>TARA_R100000231_G_scaffold34747_1_pt1 | contig 19957 bp, 19 predicted proteins | sample TARA_R100000231 | Tara Oceans TARA_R100000231 (sample SAMEA2620565) | marine metagenome | biome: marine biome (ENVO:00000447); feature: surface water layer (ENVO:00002042); material: "saline water (ENVO:00002010), including plankton (ENVO:xxxxxxxx)" | depth 5 m | reverse complement strand
GTAAAGTGCCCTTGCCACGCTACTCTTACCGAACCAGGTGCACCATGTCGATACTTAGATATGATTATTTGACACTCTGGGTCATCAAGATTCGGGCGGTAGGGGAATATTACGGTGTCGGCGTCTTGCTCGAGGTCGCCTGACTCACGTAAGTCCGACAGTCGTGGCGGTCTCTCCACGCCTTCGATGCCCCGGTTCATCTGGCTCAATAGATACACTGGACATCCCAGCTTCTTAGCCAGCAGCTTGGCGTTCCGACTGACATGACCGATGTGTCGTCTTCGGTCCCATCGACGGTCTGTCTGTCTCATAAGGCCAATGTAATCGACGAACACAGCACTAAGCCTGCCGTGTTTCATCTGGTGAGCTAGTGATGCCGCAGTGACCGACTCAATGGTTTGGCTTGGCGTGTCATCCATCCACAGGTTCAGTGTCTCCGCAAAGCCAATCGACCGAGACAATCGCTGTGCGTGCTCGATTGACACGTCTTGCCGACGCTCAAATCCAACAGGCAGTTTGGCTCGCTGCGCTTCCATGCGAAGACAGGACTGCTGTGAGCCCATCTCCAGCTCAAACATCAGAGTAGGCCCATGTTTGGAGTGCGCTTCAGCCATCTGCTGCTTCAGTGCCGACTTTCCCCAACCCGGTCGGCCAGCGATAATCACAAGGTCTGGCTCGGTTGGGACCAGCGAAAACCTTTCGTCAAAGCTGTGTATGCCCAGCGGAATTGCAGGTGGATTGCCAGCCTTGGCCATATCTTGAAGCCTGCCTGCGGTATCAGCGACTATCTTCTGATAGCTGACGAGGCCAGACTTTATGTTTTCGACAGTCGCATCGGCCACAATGCTTTGGACTTGCTCGATGCAGTCGTCGTCGCCCTGCTCTAGCTTGCGCAATGCAGTCTCCAGTGCGATCTTGCAGGCTCTTCGTCGTGCGGCAGACGTAACCTTTGACAGGTGAAACCGAAACGACTCTTCGATCCAAGGCGAGGTGTTGTGTTGCATCCACTGCCAGACCTGCTGCGGTCCTCCCATAGACCGAAAGACGGGCTCTGGTATTCTCATACCGACACTAACTATGTCGATAGGCTCATGGTTCCGCACACAATTAGCCATGGACTCCCAAAGGATTCGGCAATGGGTGTCCGCAAAGCTATCGCTGTTGATATGCTCACTGGCGATAGGCCAAGCCTTTTCAGGATGCTTCCAGCACATAGCTAGGACAGTATGCTCTGGCGTTACCGGTATCGTTTCCCAGCGTTGCTCTACCATGACCGTGCCTCGCAGTGAGCCTCGCAGAACTCATTGAGTGTGCCCGGTTCACCGGCGTCAACCCACGCCATCTGGCATGCAGCGTAGTTGGGATGGTCGGACCATTTCTTTCTCTTCGGTGAGCCCGATTTCCAACGCTGTGCTAGCTGGAGACGTTCCTCAAACTTACCGTTCCAGACTGTTGACGGCCTTAGCCACTTTCCGTTGCTGTCTTTTCTGAGGTAGGTCGCCCAGCTATCGCCTGACTTGCAGGCCCACTCCACAACCAGCAGCAGTTCGTCTGGCGTGTGCCCCTCGTTTAATCGCGTTCGTATCTTATCCCTTGTGCCCTTCGTGCCGGGCTTCAGCTTCTGACCGGTAACCTCATTCCATCGAGAAACAATCCCGGCAAAATCCGTTCTCTCTACTGCTTCTGTTACTGCTTCTGTTACTGTTACTGTAGGATACCCCATCGAAGGGGCATCAGAAGCCTTTGGAATCACAAAGGAAAGCCCCCATTTCGGGCAATATGTTTTAGCCCATTTTCCTAACAGGTAAGGCGAGCGTTTTCCTGCGGTTTCTACCAAGCCTAAGACCATCGTTCTGCGCTTGTCATTTTTTGACAAGGCTGGGCCAATTTGAACCTCGCCCATGCGGTGGACCCATACCCACTGGGTGCTGTAGCAGTACGTCGCGTAGTCGCACTTCAACAGTCGCTTGAGCGACGACTCTGCCTGCTTGATCGTCAAGCCGCTCTCGCCTGCCATCTGATAGATGGGTAGAAAGTACAGTCCAATCGCATTGCTGCGAGCGCAGCTAACTAGATAGTCAGCTAGCACCTTCGACGCGAGGTCATTGCCAAGGCACTGGTAGGTTCTACCAGACCACTTGTCTACCAGCGTTTTGCGGTAGGTCGCCATCTATGTCTCCAACTAGTTCTGGGCTCGCGAGAGCCGTCCATGTGTGCCGGTATTGTTAGTTCGGCACATGGGCAGCAGTCAACAACCTGAGATAAAAAAAATAAAACCACAGCAAATACCAATACTTACACAGTTACTTGACGGAGGCTGTCTTGTGGAAAAAAATAATATCACACACATGGATGGAGGAACTTGATTATGAATACATGACGACGTATACCGCCGCTCCAAAAAGGAGCGAAGAATGGATTTGTTTAGCAGTACGTACTTTCTCGGAATGGCAGCTACCGGCGGCGTCGTATACGCCAGCAACCGGGCCACCGGCATGCCGTGGAAGTATTTTTTAGCCGCCTCTTTAGGCTGGCCTGTTTGGTGGCTACTGATGTCACTCGGAGATTACACATGATCGTAAAGACTACACCTAAGTTCGGAACACAGAAGGTCAAAACCAGCTACTGCTTCTGGCCCCGCACCGTCACTCAAAACGGAGGCCAGTCAGTGACGTACTGGCTTCACAAGACAAAAGTCCTGTACGCCTACGAGCCAATAAAAAACAACGAGATGCGACGGCCCGACCAGGACCGCAGTAAAGGCCAGTGGGTTGTAAAATCCGTGAGGCCGGTATGAGCATCGCAATGATTGCTTTGTGGCACTCGGCCATTGTGGAGTACATCTACTCCACGCCGACCATAGCGGAAAGTGAGCGGGACCAGGCGGTCGCTACTGCAATGCATATGCTGCAAATTGAACAAGAGCTGGGAGTGCCCGACTACATGCTCGGGATGTCAGTAGCCGCCGCCTCCGTAGAGAGCGGCTTCAACCCTACCGCTGAAGGCGACCACCGGTTCAGCCGTCGTGGAAAGCCAAAGGCTATTGGCGTGTTGCAGCTATGGCCCTGGGTAGAGCGATACGATGTGGACCGGAATGATGTTGATAGCTCTACTCGGTTCTGGATAAGCCACATCCAGCGCATCAAAGCTAAGACCGACAGGAGATGCTATGCACGTCGCTCGAGGACTGCCTGGAGGCAGGCGTGGGTAACGGCAGTGCGCTACCCCAAGCCGGGTGGTCGATGTCGCGAGAGGCCAAAACACTGGCGACACTTCTTGCGACTACGAAAGATTTACTCGCGCCTTCTGCCAACCGCGAAGCCGCACCTGCCAAACTCCACCGCTGCTTCGTAGGTCCAGTCGAGCGTATCATCGTGCCAGATTGGCACAATTACCTCTTCGCCGTTCTGAAAGTCCGGGTTGTGGCGCAAGTGAACCTCGATGACCTTGCCGTCCACAAACTCTAGGTTGAGGGTGCCGTCGTGCGCTAATCCTGATAGCCATCCCGGCGCTGGAATGGCCTCGTCTAAGGGTAACTTGGTCCAACGCTCAAAACGGTGCATAGGGGCGTTTCTGGGCTTGTCTCCGCGAACAACGAGTGTTGGTGTCCACTGACCATGTTTGCGCTTGTAATCGACGGATATCTGGTGGTCATCATTGCCACGTAGGCACCAGAAGTATCCAGGCGCCTCGTGAAAGTCGCCCTCTTCTAGGTGCTCAGCCCAGGCACCTCGGCCCATGCCATGCACATTCATTACGGGTCGGATAATGTACTCGCCATCCTGGGGCACAGCCTCTCCGCAGGGTCCGCATACCCACCCAGCTCGCATGCCAACTTCTAGCTTGTTGAATGTCCACCGGTCTTCGCGATGGGCAGAGCGATAGGCTATGTCATCCACTACCGCTTCTTACCCTTGTGTAAGCCGTGCTTCGCGTATTGCTTACCCGCCTTAGTCGCTGCCTTCTTCTTTTTGTTAGCAGCGGCTAGCTTTTTAGTGCCCTTCAAAGCCGCAATGGTCTTCTTGGGAGCGTAGACCTCTCCAGTCTTGCGAGACTTCTTGCCTGACTCAGTTCGCCAGTCCTGCTTAGTCCACTTGTCTAGAGCCTTGGCAGACTTCTTTTTTGGCCCGGTATACCCGCCGCCAGCTTTCTTGTACTCAGCTGCAAGCATCTGGCTCTTACGTGCGGACCACTGCCCGCTCTTACCGCCTTTGGTGCTAGCCATGATTTTCTTTTTGATGCGCTCCCTCAGAGCGGGCTTGGTATACCCCATCTTAATACTCGTCTCGCTTCATTTTTTTCAGCAAAGCCGACAGTCTTTCATGCTGAGAACGGTGTGCCTTTACCGCACCTTTCAGTTCTTCAATAACTTCCTCAAGCAGCTCGTGGTCTTCGTTTTTGCCTTTACCATTCATTTTGTCCTTCAGTCGTACTCGCAGATCGCTTGTCTTGTGTCCCATCATGCTCTCCTATGCGCTGTAAGTTGCTGTAATTACTACCATTTCGTTTTATTAGCCCAGTAAGCCGCAGATGTCGGCCCCTTAGCGATATTCTTGGCGTGGCGTTTCTTCCAGGCTAGCCGACGCTTCTTGTGGGCTTCGCTCTCGCCTGGTTTTTTTGGGGAGCCTGAGACTCCTTGTTGGCCGAACCTTATGAGACGTTTCTTACCTTGATCAGAAATAACCACAGCGTGGCTCTTCGTTGGATGCTTAGGGGTCTTTATCGGCTTGTTCAGCCCGTCGAACTCGTGACCACCACGTTTAATTTTTGGCATGTCGGCCTCCTAAAACGGGTAGCCTGTCTGCTCCCGTAAGTCCTTAGTGTAGTCTTCGCCCTGGATCTCTACCCCATTGAGCATAGCACGTCCATCGGGACGTACACGCACTAAGGTGGGCTCAACCCAGCCATCTGGCGATAACCATAGCACTGCGAAGCCGTTTGCCCAATTTAGACGCGAGGCAGCACTCGGTATGCGGTCGCCATCAATATGAGATGTGCAGCCGGCAGTGAGGTAAAAGCAATCGCGCTCAACGCCATCTCGCTCTACCTTCCGAGTCCAGCAAAGCTCCGCACGATGTACGTGGCCAACGCAGCGAGAAGTACGGCCATCGGCCATTTTAGACACGGTGGTGCCACTTTTTGCGCCGACCTTGTCGCCATGGTCGAAGCGCACACCCCATCGCCAGTACTCGCCTTTCGGTGAGCCATATGGACCTCGGTAGTCAACGTCAATAGACTTCAAGTCCAGTATTCGTTCCAAGCTCAACATCGGCGGTCCATCGGGGTCGTCTACGGGCGGTATCCACGCCCACTCACTTGCTGACTCCACCATGACCTTGTGAAGCCTAGCCTCGTGATTGCCTTCTAACCACACGATGTTACTATGTTTTCCGCACTCTCTCAGCTTTTCCAGTAACCATCGCACCTCAAGCAATGCAGGCCATGTGGTGGCTGAGAATGACTCTGGCCTCGGGAAGCGCCGGGTGCTCTGGTTTAGGTCCAGCATGTCACCCTGTAGCAGTATGGTGTCTAGCTGCGGAGCAAGCATTTTTGCTGCCTTCAGGCATGCATCTAGTACTGCCCGGTTATGAAACGGAACGAGCGTTCCATCAAGCTGCCGATGAAACCCGCACTGGCTGTCCGGTATAACTAGTATGCACTTAGCGGCAGGCTCAGTCTCAAATGGCTTACGGGGTATGGTCTTCCACTTTATGTCTCTAAATGCTTCAACAACCGGGTCTTTCCGCCGCAGTTCAGTAGAGCACAGGTTTTGTATGCCGTTCTTAGTCTGAGCTTCCCAGTCTTTGACTTTGACCGCATGCCAGTGCTCAGGGTCCAATCCGTGGCGAGCCATCACCTCTTTCGGAGTACCGCTGCCTTCGACATGCTCTGGCTGTGCCTTCCCTAGATGTATGCGTCTAATCTGATTGCGGTGAATCCCGTAATGCCTGCCGATGGCAGAGTAACTTTCTCCGTCTTGTAGACGACGCAACACGTCATCCCGTATCGCGTCATACTTGCTCACTCCCAGTCCTGCCAGTCGTGAACAGAAATGCCCTGTTTTTCCAGGTACTTGTGGACGGTTTCAGCCATTTCATGAACCATACCCACCATGGCAGCCTCGTCAAGAATTTTTGCTAGCTCTTTCATGCCTCTGGCTTTCGCAAACTTTATCTGACGATCCACAACTCTTTGAGATAGAGTAACCGGGTCAGCTATCAACTTTGTCGCCATCGACAAACTCGATGTCGTCCGACTCAAACTTGTCAACAAGGGCCTCAGAAAATCCCATGGATAATAGCTCTGCAAGCAGCGTCCAGGCAGACCCAGGTATAGGCAGGTCTTGGTCTTCAACCCAGCCTTGAACGACATCTAATGCCACGCCAGTAACGTCTTTGAGCAACTCTTCGTTCACGGTTTTTCCGCTGCGTCAAAGCACTTTTCTAGGCACGTTGGCAGATTTTTCACAAGGTGCTCAACGCTTTTCTCTCCGCACTTGTAGGTAAGCTTTACCTTGCCGTCTGGCTGGGTATCACGACGCATCTGAAGCGTGTCGCAAGTCGTCACACATCCGCCAGGAAAAAGCACCAGAATCGCCCAAAATACCGCGACCGCTAGGTGCAGCAGTAAATTTCGTTTACGCATCTTCGCCCTCTACTATGATCTTTACTTTCTCTACCGGTCCCTCGTGATATCGCGGTGACACCGAGATGCCTTCGGGGGCGACCGGCTCAGCCGACTTCGGCGCAGGAACAAACAACGCAATCAACGCCGCTACCACGGTAGTAATTGCACTGCCGATTGCCTGGGTGTCGTCCAGGTCCACGATGTAACTAAGCGCGAACGTAGCCAGCGTTCCGATGGCTGCTGCTAGCGTGGCTGCTTTTGTTGGTGTCATGTCTATGCTCCGTTTATGAGTGATGCGACAACAGCAGTTAGCACGACACCAGTCGCGAGCCAAAGAAATCGTACCCAACCACTCGAGGTACGCTCAAGCCGGTCGATTCGGACCAGCAACCCAACCTTGTCTTGGTCTGTGGGGTCGCCAATAAGAATCTGCTCTATACGGCGTTGACACTCAAGCACTTGGTCAACCTTAACCTCAAGCGCCTGTATTCTCATCTCGTCGCTCATACCACGTATCTCCGACTGGGCACCGGTCGTAGGTGTGATGCCACCAGGGCCGGTTGCAATTTTTGCATCGAGGCTTGTAGCCATCGAGCAGAGCTTCCAACAAGGCATTGCTTACCGTAGACATCCATATCTGCACTAAAGCCCACACTAATGCACAATCTGGCCATCGTCTTCGTCCTCGCCCGGGTAGTCACCTGTCAGCAGGCTGAATTGCAGACGCTGTAACTCACCGAGCAACGTAGGCATGTTTCCTCTGCCGCCAGCCCCACGCATTGTTAGTTCCTTACCGCACGCGACCCAGCATACAGAGTCTAAATCGCCGCTTTCCACCAGGCGCAAAGTCTCTTCCAGGCTCTCGATCAGCGCCTGCCGTTCGCTTTGCAAGTGCAACAGGTTCTTCATTCTGCACATCCAGTAAGGCGTTCAATCCACCCACCGGCAGACCAGTTCACGTCGCAGTTGCCTTTCACGCCAGGAATAGAACCTGTTCCAGTAAATTGATGTACGCTGTACTCGTCCCAGATGCGAGTCTCGTTGTCGGGCTTGCCGTCGTAGTCCGCGAGCCACAATGGGCGGCGCTTGATGTATTCTATCAGAGCAGGGTCGGCACCCTTCAAATACGAATCATATGCCCATGACGCCGTGTAAACTACGCATCGCCGATAAAAAGACTGCTCAACAATATCGCAAAACTTCACCAGCCACTTAGCATTGTAGTTTGGGTCGTTTTTCCGGCCCTTCTCTAAGTCAACTACGGGCGGCAAGTCAGACAAGTCAGAAAACACCCACCGGAGAAAGTGCCCTGCCTCTGCCTCTGCGTCTTTTTCGGGGTTCGAGCTGCCGGTATCTGGTCGGCCAAAATGATAGAAGCCGGTTAGAATACCCTGATTTTGAGCCCGTACTGCGTCACGAGCAAACGCGATGCCGTCACCGGGGTCATCGCCACGCTCAGAGTTTACATGGGTCTGGCCCTCGGTGGCCTTGCGCCACATAAACTTTACGCCTGCGCTAGCAACCGCCTTCCAGTCCGTATCTAGCTGGTAGGCCGATACGTCGATGCCCATATGAACAGGCATGCCAAGAGATTGCATCATGGGCTGGTCAATGTACTTGCGGTCTACGCCCAATACATCGGACTGATATTGCTTTACAGCGGCCTCGGTGGCTGGCCCAAAAAGTCCGTCAGAGTCAATGCCAAGCGCGGCCTGAACCCTTGCAACTTCTTGGTCCTTCGGGGCTCCCCGCTTACGACTCCAAACGTACATATCACCTAGCTCAAGTCTTTGAAGGTTATCCGGCAGCTACCCTGCTTGCTGGAAAGGGTCTGGCTGTTGTTTCTTCCGACTGCCACGACGACACAGTGAGGGCCACCGACTGAGTATTTGTTGTAGCTGCCGCCAACATTCGAGTCTTTAGCATGCATCTGATAAAAGCCTGTGCCGCCATTGCCGCCTTCAAGCGTCGTGTAAGAGCTTCCACTGTTTAGGCTGTAGTAAGCTTTGTATCCGCTGTCAGCGTTTGAGTGTTGAATACGCAGCCGTACAGATGATGGCGGCGACGATGAGTCAAAACCAGTAAGCCCGGTGTCAAGCGAGTCAACGCTGCCGTCTGTCCACTGCTCATCATACGTTGGCTTTATCACCCGCGCACAGGTCCAGGTCTGGCCTTTGTTTTCCAGTCGAGCTGCAAACATCGAGTCGTGCCTAAAAGTGCTGCCAATGCATACAGCGAGGTGAACATGCCATTCGTCACTGTGAAAGGTGGTTTGATTGGCTATGTTGTCGATATCAATGGCAATATCGAAATTTGGGCTATATATCTGGCGCCAGAAACCTACGGGCTTTGCGACACCAGAGCCATTAAATTTCGTATCAGCGTGCGACGTAACCATGGTAAGGCCGCTGCTGCTAGGCGTGTAGGTGGTCACCTGATTTGAGCCAGATGCCTGGGTGTCTGGAACTCCAAACTGCCAGTAGTTATTTAGCGTCCCGGTGAAGTCAGTGATGTCGCCAAGAGATACGTTGTTCAGCGCAGCAGTCTGGTCCGCAGTCAGGCTGCTAGACAGAGATGCAATAAGAGAGCGCACCTGGGCCTCTGTTGTAGCGTTTGCCGCAATCTCGGCTAACACTCGGTTGCGCTTTAATCCGCCGCCAAATCCGCTTTTCATTAGTCGCCCACCCGTAAATGTCGCTTGTCGTAGGCGTAGTGCTTTATTTCGTCACACGTGTTGTCTGCGACAATCCAGAGAGCGCCGCCCTTTGGCGCAATACCCTCGTGGACAATTGACTCACCACCGGTTTCCGTCAGGGCATCGCCAAATCCGTAAAGATTTGCTGCGAGAGGGTTGGTTTCTTCGCCGTCAATAACCCACTTTACCTCGGCAGTAGTTGCTAAGCCGCCAGCGCCTTGCATCTTAACCCAAACCACATGCTTGTGATATTTGTCACCGTTAGGCAACCTTGCCTTCATTGTCGGTGGTGAACCAGTGAGCGTTAAGGTTGTGACTTTAGTTGCAATAGCCATACGTGGCCTCCTTGGTTTCGGACTTTAGCTCATACCAAAACTTGAGCCAAAATTTCAGTTAGTTTGTGAAAAAATTTGAGGCATTTTCCACTGCATCTTGTCTAACCTGTGACCTTTGGGATCTGTCAAATCTCTTCGCCTTTCTTCGCACCCTGTCTAGCCTGTTTGTCATTCGGTCAATAAGGCGGCTCGCTTGGGTGGGGTCTGCTATTTTTCCTGACCCGTCGACCCGTGCAGAATCTAATATTATTGGGACAAACGTGTTGAATATTTGCGTAACAGGGTTTCCGTCTCTAATTTTTTGAGTAAAGCCGTACATTTCCTTAAGACCAGGCACCATGTCTGAAACAACTTTTTCGTCCATAACAGCCTTTGCTTTAGGGTCTGCTTTTATGTCTTCCAGCGGCATCATTTCGTTAGCCGCAAAGCTCCTCTCTAAGGAATTGCGCATGCCTTTTATCTTTCTAACCAGTTGCTCAGACGCAAGCCCTTCATCAGATTGTGAAAGGTTAAGCCCAAGCATGTAGAGCGCCGATTGGGTGTCGCTGACTGGTAGGCCTCGCTTAGTCAAGCGCCCTTCCTCAGCTTGCGTAAGCCTGCGGCTTATTGCGCCGCCCATGGCTCGTGGATCCCCTGGCTGTCTCTCCTCAAGCCCAAGTAAAGCTCTTAATGGGCCAGTTATCTCTGGCGTCCAGCTAGGTGTAAGCGAGTCAATAAAGTATTGAGCTCGTTTTATAAATACGTCATCAGCCGTATCGTACTCTTTTGTTATTGGTCTATGGCGAAAAGTGTCGTAGTTGAGGGCAATGTCTCTTATTGCTCCGATCACCGGAGCTTCACCTAGCAGCATTTGCACAGCATAGTTAATTGGCCCATTGCCAAGCCATGAGTTTTCTACCTTGGATGGCAGCAAAAAGCTCCACGGGTTTACCCAACTCGTGTTTAGGAAGTAGCGTGCTTTGTCCTTGCCGAATATAGTATCTCGCTCCTCGGCTTCGACTTCAAGGGGAAGTAAAGACTGCACGTTTACTCCGTAGGCTTTTTCGTATGCGGGGAGCATGTATGCAATAAAGTCCTCCATCGCCGGGTCGTGACCGGCGTTTACGAGATTCTGCTGCGTTAGCTGATTCATAAGATAGCTGTACATCGTGGCCTTCAGCGGGTTCTCGCTGTACCAGTTTCGCATCATCGGGACAGCGCCGGCTGTAAAGGCAATAAAAGGCCTACCGCCTAAAAAGTAAGCGGCTTTCCCGGCCACGCCTGGGCCGACAGGATTTCTAAGAATTTGCACCAACCCATTTACCTGCTCGTAATCCACGTAGTTTTTGCGTGACTCTTTTGCAATCTGACGAGCAGCATCTACTGTGCTTGTAATCCCACGATGGTTGCCTGTTTTTTTAAAATTGTCGAGCTTCTTGTAGGCTGATGCTCCGCGAAAAATATCGTCTATAGCGGAATAGAGCCTGCCAGCGTTTTCAACAGTGAGGTCCAAAGACTCTTTAAGTTGCAGGTCTAGCAGTGCTGATACAAAGTCTGATGCGTTCTTTACGCCCCCCTGCCCAGGCAGCAGGGAATCCAGTTTGCTTGCAAGCTCGACACGTGCCTGATTCCCACGGAATACGCCAGACTCGAAAGAGACGTTATACATCTCTGACCGTTCCCCTACCGGCTTCATCAGGTCTTTTATTATTTGAATGTAGTACTTCATGTTTGCTGGGTTAAATGGACTAATTCCATCTTTAGGAGCAAACACAAACACGTTTGACCAGAAGTTACGCAAAGCCGTCGTGGGGCTTAAAGCTGTTTTTCCAAACTTCCATTTTCTAGTCAACTCAGGCCAAAGGCCTTCCATTTCACGAGAAAACTTGTGAACCATCTCCATTTCTTTGATTACGTCTCTGTTGACGTATAAAATTTCGTCGCCTTTGCGCTGCCTCCACTTGTTTACTGTCCTGCCCGTGTCAGGATCCACAACCCTCTCAAGTATTCCGTTCAATTCTCCCATGCTAGTAGGAATCTTTCCTGCCTGTATTTCGGCAGACGTGCCATCCATAAACCCACCCTGGGGAAGCTCGTACATAGCCTTGCGCTCCGCTGGAAGCGCGTCGTACTGCCTCTTTGTAAGCACTAGAAGCTTGTCTCCGCTTCTAGCTATTCTGCGATATAAGTCATGCTGCTGGACCGTTTCTAAAAACCTGTTTACGCCAGCTCCAATTTGTTTGGCAATGTCGGTGGCAAGCCCAGCCGCTTCTCTCTGCTCTATTGAGTACGGATTCTCTCTCCGCTTAACCTGAAAACTATCGGGGCTTTTGCCTCTACTTATAAGGCGGTTGGTCTCCGCATTAACCCTGGCTGATTCTTTTACCTCCCAAAGCTTTGCTGCCCTCCGCAGTATGTTTGACTTGAGTCTGCTCCTGTCTCGAGCCTGAGCAGTGGCGGTTGTTGTTGTATCAGCCTCTGGGGCGCGAAGCTCAGCCTCTGGACCGATGTCCATGCCCTTTTCTAATAGTTTCTGCGCAGCCGCTGCCTGCGGATCCAAAAGCTCCTTTCGCTCTCTGCCGCCTATCAACTCGGGGAACTCGTTGATTGCATCCTTATAGAGTTTCTCTTGAAGCTCGATGAGCCGGTCTTGCTTAAACCTTATTCTTTCGCTCAAGGCTTTTAGCTTTGGCACTTTAGCTGCAATGCCCGACACAAACTTACGTGCCTCGCTACCGATGATTGACCTCTCACTAAATACCTGCGGAAACCATAGCGGCCTGCCCGCCTGCGGGTCGTAAATCAAACCCAGGTCCGCAGCATCTGATGATATCTCGGTGAGTTTGTCGGTCAGTGGCTTCATTTCACTATTGTGAATATCAAGCTGCTCCTGAAGGGCCCTTGCGTCCACGTTGCTTTTGCTGGCTACATCTTTTCCCGCTTCAGTGATAACGTACTGCCCAGAACGCCCGTCCTCTGACCGAACGTAGTCTATAAGCCGCATTTCCGGGTCTAGGCTAAAGATAGGCCTGTTGCTCTCAGGCAGGCGCACCTGGTCTCCAACGCTGTGCTCCATGTGAAGCCACATATTAGCAGTGGGCTTCACGTCATCGCCAAGCTCTTGCAATGCCCTCTGTAAATGCAACACTTTCCTGTCTCTTGTGATGGCAGATTCGTACTGGGCATCAATGTAAGCCTGTGCAAGTCGATTTTCCGGTGCCCTCAGCGCAAATCTAAGAATGTCCGCCTGCCGCAGTCGCTTTCGAGCCTTGTCGCTCTTAGGGTCTTTAGCAAGCTCCCTGGCTGCTGCCTCTCGCACTCTGCGTGGCCCCACGCTGTCTGTTAGCCGAACAAGGTCCATTGCTGTGTCTAAAACGTACATTGGGTTTTGTAGAAACGGGTGGAACCCCCCGCTTAAAGCAAAAGGCACAATGTTAGTTAGCACTTGCTCCGCAAAAAGGCTGACTGGCTCGTTTAGGTAGCGCCCCACTCCCCTGATAATACCATCACTTAAGTCTGGCGCAGTAAGCCCCTCGGCTTTTGCGAGCTGCTCCCTGAGCAACTTATCCTTTTCAAGGATTGGCTCTAACTGCTGCTTTACATCGCTGTAGTATATTTGCGCATCGGCTAGGTCTTTTTCCTGCTGCCTGAGTCTCGCGTCTATCTCCAATGACCTCTTTGACAGTTCCCTAAATCGGTCCCTGCCTCCTTTCCGGTAGGCCTCCCTCGTTTCCTCGAACTGCTGCATCATTGCGTCATTAAGCTCGTCCGGGGTAAGCCGTGAATCCCGAGTTCCTGGCTTGAGTCCCGACATTTCCTTCAGTTGCTTTTTCGCGTCGGCCAGTTCTTGCTTTAGACCCTTGCCCCTTGCAGACACAAAAAGCCTGCCCATCGCATCCGCGTATGCTTTTTTTGCAGCGGCCATGAGTTTTCGCTGCCGCGCAATGCGTGCGGCTACTCGCTTTCTAGAATCAAAGTCTCTACTGTAATCATCTTTTGCCCTTCTCCCGGTGCGCTCTGCTTGCCTTACCTGGCCCTCTATTGCTTTGACGGCAGAGCTGAATTGGTCAGTCAGGAATGGCGCATCCACGCCGCTCACTATCTCTTCTGCTGCCTGTATTGCTCTTTTTATGGCTACTGAGTCACTAGCTCTAGCAACCCCAGCGACGGCGTAGACCTGCGGCACGGCGGTCATTAGCTCGGCCTTGGCCTCATCCATCAGAGCCCGTGCCTTGGCTACCTCTGCATCAAGCTTCTCAGCCCTTGAGGCGAATACATCTACTCCTCGCTGGCCGGTGTAATACAGATCGTCTGCGGACTTAAGGCGTTGCTCCAAGATGCGCAGCTCTTTGCGGGCTTCTGGCAGTCGCTTTGCGGCCTCCCTTGAGACTGAACGCGCAGCAATAGCCTCCTCTCTTATGCCCTTTAAGTCCCTTTCTCCGCGCAACTCCTTTGCCTTTGCGCCAGCGCTAACAGCAAGCTCTCTAGCCGCCGCCCCTACATCGTCTACACGCATCTGGCGCAGCGAAGGATTAACCGTAACAGGTTTGCCAACTGTCGCCATCGGAGAGTCTGCGATCTGGGCAAGCTGCCTTTCAATCATTGGACGTATGTCTGCCGCGAGCCCCTCCCCAAACCCGACCTCCCTGCCGATCTGACTCAGCGAGGCATATGACTTATCCAGCGCTTTATAGGCCTTGTCCATCTCGGACTTTAGGAACGCAATTCTTTCCGGGTTCCGGTTTTTAGCCTGAACCGCACGGTTGTACTTTCCGATAAGCTTTTCGTAGTTGGATATGTTCCTTTGCAGAACATCCCTAGCCTTACCTACGCTTGATGCTGTTCGAACATCCCGAAACTCCTGAAGCAGTCGAGGCGCATCAACGTCTAGACCCGCCTCAAGCGCAGCTATTTCAATGCGCTTCCGCTCTACTTGGTCAAAAAGACTCTGTGACTCTTTGGCAAGCTTTCTTACATCGAACCTTCGTGCCTGCCCTTTCAGATTCTCAAACCTTCTTGCGGCCTTCTTGAACTTGCTAAAGCCCTGCCGCATGGCTGTCAGCGCTCCCCCGACCTCAGCCTTCTTCTTTCCTGCGGCTAGCTCGTCCCCAAGCCGCTCACGCACAGAGGCGTCTGTATCAATCACCTGCTTGGCGTCTTTGTATACGCGCTCAAGCCTCGCAACCTCTCTCTCTAGGCTCTCAACCTTTTTCTTGGCCGCTGTCATCCTGTCGTACTTAATGGCCTCACGCTGTGCGCTAGGTAGGTCTATCTCAACGAGCTTTCTTCGCTGACTAGCCAGGGACTCTTTAGCTTTTATTTGGTCGGATAAAGCTGCTTCTGCATCGGCAACAGCGCCAGACGCTTCGGTCAGTTCAGGCAGCAAGTCTTCGTAAGCTTGCTTCGCCTTGGTGTATCTACCAGCCGCGCCCGACTTGGATCTAATAAGCCGATTTATATCCGCAACCTGTAGGAATGCACCAAACGGTGACTCGCTAGCCACCTTAAATATTTCCTCAGAGTGCAAAACCCCGACAAGCGCCTGGACCATCTCTTGGCCAATTTTGCCGAGCCGTTTTATTTTTTCTGATGTTGGTCCCGGTGCCATCATCCCATCAGCAACCATTAGTGGTATTAAAATCTTTTCCCCTAATGTGTATATTGCGTCAGCGGGAGCGTTTTGCAGCAACTTCGCGAACCAATCGTCTGGGGTTCGGTCCCCAATCTTATATAGCTTTAAGTCGTCTATAAACGCTGATGGGTTTCCGCTGTACTCCTTTAGGGCGTCAACCAGAACATCAAAGCCTGACTCCCCCGTCTCGTCATTGGGTCGAACAAACCCGATAGCTGTGTTGAATATCTCTGGCGCACCGTAAAGTCCGCCGAGAAGCTTAATCTTGCCCTCGCTGTCACTGTCATCAAACAGTATGCGCTTCATGTTTACGCCAAGAGCGCCTACCGCCACGGCTGGATGCGCCCTCATAAGAAAACTATCAGCCGTGCTTAAGTTAGCAAACGCAGCGCTCTCCCCACGTCCAGTTAGTCGATCCAGCTCGTCAGCGGTAACAACATTCTCATCAATATCAAGGGGCTCAAACTCTGGCACAAACAGGCTCATAATAATGCTGCCACCTGGGACATACCTAAGCGCACTGCCGCCCTTTACCCGGCTCTCATACTCCTTCTGGAACTTAGACTTAGGCCCTTGCCCAGCCTCCTTCCTGTACTTGACAGCCATTCTTCTAATTTCTTTTTCGACGCGCTTGTCGTCCCTGGTAAATGTGCCAGGATTGAGAGGGGCCAATGGGGTCAATCCAGTGCGCTGCTCAAAGTCACGCATATCTGCAAGCATGAGTCTTTGCGACGGAGTAAGCAATTGGTTGCCACGCATAACACCGCCACGGTCTATCTCGTAGCCACCCTTGAACCCTCCCTTGGTCAGCCTAGCGGGCATTATTTTTGCCTCAGAAAGAACCCTCTTTTCACCAGGCACCAAAAACCCTCGACCAGAATCCATAAGCTCTTCTTGGCTGGATGCTCGTATCGGGGCTAATTGTTGCAGGCCTGGGGTGCTCATGTACGCATCTGCATACCTATCAAATGCGTCATCACTGCTTTCCGGTTTCTTTGGAGGCTTTGGTGGTTTTGCTGCAACGAGAGGAAACCCCTGCGAGCCTGATATGTCTAATGCAGTTTCGGTAATGGACGGGGCGTCCGCTAAAGTTTTTTTAAATCGTCTTTCAACTGCGCCAAAAGCGGTTGGCGTGTCAATCCCAACTGACTTAAGAACACTTGTGTCTTCGGGGTAAAGCGCCCGTTTGCCAAATTTGCCCAGCCGCTCCTTTGACTTGTTTCGACGTGGAGTCTCAACTGCTGGAAATATCTCATCTACCAAAGCATCTGAAAAAGAGTATGAATCCGCCTCTTCGCGAAGCCGAGTCTCTGACTCTTCGTATAAACTTAGCTCGCCCGTGCCAGACCTGATGTCGCTGAAGAACGATGCTGCCTTGCTTACTGGGTCGTCCTTCTTTTTCTTTTCGGGAGCCTTGACACCAAATATCTTGTCTATGAAATCTTGAGCCATTGTCGCTTCCCATTTGCCTGTCTAAGTCATCATCCGCTGCGACACTTGACCAGTTCCCGTACCGTAAATCAAATCTCTGAACAGTTGCGCCTTCTGCGCTGCGCTTAGGTCAGTGCGCCTGTCAATTACGTCGAACAGGGCTCTCTGGCCAGGGGTCAAGGCCGCGATAGCTTTGTTCTTCTCCTCCTGTGCTCGAGGATCCAGTGAAGCGCCTTTTATGTCCGGGTATTTAGCCTTTAGCTCTTTCCTGCGGTTCCTTTGCTCTATCATTCTGGTTCGTAAATCTTTCAGATCGCTATCTTGCACACCTTTTTCATCACTAAAGCTAATCGCTTTCTGGTATGCAGCTCTTGCTCTTTCGAGGCCAGATGACTTGATTAATTCATCGCTAGTTTTAGGGCCCAGCGGCTTTGTTCCAGCCAAAATGTAGTCTTCTATCTCTGCTTTATCGAAAACGGTTTTATCGACGCCCCTTACGGCAGCACTCAGAAGCTGGGCTTTTCTTCTGTCGATATCTGTTTGAGTGGTTCTCATGGCGCTGCGCAGACCCCTCAGCTCGTCCTTCTCTTTCTCCACCGCAGCATCTGCCTTCTTCTCTTTCCGCTCTGGGCCAGTCGCTGCGGTTGATACGTTAACGTCTGTTCTCTGTTGAAACCTGTAGGCGGCATCCATTGCGGAATTGTAAGCATTGATGCGTTCTTCCGATGTGTCTCCATTTTCATACGCCACGGCGTGTTCATTCGCTACTTTGAGCAGATCCTGCCACTCATCCTGCTTACCCGGCACGACATAAAGGGCTGGGTTTTTGCTCATGTTGGTTATAAAGCTACTGAGGCCCTTTCTCTTCGTAACGGCAGTTGGGCTCCCAGTGACTTTGAGACCAGACCCGTCTGTGCGAATACTGTAAAACGGGAAGCCTTTTATCTTCACACCTCCACCGGACTCCGCTGGCGTTTGACTAGCAGGCCCTTGGGCCTTCCCTTCTGGCTTTGTGGCCTTAAGCCTTCGAGCGTTGTCGAACGCAATCTTCTGCTCTCGAATCTCATCTGGGTTCATGGGGCGAGCGATAACATGATGCTCTCCTCTGAGTACCCGGCTGTAGGCCTCTGGCGAAAGCTGGGAACTAACAAACTCATGCGCCGCTTTTTGTTGTTCTACCGGCAACCCGCGAGTGCTAATTAAAAAATCGACCGCACTCGTAGGCATAATGTTTTTAGAGTTGTTCGGGCCTAAGTAATTTATGAGCGCTGGCTTTTTGGAATTATTGTTTTGCCAAACTATCGCATCGAACACCGTCTTGGCTTTCAACGGATTATATTTAGCAGTCTCGTCGTAGACGGCTTTTCTTGATGCCCTTAGTTCTTTAGGGTCAATCCCTGGGCCTCTCTGGGCCTCAGATATCTTTACTCGCATCAGCTCCAGGCTAAGGCGGTCCTTCTCAGCGCTTGTTTGCAATGCGGCTAGGCTGTCGTTGTATTTCCGGACAAACGCTTTGCCTCTGTAGTATGCCTGCATTTGCTGCGGGTTGAGGTTTGCCAACTGCTCTGGAGATAGGGTTGGCACATCTGGCAAGAATTGCGGTCCTACGGCTCTAGTTCTTCTCGCAATAGAGGGAATTAAAGCGGAAACTTTACTGCGCTCTCGGGCAATATCTTGCTCTGTGACTGGCTGCGGTGTCTCAGTAGCAGTGGGGGCACCCGGACTGGCCGTAATATTTGAAATTGCAGGTTTAAGACCAATGGCTTGGTCTACAAATTCGATCTGCCCCTCCTCAGTTTCGATTGGGGCCTTGGTTTTAATTGTGCTTACATCTACTGCAATATTGTCTTTTTTGCGGCGAACTACGCCCAGTGCTGTTCTTGCGCTTTGTTCGGCACTACCCCTTTGTCGGCGCAACTCTCTTGCCTCTGCCTGCCTACTCGGGTCTAACTCAACATCATCTCGGAATTCGGCAGCCCTGCGAACTAGCTCCTTGTTGCTTAATTGTAGGCCTGGAATTTCTTGCCTTCGGCCCATGGTATTATTCACAAGCGCCTCAGATGGCAGGTCCGAACTAGGAAGCGGCTGACCGGCCCGTGGCTCAAAACGAACAGCACCCTCTGTCACGCCTCGAACGCTTTTCGCCAGTGGCCGATAGCGAGGAGCGCCAGTCATGTCAAAGCCAAATGACTCTACCTTGAGGCCCTCTTCGGCCTGCTTTCTTACGTCCGCCGCGCTGGCTTCTAGGCCCGTAGTCGTACCTCCTAGAGGCTGAAGAGGGGAGTCTGATTCAACAAAAATATCCGCAAACGCCGATGGCTTGCCTTCGACAATCTTTGGTGCCCGCCCTGCTGGGGTTTGCAATTCTTTCCCAAAGGTCAAATCGTCAACCTTGTCTAAACCTAAAGCTTTTACAACAGCCTGTCGTTTGGGGTCTAAAGATGTAGGGCTTTTAAACTTACCCATATAGTCCCCCTCCACCAGAACACCATCGACCATCCTGTAGACCTTCTCGCCTTCAGACCCCCGTCGTTTCGTTTTTATTGGCTCCGCTGACTTCGACGCTTGCGGCTTCGCACCGGCAGCAGCAGGAGGGCTTGCGAGAGGGCTTACTGGCAACCCTGTGGGCGCGAGGGGCTGTGTTGAACTCGCAGGGGCGGCTTGCCCTCCCGCTAGGCCCATGGCGTACTCATATGCTGCCCCGTCACGCAGCTCACCTATGGCCTTTCTTTCTCCAAAAAGCGCATCCTGAATAGCGTCCTGAGCGGTATTAGCTCCAATCTTAATAGCACTCCCAAGCAGCGACTCGGCAACGCCAAGGCCAAACCTCCTGAAGTCCTGCTGCTCTCGCATCTTCTTTTCAGCAGAGAGAGCCTGCTGCTGAAGATCTGCCCTTTCCTCTGCGGCTTTACGGTAATTGAAGTAACCTGGTGCAATATCTTTAACCATTTGCCTGCTCCTGCGCGTATCTGGCTAAAGCCCTGGATACTGAATTGAATCGTCCTGGTCGCCCTGGTAACCTTGAATAAAGCCTTGCTCCTGCTGGGAGCCAGCGGCTTCGCCAGAATCTGGTTCCGACTCGCCACCAGGCAAACCCTCATAAGGGTTCCATGTGCCCTCCCACGTCTCCCAGTAGTCTTTCCTGAGTGCTTCTGGCATGCCGTACCAGCCTTTTGCTGACACCCCTGGAGGCGGGAAGCCGTAACCCATCTGAGCAGCCACAAAACGCAGAGCATCACGGCGCTCTTGCTCGCTATA
>TARA_R100000231_G_scaffold5073_3_pt1 | contig 20287 bp, 13 predicted proteins | sample TARA_R100000231 | Tara Oceans TARA_R100000231 (sample SAMEA2620565) | marine metagenome | biome: marine biome (ENVO:00000447); feature: surface water layer (ENVO:00002042); material: "saline water (ENVO:00002010), including plankton (ENVO:xxxxxxxx)" | depth 5 m | reverse complement strand
CCACTCAACTTCTCTTGCTACTTTTTCCATTGCTTTTTCAAGCTGAAGGGCAAATTCATCATTTACAGGATTACCACCAAAAAATCCTAGTTTATCTGCTGCTGTTGTTGTTCCATCACCATCTGATGAGTTAACAATGTTTGCTGATAAATCAAAAGGGTTTTGATTACCTGTTGATGCTAAAGCGGTATAAGTCATTTGTACACCCTTATGGAAGATTTGAGTTACATAAGTATATGCTGCTCTATCTCTACCAAGATATTCTGTAGGGCTAGAACCTTCTTGTCCTTTTGTTGGCTCTGAAGAAATGGTTGCATTATCTTCCACTTGGACTTGCCAATATGTAGAATTTAATACTTTACCACCATTCAAACCACCAACTGCTGACAATAAAGGTGTTCTTTGACCACCAACTTTAAACAATTCACCACTAAAGTTATTAATATTTTGTGCATAAATCGTGTTATTAGTTAACGATATTTCTGCCATTTTTATCTTCTCCTATAAGTTAATTGTTTTAATTGTCTTTTGAAGAAGTTTAGAAATCTACTTAGAGTTTTTCTTTGCTTCCTCTATAACAGATAACTTAGCAGCGATTGAGTTCCTGATATTTCCTGATTTTTCAATCTCACGAACTTGCGATATAACATCAGTATCGTATAAATCTACAACTGAATTTTTTTGAATATTGTCTAAGCGTTCTTGACTTTTCTCTACTTCTTGTACAGTATCTTGTAATCCGCCTTCTTGCCCAAAATCAACACCAAATTCTTCAGTAGCATATTGCCTGATATTGTCTACAGTAAGTTCACCTTCAAACATCATCTCAACTGCTTTTCCGACACCTTTAGAAGTATCAAGTCCTGCTTGGTTAAAAACAGTGCTTCTTTCTTTAGCTTCAAATTCTGCGATTTTTCCTTCGTAGAGTTCGAGTTTTTCTCGCATCTCTTTCCAATTTTTTTCGTTCTTATCGGCTGTGTCAGAATTGTTTTGTTCTTCTGTCATTATTTAATTGTCCTTTACTTCACACGATATTTTTACAAGTGGTGTATGAGTAACCACTGCATTTTTACACTACTGTTTTTATTTGACAGGTCTTGTCAGTAGGCATCAAGACCGATTACAAAATCTAGGTCTAGTTTTTATTTCGGACCTTAGTACAAAATAGCTAAAGCTATTATATCATAAATTTTTAATGTGCAAGTTGTTTAAACAAGGAGTTTATCCTTCGGTTAAACCTACTACTTCTCCTGTTTGTGTCTGTGCTGCACCTGTTTGAGGTGAAGATGCAGAGGCTCTAATCGCTTGTCCTCTACGAATGTTTGCCAATGCTTCAGGGTCTAAACCTGCTATGCCTCTCGCTATTGCTGTTGTAGTCATATTTGATAATCCAGGTGCTAGGTTTACTGCTTGACCAAATACTTCTCTTGCCTGTGTCTGTGTTATACCTGCTTGTGCAAAAGACATTGCACTTTCTTTTGTAATTGATGCACCTGCATTCTCTGCTTCTGCAATAATTGAACTAACAAGTATTTGATTTTGCAATACACTATCAGCTATATCAGGAGATACAAACATTGCAAACAATGCTTCATCTGATAAATCTAAACCATACTCTCTAAAATAAACTTCTTTTACCTGCGGTATATTATTTATAACTTGTGAATATCCGAATTGTAATCTGTCAGAAAACTCTTTAGCACTTACATCTCCTCCTATGGCAGATACTATGTCGTTTTGGAATATTTCAGGATTAAGATTGTAATCTCTTAAAGTATCTTTCATAACATCAACTGTTTCATAATATTGACTTTCTGTCATTCTTATAGAGCCATCTTCTCTTGCAATTCCAGGGAAAGTTTTTGCATATTCATCTGATGCTCTCATACTTGCTAACGCAACATTCATCTTTCCTGTTTCTACATAGCCTCCCTCGCCATCAAGCAATATGTTCAATAAACCATCTGTCATCCATGGGTACAGTGCTTTTAATTCTTGTGATGTAGGCACTTCCTCTACTTCTTCTTCATCAAAAACTTCTGTTGCTGTAGGTGCGTTGTATAATCCTAAATCTCTAGATTGTCTTAAAAATTCATTAATCAAATTTTCAGCGCCTAACTCTGCCCTTCTAAGTTCTGCCATAGAGCTTTGTGTATCTAACGAATAGGATTGATTAGAATGTAATTCTTGTGATATTGCTCTACCTGCAGGATTATTAGAAAAATAAGTTATTAAATCTTCATCAGTTGTAACCTCATCATAACTATTTGTATCAGGATTAAATAAAAATACTTTTGTTACTTTACCTTCTGCATCTACTTCGGTTATTCCTCTTGATATAGAATACTGTGATAATATTTCAGATGATATAGCCATTATCTAAATACTCCTGACACTGCTTGTGGTATAAGACTTAACATATCATTTTTTATAGCATTTTTAATTCCAGGTGAGTTTTTGTAATTTTTCCTTACCAACCTATCAAACTCTTGATAATCACCTTTTGCTTCGACAATTAAATCATTTACTGTAGCTTGTTGGTTTTTAGTTAAATCTACAATTTGACTTCCTGTTGTACCATTTATAGTTTTTGATGCCCTATTAGCAAAATGTGTATTCCATGTGTTGTATTTTGAACCTTCAAATGAAGGGTACATAACATCATGCAATTTTTGTAATTCATCTAATACTGTTTGTGTTTGATTATTTCTTATCATTCCTGCGTAACGAAGAAGAGTTCCATCTTGTTCATAGGTTGCTAAAACATCAGGTCCTACATATTGTTTGATATAAGCTCTAGCAGATGCTTCACCAACTGTAGTTTCAAATTGTTCTGCAAATGGCTGTAATTCTTCAGGCAATACTTGTATTCCTCCTGCAATATTCATGTAAGTTTCATCACCTATGTAACTAAGATATGTATCTACTTGTTCAGGTGTGTATTGATTTGACACAACACCATACGCCAACACTTCAGACAGCCTAGATATATCTCCCTTAAATCCCATCTCAAACATTTTTGTTCTAATGTCTTGTATGTTTGTAGATACTTTGTTTTCTATTCCATTTGGGTCGCTATAATATTCAGCCATAAAGTTTCTTTGTTCAGGTGTAGAACTGTTAAACCAATTTGTTTTAGACAAATCATCTATTGACACAGGTTGTCCTGTAAGTATTGCAGATAAAAATACTGTTTGCACATCTCTATCTAACAACCATTTCATACCATCTTCCATTGCTCTATCGTTTAATTTCTTTTCCTCTATGTCCATAATTGTACGATAATTTTGTGCATCATCACCATCAGTAATTGTAAGAATGTCTGATACAAGTAAATCTTCGTGTCCTCTAAATACATATTTATATCTATCTACAAAACTATCTGCATCTAAATCAATAACAGTTGTACCTGCTTTGACAAAATTTTCACTATCAACTAGAGCAAGTATAGGAAAATCACCTAAATCTTCTTCTGTATCAAAAAATACAGCGTATATTTTGCCATCTATTCTGATGAACTCTTTTGGTTGAAATTGAAATTGGTCTGTAAGCATTATCTTCCTAACAAGTATAGCGTATCATTATCTTCTAAGTCAGCTTTTACTGCCTCAAATAATGTATCATAAAAAGGTTTAGATATTTTGTAAGCTATAGAGTATTTGTCTGATACCTCACCAAAATTTTCCCAAAAACTTTCATCTGTTGTTTGTTGTTGATAAACTGCATTACCTACATCAGATAGCAACAAAGCTGTTTCATACAAAGCATAAGCTATACCGACAGGTCCTGCAAGTGCAGATAAACCTATTCTAGGAAATGCTCGTTTTAATACTTGTTGTATTACTTGGTCACCTATATCTAGTTTTTCTACAACATTTAATACTTTTCTAAATACACCAGGGTTGTTTCTTATTACAGCTTTTGCTTTGTTTAAGTTTTCTACACCATCTGAACTTGCAATAGCTTCATCTAATTCATCAACAAAAGCTGCGCCAGGTCCTAATGGGCGACCACCAACAGGTTTTATACGAAAACTAGCTGCGCCTCTAGCGCCTTCTCCTTCAAATAAATTACCTGTATTTTCAAACAAATAATCGTAAGCTGTCTTTGCATCAGCAGTATCATAAGTAACTATTTCTATTTCTTTAGGATTATTTAATTTTAAAATATTTATTGTATTTGCTTTCACTAATCCTTCAGGTGTCTGTATAAATAATTCTTCAGGTGCATCTTGCAGTATTCTTGATAAAACTGCGGTTGGTTGAGCATGTAACAAGCCATCTATTTGTAAAGTTGCTACTTTTTTTGGACCTGGCACATTTTCTATTTTAAATTTAGGTCCATCTACTACATTTGTAGGTGTGTCTGTAGAATTAAAATTTTTCCATTCTTCTAAAGTTGTAATGCTATCTTCGTGTTGTAATTCATAATTTATTCCTTGTGCTAACGAAGCAGAACCATCTTTACCAGGAAATCTATCTTCCATTTCTGCTGATAAATCAAGGTATCTTTTAAAATCAGAAATTTCTTGTTCTGTATATCCTCTAGCCCTACTAAATGTTTCCCAATCTTGTGTTTGTTGTATGTTTTGTAGTTCAGGAGTTAAATCATCAAATTTTTCAGCTTCTAAAGTAATTTTTGAATACTTAACAAATTCATCATATAATTGTTGGTCAGTTAAATTTCTTACATTTATATCATCTACTACATTTGTAGGTGTGTCTGCATCATCTATAAACAATTTATCAAGGTTTGCTTTCTCGACAGATGTTTCTAAACCTTCTTCACCTTGTGCTACTTTTTTATAAAACTCTAGTATTGTTTGTACATCTTGTTTTCTATTATCTGGAACTAAATCTAATATTTTTTCTATTTGTCTTTTGTTATCAAAAAAACTTTCTCCAAAGAAAAATGGATTGTTACTTACAAAAGCTCTTATAACCCTATTGTTAAATAATCTAAGTTTAGGTCCTGTTATGGCTCTAACTGTAGCGTTAGAATTTGATTTAATAATATAGGAAGTGCTACCTACATCTTCTATATTGTTTTGATAAGCTATAACATCATAGTCACCAAATATCATATCTTCTATTGCAGCAGGTGTAAGGTTTTCATCTATAGACACTCTTTTAGTGCCTATAGTTATTTCTGTTATATCATCATAAGTTGGGTCTAATCCTCTATTCAAGCCATTCTCTACAGCTTCTTGTAACATATCACCACTAATTTCTACATTCATTCCCCTCTGCACTACAGAAATAGGTGCATCAAGGTTTAAAACTCTAGCATCTTTTGGTATTGATATTTCATATAAGCTGTAACCATTAGCCCATTGAAATTCAGAACCAGGTCCTAAAGGTAATTTTTCAAATATAGTTTCTGCAGCTATGTAATCTGCTGTGTTTAAATCTCCACTTATTTCTCTTAAAGAAGAAACATCTTCAACATCATAATACTCATCAATAATAGGATAACCAAACCCATCTACCCATTCTCCATCTACTGAATAACGAATTTCTAAATGACCTTCATCTGCGGTATAGTCTAAATGACCTGTAATACTTGTCGTGTTATTGTCTGTGCCATAATCTGCGCTAAATGTTGTATCGTAATCTTCCAATGGATTAATGTCATCTAATACAGCACTTAAATTTTCATCTAACTCTACAAGTGTTTCACCTAACATTTCGTGCATACTTTGACCCTCGTAAAAAAAAGATGCTCTATCCATAGCAGCTTGATATGTACCTGCATGAAAATTAACATCAGAAGGTAAAGGTCCTTTTTCAGCAGGTCTTGAATGATAAACAACTACATCATCTTCAAATATTATATTTTGTGGACTATCAGGATTAGGTGTAAGAAATAATGTTCCATCTTCACCTATGGGTTGGTCATATTTTTCTAATTTATTAATAATTGGTGTTATGTCGTTAAAGTCAGGTCTGTTTGGATAATCTAATGTTTCAGCTAATACTTCTGCTATAGTCATTCCCTCATAGCCAGGTCTAAATATTTTTTCTACATTGAAAGAACCATCTGTATTAAGGTTAAACAATTCACCTAATTTATTTACTACTGATTGACTAACAAAAGGTGGAAATTGACTATTTATTGCAAATGGTTGATGACTATCATCTAACGCTACTAATAAACCTATAGGGTCAGGAGAGTTTCTTACTAATATGTCTATATCAACTAATTCTGTTTCTATTAATTCTTTAACAAACATTTCCCTAGCATATTGCCTAATACCTCCACCTCTATCAAAATAAGCATCTCTATCGTATACTAAATTTTCAATAAAACCATCTTGTCCTTTCATGTACTCATTAGCGTTATCTACAAAGTTTGTTAAATAGGTTCGTAATTTTCTTTCAAGAAATTCTTTAGGCATATCTTTGTAATCTTCTAACAAATGCAATTCGTGAGAAGGTATGTCCATAGCAAAATGTTCAAATTTCTTTGCTAACAGTTGTTGTTGTGTTGTATCTAAGTTTTCAAATATTTCATCTAAACTTTCATACAAAGCTAAAGTAAAATTAACTGCAGGTCTTGTTCCTTCTGTACCTGGAACAACACCCATCATTGCACCTAACTCAACATTGTATAATTCCTGTGTTAATGGTTCTAATAAATTAAACAAAACTTGTTCATTTACAATTTTTAAATCATTAATTTTTATATCGTTTGATAAAGCAAAATTATGTAAATTGTTGTATAAATCTTTTACTTCTTGTATGTTTGGTCTAGGTCCATCTAGTACAATTTCTTTAGGTATATCAAAATCTAAATTAAAATCTGTATCATCTCGTAAAAATATTAAAAAAGGTTGTAACTCTTTTTTATAAAAAGAAACTATATCAGAAGGTGAATGATGAACGAAAGTATACATTGTATTTCTAAAATTTAAATTTGGTTCATTAAAAAAAGTTAACAAAGATGTTTGCAAATATTCAGTTACATCTGATAATTGAAGAGGATTATAATGTCTAAAATTTATACTATCTGCTAAAGTTGAGGTAAATATTTCTTGATGTGTACGAAATCTACTATCATTATTTTGAAATAAATCAAAAAAAACAGCTTGTCTAAATTCTTGCAATCCTGAATAATCAGAACTATCGCCAAAAGATGTTAATAATTTCTGTAATAAATTATTGTGATTATCTTGTAATATTTTTTGAGATGGTATAGAGTAACCCACAGTTACCTCAATTTACTTACAGCCTGTTTAACAGCTTCTTCCATTTCTTTGTCTACTTTTTTAATATATTCTGCAGATACTTTTAAATCTTCTTTTTTAATTGTCATTGTTATCTCTAAAATCTTGCAATCTAGCAATTATATCTTTCAAAGGAACATTGTTTGTCTGTGTTTCTTCAAAGAACTGATTATCTCTGTCAATTAATTCTTGTGTTTCTGATTTGATTTTTTCAATAAATTTTGCAGGTCCTCTTGCAGCACTACCTATAAAATCACCTGTACTAGCTAGACCCTCACCAACCATAGTTAATAATTTAAGCAGTTTATAATAGTTTCTTGCAGGTTGTTTAAACAATGAGCTATTAGTCATTGTTTCAGGTCTTCTTGGAAACCTTGTATTAGGTGGGTCTTGTACTACATTATCTTCTTCCATTAATTATCCTTTTCTGCACCACCATAAGTTATTTTACCCATTGCTGTTTCAAATAAATTGGTGGTGTATTTAATAGCTGCTAAATCTTGATTACCTTCTATTTGTCTACTTTTTAATTTTTTAATTTCATCATTTAATATTTCTTCAGTAGATAATACAGGCGGTTGATAACCTGCTTCTTGTGTTAAAAATTCATAACTAGGCAATATAAGCGGTAAGTCTGAACCTTCTAAAAATCTACCATACTCGCCTTTTTTTGCGCTTCTAGGGTCACGAAAGTTTGTGCCAAATAATAAATCTCTATCTGTAACTGCTGCATTGTCACTATCTAATTGTGATTGTGCAGATTGTTTCATTGCTTTTATGACAACATTTGCAAAGTTTACATAATCACTTTCGCTAAGAACAACGCCATTTGCTGCTGCAGCGTTATCTAATAAAGATTTTATTTGTGATGTTGAAGGATTTGGTGCAGGAACGCCATAGCCTTCTGCTCTAAGTATGTTAGATAAAGCATCTCTTTCTTTAAAACTTGTTGTAACATTTGCCAAAGCAGTTGTCCACATTGGTACTTTATTTATTTTATCTTGATACCATGTGCCACTATCTGTAGCTTCAACAAATATTCCAACCATAAAGTTTGCTTCTCTTGCTGTCCACTGTCCATATTCATCTACTGTTGGTGGCGACATACCTGCAGCAACCATTTGTTTTTGTAACTTAAATATCTCTGCTTCGCTCATATCAACAAAATCTCTGTACTCATCACCTTTAATAAAAGGTGCAACCATAAATTCAGTGGGTTTTTCAGGATTAGCTATATAACCTTCTTGTGTGGTCGTTATACCCCACGCATTACCTGATGTAGAGTAGCTATCTTTATTGTTTTGTATTTGTTGTGAGGTGGCAAGTTCTGCCTCTTCTTCAACTTTCGTTACAAAAGCCTCTGCTTGTTCTTTTATTGTTGGTACATTTGTACCATCAATAGTTGCCAAAAAATCTTTAAATGATGTTGGTTCACCTGTATTTTCCCCATATAAATTAATTGTTGTTACAGCGCTACCTCTATCTGTAAGTTCTTTGTCATAAGCAATAATCTCATTACCAACTCTTGTTTCTACATTTTCGGTAAAATACTCATCTATATCACTTAGTAAATCGTTTAGTGCTTCTTCTAAATTTTCCTCTGCCAAACCAAAATTTGTAATATTTCTATATCTACTTTCAAACTGTCTAGGCAGTATTTGTAAAAATTCAGGTTTAGTCACTAATTGTTTTAATGAAAAGAAAGCACTATCTTCTGAAGGTATAAATCCTTCTAATACCATACCTCTTGCACCTGCAGATACAGTAGGCTCACCAAAATTAAAAAAGAAAACAGGCATATTAACAATGTTTTCTACATAGCTATATACGCTGTTAGCAGTAAGTCGTGTTACTTCTTTTTCAGAAACATCTTCTGTTTCTTCTACAACTTCTTCTTCTAATAACTCATCTACAGGGTCATCACTCATTAACTACTCTCATTCTGACTATTTGTTGGGCTTATTTCATAATATAAAACTTCATTAGCTAATTGTGGAAAATTAGTGTCCTTACCTTTGATTATTAAATCATCCCAAATTGCTTTCATAATCTCTCTTGCATCAATCGTTAGTTGTGAAGTACCATTTAAAGTTCTTGAACTTTTTTGACTTAGCCTTGTCACTGATACTGTTATACCAAACTCATCTACTTCATCATAAGTATAGTAAATTTTACCATCTCTGTTTTCAACTTCTATAGTCAAATCATTAAATGTAAATGTTCCGCCATTTAGTATTACATCTATTAATTCATCACGCTTATCTAAATACTCTTGTACATATTTGTTTTCAGGACTATTTTTTGTTTGCTCAAAATCATTCCATCTTCGTAACTCAAACATTAATTCAGTAGTAGTAACAGCATTAGGTTTACCTTGAAAGTTAAACATATCAATCTGATACTCATCATTTATTTGATTTTTTAAATCTGTTATTTCTTTGTTCTGTTCTCCTATAGTTTTGCCATTATCTCTTATATCTGCTTTACCCTTTTCGTATTCAAATATAGCTTGTGTATGTCGCATAAATGTTGCAAACTCTCCTGTAGTTATATTCTGCGCTCTTGTTTCGTAATAAGCAGGATAAAACAACTCATCTTCTATTTTGTCAGGATAAATGTAATATGCAGTGTTGGGTAAATTGTTTTGTCTTAACAACTCCTTGTTTTCATCTCTTTGCCACCATATAAAAGAATTTTCCTTGATAGGTTGTTTACCAACCCTATAACTTCCAGGTTGTTTGAGCGGTATAGGATTTATTCCAAATTTAGTTATAAATTCTTGTTGAGTTGTAAAATGGTCATAACCATTTTTAATTAACATTTCTTGATATTTATTTACTAATGTCTGTACACCCCACCATTGACCATCTTTGTCTTCTATTTCTATTCTAGGTTGTACAGCAGTAGGCAGTGCAAACTGTGCTGCTGCTCTAAAACCAAAAACCGCTCTAGCTTGTTCTGTTGCTCTTTCTACACCTTCTCTTACGCTTTGTGGGTCTGATTGGTCTACAATACCTGCTATTACATAAGCTGTGTACAAATCCATAGCAGTAGATGCAAATGTTCTCTGCATATCTTTGTCTGCAATGTTTTCTCCTGTCAGGAACAATCTAAACTTTTTTAACCATGCAGGTTGTGCAATGTCCATAAGTTGTCCTGAACTTTCATACTCACCTAAAAAGAATTTACGAAATGCTTTTGTGCTACCAAACTTGTCTATAAAATATTTCATAGGCAATTGCACAGCAGGACCAAAACCAGGTGCAAAACCATTTTGTGCAACTAAGTTAAGACCTGCAGCAAATCCAGGTGCAGTAACTCTTACACCTTCATCTTGTAAATCTTCACCAAATACTGTTGTTTGATATGGTGATGTTACAATATCAGGCAAAGCATCTCTTAGTCCTGACATCTCTGCAACTTTACCTAGACCTTTAAAAGTACCTAATGTTAATACATTAAAAGCATCTACATAGTTAAACATTAACTTTCCTGTTCTTGGGTCTTCTGACAAAAAACCATTTTCATCATTCCATGGAGTAGCACCTGTACCATTGTCTACAGCTATTCTTGTAGCATTAAACTTATGTGGATTGTCTACAATTAATCCACCCCATGTTTTAAATACCTCTGCCCATATCTCAGGAAAAGGAATGTATTTAGAAAATAAATCTGATGCTACATGTCGTTGAGATGTTGAGTAAAACAAATTTTTGACATCTTCCATTGCTTTATATTTAAGTAATTTTTCTGCTTGTTCTAAGCTAGTTATAGTATTTTCTATTTTAGGTTGTTGAGATGCTTTGACTAAATCATCCCACATGTCTGTGCCATCTATCCAAACTTTTGCACCTTTCATAAACTCTGCTGTAGTTGCATCATCCATATATGCCATTACTTCTACTGCTGTTGTATAAAAAGAACGCCTAAACAAAGGGTCACGATTTAGATAATTAGATGGTTTTGATATTAATGTGTTATATCCACTTTCTAATAATCTATCATAACTTGCCATACCTTCTGAAAATGCTAAATCATCCATAGCACCTGCAGCTACAATTTTTTCTCCTGCAATTATTGTTCCATCTTCATTAATTCTATTTTTTAAATCAAATCTTCTTGGTATAGTTTGAGGACCTAAATCTGCACCATCTACTTCTTTTGTAAAAAGTTTTATAAACTGTTCGTAAAATTCTTGATTAGCTTTTCCTTTTACATTTCCTCTAAATAATATGTTTTTTTCTCTTTTTGTTCTTCTTGTTAATGTATTAATGTGGCTTTTCCAACGAACCCAATCTGTTCCATCCATAAAACCACCGCTTTTAATAAATTGAAATAATTTAGTATTAGCAGTAACAGACAAATCTACCTCAAATTTAGGATATACTTTTTGTTTATTTATCCAATACACTTGACTTGTGTTTTCAGGACTAAGTTCATATCCTGCAATAGGGTGTCGCATTTTAGCAGTAGGATTACCAACTGCGATACCTACTCGGTATTCTATACTTTCTAAATAACTTCGTAGTGCGGCATCATCAGTTAAAAATGCTATATCATCTGCATTGTGACTTCTTTCTACAAATTCTTTAATTAAGTTTTTTCCTGAAGGATTAGTGCGTAAATACTCCATCATGTCATCAATGCCTAGATTTAACAATCTTACTGTTATAGGGTCAGATGCAAGAAGTTCTCCAATCTCTGTCCACAATCCTTCCCAATAAAGAGGATTGATTTTTCCATCACTTAATCTTTTATCTGTTCTAATAAACAAATTTTCTACTAAATCTTTTCTGCCTCCTATTAAACCCTCTGTAATGCTTTGTTCGCCCATTGCAGCTCTATATCCCTCATCAGCGCTAAATAAACTACCATTAGGCAGACCTCTACCTGCACCTTTAACATCATCTATTGTTAGGGATAAAGCATCAAAATTATTTTTATATAAAACTTCTAATACTTCTTTTGCTATAACACTGTCATAATTTATTGCAGCAGCACCACCTTTAAGTATTTCTCCATCTTTTGCTTTTTTTCTATAAAGATTTATAAAACCATCAGATGTCATTACATTGCCATACCCTGCTTGTGTAGCAGCTTGTCTGCCTGATTGACCAACAAAAATGCTTTCTTGAAAAGCATTGATACCCATAAACACTGCGTTATCTATAGCGTTCTCTCCACTTAATCCTACAGAAACATCTAACATTAAAATACCATCATCATCTATGTACGCACCTAAAACATGACCATCTTTGCTTAATAAATCTATAGTTTCATCTGTAAAAAACAAATTATCTATTTGACTATCTATCCACTCTATTGGTGTCATGTTAACTTTAGCTGCTTTTTCTCTTACTTCAGCCGCAGTTCCTAAAGAAAACTCAAATTCTTTATATGGAGAAACAAAAACTTCTGCATCAGAAGGCGCTCTTTTTTTCATGTCTACGAACTTTGCTACATCTAAATCAATGCTAAAACCTCCACCTTCTAATAACGCTTCACCCATAGATGCGTACTCTGTTTTATTATCAAATCCAATTACTGTTCCTTTTGATTTAGCGTTTATTTGTTTACTGCCTATAGACAATTTACCTTCTTGCACTGCTTCTCTAACAAATGTTTTTAGATTAACATTGTTAATTGCAGCATTAATCATGTAATCAGATACTTGACCTGTATAATTTGTTTCTAACATATAAGATTTCAATATTTTTTCTATTTGTGGATATTCAATAGCTAAAAAATTTCTAAGTGTTTTTTCATCTATCAATTCTGCTAATTTTTTATAGTCATCTGTACCCATGCCTGATGAAAATACAATTTCACCTAAATTATTGCGTAATTGGAATATTTTATCTTCACGCTTTACATCACCAACAAAGTTTAAATATTTATTAGATACCATAGATAATCTTTGTAAAGGATGTGACCACGCATTGACATATCCACCAAATGCCGCTCTAGCTGCTTCTTCAGGTGCAATACGCATAAGTAGTGCTAATCTAAACATCCAAGCAGGTTTTAATATTTTATTCTGTGTTTCATCAAGTAATGTATCTAACATTGTTTTTGGTTTTAATGTCAATCGATTTGATGAATAACCTCCAACAAATGCTTTTCTAGGTATTTTTAATCTATCTGCCCATTTCATGTCCGCAGCATTTTCATTAAATATATTCAAATTGTCAAACAATGTAGTAAGTCTTTTTTCTGCAGGACCAACTAATGTTTGATGCGCTCTTGTAGCTTGTATTACATCTCTTGGGTCTATAAGTTGTGCCATATAAGATTTAGATGCCTGTGATAATAGGTGCATACTTGGCACTGCTTCAAATATATATTTTTCTACATCATCAGGATTAACTTCAACACCTGTAGCTTTAAAATGTTCCTCTACATCTTTAATTAATTTTTTGTATCTTTTTTTTATTTGTGTTCCATTAAAAGCGATAGAACCACCTGCAGAGTTACCAAAAAAATCTCTTAACTCATTCATTTGTGCGTTGTAACTTTCTTGTTGTTTTATTATATCTTCTACATCTATTTTTAAATTAGGATTATAGTCTGCAACATTTTTAGCTATTGCTTGGTTTATTTGATATGCAATCTCTTCTAAATCTTTTTGTGATGTAGCAGTCAAAACTAATCGAGAGTAATAACCTCTTTCTTTAGCACTAGAGAAAGATAATTTAAGCATATCATTAGCATTTCTTGATGCTGCTTCTAAATCATCTATAACCATTGTTGTTTCAGGTCTAAGTTGCATTGCTCTTTTTACATGTCGTGGAAAGTATTGACTTCTAGCTATTTGTGTGCCTGTGCCTAATAATCCTCTTGCAGGGTCATCTTTAGATAATAATAAACCTGCAAACTTTCTCATAGGTGCAACATCTGTACTTGCACCTATCATAAGTTTGTTAGCATAATTAAATAGTTCACCCATAGCTGTAGGTCTTGCAGGAATGTTATTTAAACCAAAAGCAATGTTTTCTACACTTGCTTCTCTAACTCTGTCTAGGTTTGCAGCAACATCATCATTTACATATTTTTTAATTAAATTAAACATGTTGTCAAACTCTTTGCCTGTTAAATTACCATTCTTAGCAACTATGTCTAATATATTCCATACATCATCAGCATCATCAACATGTAACAATACTTCTTTTACAGATGCAGGAACTTTGTCAAATTCTTTAATGTCATTAAGAAAAGCCATTCCTTCATCACCTTTTAATTTTGCAATAGCTTCGCCAAACTTTTGACCCCAACCTGTCTTTCTTACATCATCTACTGTCCTTCCATAAAAAGCAGCACGATTAAATTTTCCTGTTTTTCCAGGAGCAAAAGATTTAAAGAATGTAGCAGCATTTTTAGATTGTTTATTGGCTTGTACCATAGTTCTCATTGCTGTCTTTACACCTGCACCATACATCAACGCTAAGTTTGTTGGGTCACCTGCAAGTCTAAATACACCATCAATAACACCTGATACAACATTAAATCCTGCAGAACCAGGTTCAAAAACTTGCACTGCTGCTATTCGACCTGGTGATATATTTACTTTTGTGCCATCTTTGGCTTCGTATTGAAAAGCATCTTCTCTTATGTCGTACAACTGTGTGACAGGAAGTCCGTAAACTTCTATAGCTCTAGTCAATGCTTCTTTCTCAGTTTTACCTGCTCTTATCATATCTAAATAGACCTGTGTTTCTTTAGGGTCTAGTGAGTTAGGTAAAAATCCTTTTCCTAAATTTAATGGTTTACCATCTCGTGTTTGTTCTAAAGCTAAACGAAACTCATTCTTTCCATACTTATCTCGTGTCTGTTTAAACACATCCCCTACACCACCGCCATAAATGTTATTTAAGTATCTAGCTGTAGTACTACCTTCCTCACCTTCTACTTGTGGTCTAAATGTTTCAAACAATCCTCCTAATGTTGCGTTAGCTACAACTCCAGGTACAAACTTTCCTGTTTTTTGTGCAGCTACAACTGCAGACTTAAAACCCCTTGATATATTTTGAAATACAGCATCTAACCCTAAAAAACCCATTTGTACACCTCGTTTAAAAAAGTTCACATCTGTTACAAGGTCTTCTGTGTTTTTCTTTGCTATAATGGATGCTGCTCTATTTGCTACCTGCAGAGCTATTTCATCTTCTGCAGTAGTTCCACTTATTGCCATATATGGCAAAATTTCTTTAGGAATTGTAGGATATGCTTTTGTAAGATTAGAAATACTTTGAACTAAATCAGGATTTGTTTCTCTAACACCTTTGTCAAAAGAACTTGCACGATTAAATGTTTCTTGTGCAGCCTGTCTTTTTAAATCATCTAAAGAATAACGCAAAGAATATCTACGCATTATCTTAACCTAGTTTGTGGCTTCTCCTGTACAGGCACAGCATTTTTTTGCTCTATTAACTCTAAAATTACAGGGTCATTGAATTTACTAAATAATCCTTGTAAATAAGCATCTAAATCTGTTGCCATAGGACTTGTTCCTACTCTTCCTACGCCAGGTCCTTGTGATATTCCTGCTGTATTTGGCTCACTTTGAAACCTTGTAGGTTGCCCTAATGATATAGGACTAGCTGTTCTAGTTGCATTTTGTTGTACTTGTTCTCCTGCTACTGTAGGCAGTTCATAATTAAGAGCATCTTCTTGGTCGTTAATTATTTTTGATTGTCCTGTTGGGTCGCCTTTTTGTCTTGGTATGTATAAATCTTGAAAAGCAGGGTCAGGTTTGCCATCAGTAACTTGTTTTAATGCTTTAGGTTTTCTAACCATAATATCCCTCATCATTAAAGAAGTCATCAAGTCCTCCTAAAAAATCTCTAAGTCTTTCGTTTTCTGCAGCATCTTCAATAGTAAAATCTACACGAATAAATACTTTAGGGTGTGGTGTAGGCATCCAATACTGCATAATCGGAGGTGTAAAACTATCATCTATTTTTGGTTCTTCTTCTATATTGTCAAAATTCCAATCTTCAGAATTTATGATGTCATAAAATTTAACATTAGTTTTACGCATTTTGTCTGATGGTTCAGGCATTATTGTCCTCCCTGTTGTGCTACCTGTGATAACACCTGTGCTAATCCAGGTGGCGGTCCTTGCGGTATAGCACCTGCTTGTTGTGCTTGTGCATTAAGTAAAGCTAATTCTTCTTCACTAGGTTCTTCACCTTCAGCAGTATAATATTTATCTAATATTTCAGACATTCTTTGAGGATTTTTTCTTATTTCTATAGCAGCAATTAATGCCTTTTGGTCACCTTGTGCTGCTTGTGCCATAAGAGTTTCAAACAATACAGTTTCAGCTCTTTCTTTATTCACACGATTTTGTATCTTTGATATATTCTCTAAGCCATCCATATTTTCTTGCAATGTCTGCTTGTCAATAATTCCCTGTTGATAAAGTTGTAAACCTGTAATTATTTTCTGTGGTTCATCAAAACCTGCCATAACACCATACACTCTGCGTGTTGTGTACACTTCAGATATATCAGAGTTAGGCGTGTAAGTTTCTTTGTAAGATGTTCCTTTATGAAACCCTGCAAGTGGTTTTCTTGTCGCCCCAAACATTCTTTCATCATACTCTAGTCTTTTAGCATCTAATTCTTCGAGAGCATCTCCTAATACAGTTTGATACTCTCTTACATGCAATGATGCAGATTGACCTAGTTCCTCTAATCCTCTACCTGTGACAAAAGCATTAGGCGATTGTCCATCATCAGATACAGGATAAGCTGCACCAAGTCTAAGGTGTCTTTCTAATCTATCTACTTGTTGAAATAATTGATAAGGTAAATTGTTTACAGGCTTTGATACTTGTGAACCAGGTGTCAAATAGTTAACTGCAAATCTACCTTTACGATATTTACCGCTTTCTATTTCACCAACAATGTTTGTTTCTGTAAAAACTGCATCTTCCATAGCAATAGTTCCAAGTATGTTAATCTTTGCCATATTCGCCATAAGACCTGTAATGTGTTGAAACTGTGACTGCATTTGGTCAAATGAATATCTTTTTGCTACTACAAAACAAGGACCTGATTTAAGTACATTCGGCATAAAGTCTATAATCTTTTTGTTTTCAGGTAAAAAGATATATGTTCCTTCATTATCTCTATACTCAACAACTACTTTGCCATGTCCTGTTGAGTTAGCCCAACTACCTGCTCTATCTGAACTATCGTATAAAGCAGAGTATGGATTTTGAAAACCACTGTCGTTTTCTTCTTTTGCATAGATAAATTCTTTTGCTTCAGGATATTGTTCAGCCAATATATTGTGTGGTACACGACTAATTATTGCTAATTCTTTTGGTTGTTGGTCATTGCCAAAAGTTCCAGGATAACAAGTAAAAGGGTCACGAAGTTCTGCGTAAGGATATGGAGAACCATTATTATCTCTTCTGTGTCCTATTGTCCACACAACAAAACCATATCCAGGAAGCCATCTACCAACTTGTGGTAATTGTTTGTTTAGCTTTTGATATTTGTCATAACTTACAACTATACGCTCTAGTTTTTCAGATTTTTTTCTTGCTCTTTCACTGTCCTTTTCATTTATTATATCTACTTTGATGTCAGGACTTCTGCCTAATTTTTGTGCAAATCTTTCTAGTGCTGTCAAAAATAAATTAGGGGCAGGTAACTCGTGATATTCTACATTTACTTGGTTGCCTAGCAATGCTTTGACTGCGGCTTCTCCACCATTCATAATGTCACGAATACGACTTCTATCAATCATTTGGTCTTGATTTATTACTCTAAGGTAATCTATTTGGTCGTACAATTTTTTGCTATCTAAAGGCATTTATCTCCAATTATCATAATCTATATTACTAGGATTATAGTCAGAAAAACTAGGATTGTAATCATATCCAAGTTCTGCAAAGCGCTCTTTTTGCATACGCCTAATTGCTCTCATTGGAAACCAACTAGCCATAACAATATCTGTTTTAGTTCCTACGCTTTTGCTTTTGTTTCTAGCAGAACTAAAATAAACCAACTGACTTGTATATAAGTTTATCTTTTCTTGTGCTTCAAATCCACTATAAGGTAAATTTATTAGTTTATCAGCAAACATTGGTCGCATAGCTGTCACACCAAACAATGGGTCAAACTTTTGATTTCGTGTTTCGTGTCCTTCTAAAAATACACCATGTCTATTTGCAAAATCTTTTATAGATACATCTTGTCGTATAGCTTTTTGAAAACCATTTTCTTCTATAACCCAATGACTACAGTTGTACTCTGTCCACCATTTTTTAATTATTTGTAATGCTTGTGGTATTCCACCACCTAAATTGTTTTCTATATCTATTAAAAACAATGTGCCTGTTTCAGTATTGTAACCCCACAATACTGCAGCTTGATAGCCTGTAGATGCAGGGTCAAGTCCTGCTATAAGTCTTACATTGATTGGTATGTCACCTATTGCTCTACTTTGGTCACGACACTGTTCTATTTCTTCACGCTCAAACAAAGCAAGTCCATCAGGCATAGCTACATTAAGATATACCATTTCGTATATTGCTCTACCACCTGTAGTTTCTGCTGCTCGTTTTCTGTCCATCAACCATTTATAAGTACGCTTACCTGTCCACAACATACACTCTGTATGTGCTTCTTCATCCCAATCTGCAATGTTGCAAGATGTGTCGTGTGCTTCTTCGACCAATGTTTTCCAACTTTCGTTATCTAACAAATGAGAATACAAGTCATCATAATGTTGCCTAGAACCAATTACGATTATTGCTGTATGTTCCTCTTTACGACTTGATAGTGTTGTGGTCCACCAATTCCTAGTATTTTCTCTTGATGCAGGTTGCATAGTAGATGAATGGTCCTCTAAATCATCACCGATAATAATGTCGCAATCTCTTGATAATATTTTACCACCACGACCAATACCTACCATAGTAGGTGATTTGATACCTGTAACTGTTCTAGTGCCAACAGTAAAACCATTTTGTGACCATGCTTTACCTGTACGACTTGTAGGTTTAAAAGTTTTTCCAGGAGGACATAATTCTTCTATAAGTTTTTCGTTATTTTCTAATTGGTCAATTACAGAGCTTACTGCATTTTTAGCAATCTCTTCGTTACCGCCTACCCACAGAATACGAACATTAGGATTTTTTATAATTAACCACACAGCAAAATGTATAAGCAAATCTGTTTTACCATGTCTAGGTGGTGACAGTATCATCTGTTGGTCGCCATGTTCGATAGCTTCTAAAATAGATTTTATCCACCTAATGTGAAATTCAGGTGTTTCGTAGGGTTCTCCTGTTTCTGTTAAAAAATATCTATCTCTAAATTGTTTGAAATCATTTAGTGACTTTTCTGCCTTTGCAGGTATAGTCCAATTTTCTGCTTTTGCTTTTGTTTCCATGTCCTCTACCCAAGCAGCGTAAGCATAACTTAGTGCGGCTTTTGTACAACCTAGTAAAGCAGCAGCATCTTGTTTTAGCATGTCACCTTTTAAAATTAAAGGTCCTAGATTTTTTTCTATTAACTGTTCGTAAACTTTGCCTCTGCGTTTTTGTACATTGCCCTCTGCTACAGGTTTACCATCATGGTCAATTTCATATACAGCACCTTTTTTCTTAGCATGATATACAGCGTTGTGATAGCTTTTAGAACATGTAGAAGAACAAAATTTTTTCTTTGGTGGTCGTAAAATATTATGACAACCTTTTGCGAAACAGAGTTTAGTTTTTGTCATAATTTTTGCATTTCTTATTTTTACATTTTAATTTAAGTTTGACCACCTGTAAGTATTCCTGACAAACAGGACAGGCTATCTTCAATTATTTTTTTATTTTTTTAATTTTGCCATTTTTAGTTCTAGCAAAAATATGTGTTTTAGTTTCTCTAATAAAAGTTCCATAATGTCTTTTACCACCCCACATCCAACTAACTTGTCTAGCCATCAATCATCTCCTGCCCAATTAGGATTACCTGCATATTCTTTTTCTTCATCCATTACTTACGCTTTTTCTTAACAGCTCTTGATTTTTGTACAGCTTTTAAATCTATGTATCTA
>TARA_R100000231_G_scaffold99718_1_pt1 | contig 20649 bp, 23 predicted proteins | sample TARA_R100000231 | Tara Oceans TARA_R100000231 (sample SAMEA2620565) | marine metagenome | biome: marine biome (ENVO:00000447); feature: surface water layer (ENVO:00002042); material: "saline water (ENVO:00002010), including plankton (ENVO:xxxxxxxx)" | depth 5 m | reverse complement strand
GACTACTGGAGATGCACCGCCGCCACCTGCAGAAGAAACTGATGTTGTTGTTGTTAGCGAAAAAAAAGAAGACGAAGAAAAAGAAGTTGTCGAGGAAAAAGACATTGTTGTTGAAAACAAAAAGAAAGATGATGAAAAAATTGTAACTGATGTTGGCGAAGAAATTATTTCTGCTGACGACGATGTTATAAATATTGTAGACGATAAAGTGGTTGAGGAAACAGCTGTTGAAACAACTGATGTAATTGAAAATGAAGAAGAAGTTTTAAATTTTATTGCAAATACGGATAATGTAACTAAAAATAAAATAGTAACTCAACTAAATGTAACTCAAAGTGAAGCTACAAAAATACTTAAAAAAGCTCTTGACGATGGAGTAATCAAAGCCGACACTAAAGGAAGAAGCACTATTTATACAGGAGTTCAAGATGATAGAAGAACTGGAAAAAGAGGTAGAGGAGCAGCTCAAGACGTTGACCAAAGAGGACTTGGAGTTGGCGTTGATCCTTCTGTACAACAAGCCAAGGCTAGCGACGACATTGCCGAAGAGGTTACAAAAAATGACCGAGATGCAGTGGCTACTCTTGGATCAGATACTGGACAGCTTACTGGAAGAAAAAAACGAGTCGACACTCCATTAATACCTGCAAAACAAGCAGACGTTTTAAGAAAAAAACCAGGTGTAAAAACCACTGGAAAAATTCAAAAAAACTTTGTAGGAAAAACTGTAACTCTTGCACAAATAGACCCTGATATTCAAGGTGGATTTACATTAAGAACAGGAGAATATATTAATAAAGAGGGCACTCCTGTTTTGCGTACTAGAGATAGAAATTTTAAACCAAAACAAAAACAACAAGGGATTGAAGAGTCTGCACCAGGATTAGTTTCAGAATTTGTAATTAATGACAATGCAATAATAAATCCTAACTCGCAACAATTTACGAAGTTAAAAAAACTAGCTAAAACTGCTAGAGAAAAAAATACAAAAACTAATGTTTTTTTTGAAGGGCAGGTAACAAATTCAAAAGGACTTATTGAATCTTTTCAAAATGAATTAAAACAAATAAGAGCCATTGAGGCAGGAGATACAACAGGAGGGTTTGTAGATAACGCTTTATCTCCCGTTAGAAATACTGCTCTAAGACGTTTGACTCAACTTAAAGCAAATGCTAGGAAAGCTTTAGCAGACCCAGAATTCAAAAAAGACATTAATAAAGAAAGTAATAAATCGCTTAAAAATTTATTATTTTCACGCAGACCTGGTATTGAACAAGATAAAGAAGTTATTAAAGGTTTAAAAGGAGTACAAAATTTAGGTGAGGCTTTGACAACTATAGAGAAAAAATTTGGTGATTCGTTATCAACAGTTCAAAAACAACTTCTACCAATAATTATGGGAACTCCAAGAACAAATCAAACTTCTTTTAAAATTAGTCCTAAAATGGAACAAAAAGAAGGCGGATATGGTTCTTACGAATTAAAAACAGATACAATTAAAATATCTGACAATGCTGATTTGGAAACTATATTTCACGAAGGCACGCACGCAGCTACTGCAAATGAAGTTAGTAATCACGTTAATGAAGACGGCGTAGGTATAACTAGAATAGGAAAGCGTTTAGTAGAACTTTATAATGATGCTAAAAGAGCTGATGTTGATAATGAGTTTAGTATAGAGTTAGAAAATGTAGATGAATTTGTAACAAATGCCCTTAATAATGGGCAGTTTCAAGAATATTTATCTAGTATACCTGCCAGTGAATCTAATTTTAAGGCACCTCCACCCCCTCCTACAGGTCAAGACGCAATACAAGAAGAAAATTCTTATATAAGAGATTTAGAAAGAAAAGGAGCTACTGAACAAGAGATTATTGGTTTAGTAAGAATTAGACGTGCTGGAAATAATACTGTGTGGTCTAAATTTGTAAACACAATAAAAGACATGTTTCGAGCTAATGATACGCCTCATAATGTTTTGAATGATGTTTTAGCCATATCTCCTAGTTTGTTTTTTGGTCCTAATGCAGAGCAGCAAATAGGAAGTGATAAAATATTATATAACAAAAATGAAAGTTATACTGATGAGGAACTTAAAGAAGTAAACGAACGTTTAAAACAACCATCAGAAGTTGCAGCTGACCAAGAAGATAAAATAAAAAAAGAAATCGGTGACAGTGATAGTTTAGTTTCTATCTGGGATAAAATTGCGACCTCTGTATTTTCATTTGACGCAGCTTTAAATAATAAAGTAAGAAGAGAATTAGAAAAAGATCAAGACACAGATTGGGAAGTAATATCAAAAACTCTTAATGAGATGTCGGTGTCTCAAGTTTTACATGTTGAAAACGTGGTAGAAGAGTTTTTAAAGTTTGGAAAAATTAAATATAACACTGACACAGATAAATTTGTGGTTGTAGATGAAGGAAATGCTAGTTTTCAAAGAGTTATGGATTCTTTAAAAGAACTTGCTGCTAAAGCAAATGTGCAATATCAAACAATGCGAGAAGCCGCAGATAAAAATTTTAAAGCAAGACGAGCTCAAGAGCTTATAAATAATAACAATATAATAAAAGCTCAAATGAAAGCTTTATTTAAGCAAGGTAAAAAACAACAAGCAAAAGATTTAGGTAAAGCAAATTTAGTCAAAGTTTTGTTAACTCAGGATCAAATAGATGAGGCCTTAACTTTAAGTAAAACTTACCCTGAATTAAATGATATACACAATATGTGGATAGAAAGTAAAAATGATGCTATACAATTTTTAGTTGATACAGAAATAATGACTCCAGAACAAGCTAAAGAGTTTTCTATGGTGGTTGACACTGAGGGGGCCCCAGAGCAAATGATTGAAAAAGATGAGAATGGTAATTTTCTAGATACTTATGTGCCTTTTTATGGAAAAAATACAAAGAAAAAACCTAGTGCTCGTCAAAAAACACGTTTAGGAGATAGAGGAAAGTTTTATAGATTGAAAGGTACATATGAACCTGTTGATGATGTATTTACAAATATGGAACTTTGGATGCGTAGCTCATTAAAACGAGGTATGCTAAACAAAAAAGCTTTAGATAAAATAAAAGCAATAGAATCTTTACCTCAACAAGCTCAAGATACCATAATGAAAACAGGAGAGGACGTTGACCGTGCTAGTGCTAATACTGTAGCTATGAGTAGAGTAAGAGACGGAGTTCGTAGAGTAGAATATTATCAGTTTTCTGATCCTTTTTTTGCACAAGCTTTTAGTGGAATGGAAAGAGCTCAAATAGATGGGCTAGGTTTTATTACTAATATTTCAAACTTTTTAAGAAGTAACGTGGTTTTATATCCGTTATTTTCTTTAGCTCAGTTACCACAAGATTCAGTATCTGCTATGTTCAGCTCAGGTGTTAAAAATCCTTTTATGATTCCATTAAGAGTCCTAAAAGAATTTCCAAAGACTTTGCTTAATATGAGTCAAACTCACAAAGACATGAAAAAATATGGAGCAGTAGGATTTGCAGGAACTTACTCACAAGCAGATGTTGATGCTAAAGGTGAGATAATGGATGATGGATTTTATAATAGATGGTCTTCTAGTATAAGAGCTAACCCTGTCGGAGATGCAGCTTTAACTTTTTTAAATCGTATAGCCATGGCATCAGACAACGCTGTAAGACAAGCTGTTTATGAACAAACTATGAAAGAAACAGGTAATGAAAGATTAGCTATAGAAAGAGCTTTTGAAGTTATAAATTTTAAACGAGCAGGTTCTAACGCAGCTGTAACAATGTTGCGTCAAACTGTGCCTTTCTTTGGTGCTTATTTACAAGCAGCTTCTGTACAAGGTAGAGTATTAACAGGTAGGGGTATAACACCAACACAAAGAGCTCAAGGTATGCAGCAATTACTTTTAACAGGAACACAGTTAGCAATGTTAACTTTGGCTTACACACTTATGGCAGATGACGATGAAGACTCAGAATATGAAAAACTTGATCCTACAATAAGAGATAGAAGATTTTTATTAGGAAACGGTGCATATATAACTTTAAGACCTGACTTATTTACTTTCTTATTTAAAATAATGCCAGAGCAAGTTATAAATACTATGAATGAAGAGCAAGATAATAAAAAGACTTTTGATTCTATGAAAAGAAATTTAGGTGAAATTTTTAACGCAAACATAGTTCCTCAAGCAGTTAGACCTATAGCAAACGTTTTATCTAATCGTGATGCTAGAACAGGAAGACCAATAGTTCCACAATCAATAGCTGATTTAGAAAAAAGAGACCAGTACACAGCGAACACAAGTGAGTTAGCAAAAATACTTAGCGATATGACTGGAAATGTTAGACCTACTGCAGAGTACGATTACTATTTACGACAGTATTTAGGGTACACAGGAGGCTTATTAATGATGTTTGCGGATAAAATAATTGATGATTTAGATGTATATGATTATGACAGAGCAACAAAATCTGATAGAGATTTACTTGCGAGTATTCCTGGTATGAGTAATTTTATAGCTAGAGAATATGGTAATAGACATACTACCGATTATTACGAAGCAAAAGCTGAAATTAGTAAAATATATAATTCTTATAAAAATTTAGAGAAAAATGAATTTGACAGAAAAAGAGTGGAGGACTACGCAAAAGATAATTATTCTGTTATTCAAGCAAAAGGAGCAATAAATGCGAGAGTCAAAGCATTACAAGGTATAAGAAAAGAAAGAAGAAGATTAATTGAAGCACCTAGGACAATAATATCAGCAGACGGTAAAAAAGAATTATTAGATGCTTTTTATAAAGAAGAACGAGAAATATTACGAGAGATAAGAGACCTCCGTAAAGTCGTGTTTGGAACAGGCTTTGAAGACCCACCTGAAACTATACGTTAGCCTACTCGCCAAGTTCTAACTCCTAAATGATTATCCTTAGAAGTAACAAAAGTCTTGACTCTAACCCCTGCACGTTTAGCACCTGACTCTATTGCATATATCATATGCGAAGTTTTAAGAGTAGGCACAAAAAAACTTTCTCCTACTGCCATACCCTCAAACGGGAATATCCACTCTATTTCTTCATACAAGTTCAGGGTCAATCTCCTTAATAATATCTGGTGGTAGTGTGTCTGTGCTAATTATATAAGCATTAGTATTAAACTCATCTAGGCCAGGCTTCCAATTAGCCGCCATCTTTTTACGTTTATCTACAATCTCTATGCCGTGCTGTTGCATTTGATATACAAACTGCTTAGGTGATACGCTGTTTTCTTCTATCAAGAACTTCCTAAATACTGACTTAGTAATACACAGTTCTTTCTTATCCGTGTCTAGGCGTACATACAATGAGTTTCTTGGTTCTATAATTACTTTACCATCGTGAATCTCTAGTATAGAGTTATTGTGCTGTGATATAAATTCTCCTATGAGAGAAAGGTAGTTAACATTGTTAGCTTTTACTACGTTATCTCTTATGTCTATCATCTCTCCAACAATCTTACTGTATACTCGGTCTACATCTATATGCATAATACTAGCTTCATCACATATCTCTCCTGCTACCATAGTAACTGCCACTAAGTTTTCATAGAATCTAAACGCTGTATCATCACCAAAGTCTTTCTTAAATTTAGCTACCCAACGGTCAATACGAGTGTCAATCTCACTTCTCTCATACCCCATCAAAGCTTTGATAAACTCAGGTCCTGCCCACCCATGATTAGTCAATAGTGGGTTAAACATCTTACGCCCTTCTGCAGGTTTGTCCTTAAGTAGCTGAGGTTTGTGTAGATAGAACTCTATTAACCTGGCTATCTCACCGTTAGGGTCTTTCTTAGTGATGGTTAGCTTATCAATTAAAGAGTGGTTAGTAGTAAAGATACCTACTAATGACGCTGACATCTCATGCTCTCTTTCAGCGTTAATAGAGGCCTGCATACGTATCTTAGCTTTACCTTGTGATATCTTATGCACCATCTGAGATAACAGACGACCGTGCATATTACCCACCTCATCTAACCCTAGTGGCAGGTTATGTAGCCCCAAGAATCGCCCTGTGAGGGCATTATCGGTGGTTTCTAACACAGACATATCCTTAGGGTGCCCCCACATGCTTAACGCTGCATATAGAGCTCCTGTCTTACCAGCACCTGTATCTCCTGTCAAAGATATACTAACACCAGAAGTAGAGGTATAGCACATCAAAGCAGAGCTAAGACCTGTTAACGCTACGAAAGCATGTATCTCTAAGCCCTCTTGATTGAGTTTATTAGCTACCTCTTTCCATTTATCAAAGCTACCTGCTCGTACAATATGCCTAGCTATGTTACGACATAAGGCAGATGTAGGACTGCTGACCTCTTTGCCATTACTCTTGATTTCTAAATCGCCAATAACAAAAGCGTCTTCTTTGGGTGTCCAACCCATCTGAGTTCTCATTCTTGAAGCTGCCTTATCGGCTTGTAGATAAGAACCCCATGCAACTAAATAATCCATAATAAGTTTCCATTGGTTGTTTTTAGGGTTAAATAATACCCCATGACTAGATATTAACTTCCTCAGCTCATTACCATCATAGATTGCACTAAATGGCACATAGAACTCTTCAGGCTCATCGTGAGGAGGGTCTACTTTCATTAGCATACAATTACCATCGTGTGCACTAATGACTCTCTTCAAAGAATAGAAATCATAAGTAGATACTAGATGTGTCTTTTGCTCTACTAAGTCTCCGTTCTCATCAAATACTGGTTTAGGTTTAAAATATATGCCACCCTCTTGCCCTCTGTAAAATCCTTCTCTTTCTATTTCTGCGGGTAGTCCTTGTAAGCTAGTGACTACTAAGGGTTTGCCATTCGGTAGTATCTGTACTTCAGTCTTCACAGGATTCATAGTGGTGGGTGCAGGTACAAACACCTTACCTAATATTAAAGGATTAGTTATCTTACCAAAATGAGGACAGCTTGGACAGACATCAGGGTTTAAGTTGTTAAACACCGTGCATGACTGTGGTTTATCTTGTGTTTGTGTAGCTTTTCTCTCTGTGCCCTCTTTACTATAACCTGGGTAGTCTTCAGATAATGCATGTATAGCTCTGTCCCTGTCTACACAATGTTGAGCAATAGACAGTCCTGCGTACCATAAAGGCTCAGGCAGTGATGCTCTATTTCTAATTATATGTCTTATCTGAAGACATCCTTCACTAGATGCTTCATCTAAACTTTTGTCAGCAATCATACTAAACTTAGAAGAGTAATTACTTAAACCATTCATCTGTTTAGTTAGCTCAGTCATCTTAGGACTTTTTAATATATCTTCAAATGATTTTGTGATTGTACCTAAAAACTCTTTAAACATATCGAACTTATATATCTTTATGTCCCCGCTTATTATTTTTGTTGGTGTTGGTGGATTAGATTTAAAGTTAAATGTATTAGGACATCTAAGTATCCTAGATTTATCTGCAGTTACAGCAGGGTCTATTTGTAACCCATTATCAATACATAGTTGTTTGAATTTGTCTGCATACAGTTTCCACTCTTCTACAGGAACTGCAGTATCCAACATCCAATATGCGTGTATACCATTACCACTATCTACGACCACAGGCGGTGGTAGCTGTTGTGATTGTATAAATTTTCCTAAGGCATTAACAGCTTCTTCCTGACTGCTAAACTCCTTAGTGTCCCCTACATCTAAGTCTACAAAGAAAGACTTCAAAGACTTTGCATTTTTTCTACTGTGTCCATCAAAATTAGCCATACCAATAAACACATGGCTATCATGCTTTCTCTCCTCAACTCTATCAACAAGTTCGTCAATAGAATCCACAAAGATATGTCGCATACGCTGTCCTTCACCCGCAGGTAGTACAGCTACACAGTAAGTACCTTCATCAGGTAATACTTTACTGTAGAATTCTACACTCATATCTGTATGCGGCCATCAGATTCTACAAACACTATAGCAGAAGCTATGTCATTAGCAGGAAGCACTCCATCTGCTAATCCTTGCTCTACTGCGTCCATAAATTTTATTACTTTCTGATGGTTTTGGTGCTTCATAGGTCCACCCCTGAACCATGAATGCACTGTCATACGAGATGTGCCCACTCCTTGAGCTACATATTTAATTGGTAAGTTTGCTTTTAAACATAATTTAGCTAACTGTATTCCTAGAATACTATCATCAGCTTTATCTAATCCTAAAACAAATCTATCACTATATGGTCTTGGCATTATTTCCTCCATTTATCCATTATTTTATTAACATCGTCAGCCTCTTGAGCTGTATTCACTTTTACTTGTTCTTTATCTGAAGCCTCAAATGCTTCAAACTTAACAGGCTCTTTATCCTCTTCATCGTCAACTTGATACACAGTTAACTTAATAGCATTGTAAGCCGCTTGATTCTCTGCTTGGTCTTTTATAACTTCTAATACCCAATCTTCTGCTGCCTCTACAGGCGAGAATAATGCTCTGGGTTTAGCTGAGTTGGGGTCGAACTGCATCTTAGTAACAATTCTACCCGCACTCACATTGTTGTTTGCTAACATTTGGATATATGTTTTAAATGGCCACTTACCTTGTTCCTCTTTCCCAAAACAAGAGTTAGAAGGAAGAACTAATTCTAAAATATCACCCTCTGGGTCATTAGCTAAAACGATAGCTACTCTCCATGATAGTCTGCAAGAAGTTCCAACACCACCAAAGCCAGAGCCTCGCACACTGTTAGGACAAGTATGACAAGACTTAGCTTGGGGTTTTCTCACTTCTTCATCTGGTTTTTTAGAATCATTTGACCAACATATAGGACTTACTCTTTTACCCTCTTCGTATGAATCTTTATAATATACTCTTGATGGATTATGTGCCATCTTGATAATTATAATACTCATTACAGCAGAGTCGGCTGTGCTGACTTCCTTGCCCCCAACTATTTTTCTAAACACACCACCTCTTAAAGATATGCGTTTTGTCTGGTTAGAGAAGCTACTATTAGCAACAGCTATAGTATCTTCATCTAACCCGATATTAGGGTTTCTCTCCAGTATGCCCTTGAGTTTATCCACCTGTTAATCTTTAGCTCCCCACTTGTCTACGATATCAGCAATATCTGTGCTTCCATCATCTTCTGGTTTGCTTTTGACAACTTCTGGTTCAACTACTTTGATATCAGGAACCGCTGTAGTCTCATTAAAAACTTCTGCTCCCTCATCTTTTTCTTTCTGAACATAGCCTGTGGTTTTTTCAAAACCAAAACGACCTGCACCTTCCGAACCTTCAACAAGGGCAATAACTTGTACTGCTCTTAGTTTTAAAGATACCCCTGCTCCTATACTAGAAACAAAATACGGATATAATGCTGCGTTTACTCTGATTTCAGAGCCACCCCATATTTGTGTATCAATCAAAGTCTCTCCGTTTGCATCAAAGATAGCAGGTTTATATGCTGCTTTTGATTTAAACTTAAAGATAACATTCCCTGTCGGTTTACCGTCATCATCTAACTCATCTGCATAAGGTGGGTTAGCTGTCTTGAGGGTTTTCTTTTTTTGTTTTTTCATCTCATCTTTTAGATTCTCTGAAAAAACTTCATTGATAGTGTCAATGATAGGCTGTGCCTTTTCTTTAGAAAGCACAAGATTAACTTTGTACTCTCCGTCTTTATTGTACTCTGTATCTGGTTTACTCAACCATGGATAGAGAGCTACACCTTGCGGTGTGGTTATGGTTTGTTTTGCCATAATATATACTCCTTATTTACTTGGTTTACGAACTACTATACTGAACGCCCTCATAGAACTAATTCCTGGAGGCAGTCCTTCTTCTGTACGACTAGATAAAAACTCTTTAAAGTTTGCCTGATGTATACGCTGTTGTAATAATTCTGGTGCTTCATTTTCTAAAATAAAGTCCTTAAAATTACTCCAGTCAGAACATACATAGTTCTCTTTAAGAGATTTAATAATCGTACCCCTTGAAGTTTTAATGCTATCTGCATTTACTTCATTACAAGAGTTAAGCATCACTTGCTCTAACTGCTCAAGGTCATTCTTCAACTCTTGGTCTTTCTTCTGAAACTCTCTAGCTCGTCTCTCTTTCTCGTTACGAATCGTTATATAAGTGCTTACCACTTCATCTAACGGAATCTTCTCGTGTTCAACAGACTTCTCTAGAACTTCACTTACTTCATCACTCATAGGTCTAATTCCTCCCTATATAAGTCAACTAATTTAGTATGCTGGTCTACTTTACCTTGTAGCATGGCATACATCCTTTTTTCAATATCAGAACCCTGCAGATGAACAACTGTCATTTTATTCTTCTGCCCAACCCTATCTATTCTAGCTACACACTGTAAGTAAACCTCTACTGACATTACAGGAGACCAAAACACTACTGTGTCTGCCGCGGTCAACGTAACTCCATGAGAGGCTGACTGTGGTTGTATAATTAAAACTTTAGGTTCGTTCTGAGTTTGAAACTTGTTAATGATGTTTGCTCTACGACTTGGAGTTACATCTCCATTGATAACATCATTACTAATATTTTTTTCTGTTAAATATTCTGCTAAAAATTCTATAGTGTGTCTATATGGAACAAACAAAAGAATTTTATGGTCGGTGTCCCCTAAAACTTCCATCAAAGCATTTAACCTAGGTTTGACATCAAACTTAATTGTTTCATGTTCGTCTGTATAAACTGCACCACCAGAAATTTGTAACAACTTTTGCATGCCCGCAGCTGCGTTTACTGCTGTTACTGACTCACTGGCTGTAGCTATAATCATTTGTGTTTTTAGTTGTTTGTAATATTTTTCTACTTGTTTAGTCAAAGGCACAACTCTAGTTTGATAAGTAACTTCTGGTAAATCTAAACATTGGTCTTTTGCAAATCTTATAGATGGTTGTAATGCTTTAAACACAGAATCTTTTGAGTCAGGTTTAGGTAGCCATTTAAATCTAGATATCTGGTACATTACTTTTTCTCTCCATGCGGCTGACAATCTAGGTAATCTATCAGGACATATTAACTTACCAAGACCAAAAGCATCTACAGGAGATTGACACGCAGGTGTTCCTGTCATCATCCATACTCTAGTGTTAAGACTTAATATTTTATTAAGAGTTTTCCACCTTACTGTAGTATGAGATTTATATGCATTACATTCATCAACTATAATTAAATCAAAGTTTTCGTTTTTAATTTCATCTTTAATAATTTTAACTCCATCATAGTTTATGATAGTAAAATCATAATCTCCTTCAATAATTGTCTTTCGTTTGTGTGATGTACCATAACAAACAACTGAGCTTCTATGCATACAAGTGTTAAATACATCTCCTTGCCATGCAGAATACATAATAGATAGAGGACATATTATTAATACCCTTTTAATTTTTCCTTGCTCCATTAAATAATCAGCTGCCCAAAGAGCAGATGATGTTTTCCCTGTACCTGCTTCGTTAAAACAAAAAGCTCTTCTGTTTATACTTAAAAACTCAGCAGTAGCGGCCTGATGCTTAAACGGTTTATATAATCCTGGATATGAATAGTCTCTTCTCATAGGAGAAGGAAGGTAAGATTTTAGTCGTATAAGTGTATTGAGTTTAGTCATTTCATCTAAACCCCAATAAACTAGTAAGTCTGAGACTTTATCTTTTTTATTTATAATTTTGCTTTGTGAAATATGGTCTTTAACTAACTCACCTAATTGATTAGGCAAAGTAAGCTTGACAGCTTTCTCTCCAACTAATTCCATAACTTCCTTACTATATTATTAACTATGTACTTTTTACTTTACTAAAAAAGCACTATACCATTATTTTTAAAAATAGGTCAAGTTTTTCTTTTTCTTTTTTTACCTGCTTTTGATAATGCAATAGCAACTGCTTGTTTCTGAGGCTTTCCTGCTTTTATTTCTTTTCTAATATTTGATGATATTACTTTTCTAGACTTTCCTTTTTTTAGTGGCACGTTTTTTCCTCTCTCTTGTACTTGTTTCTGATATCAACTTACGACTTGAGTTCCTTTTAAAAGAACGATTTTTAGATTTAGATTGTACTACTAGACCATCAGAGTTTTTACCGCCTTTGGATAGAGCTTTTTTATGAGATACATCTTTACCCTTTCGATCTATGCCTTTTGCATCTATTTTTCTTCGGGCTCTAGCACGGGCAGCCCTAGCTTTTTTTTCATTTCTAGCTTTTTGCTGTTGATATTCCTTTTTATAAGGTCTTGGTTTGTTCACATAAGGCATAATGCAAATATTATCACATTAAAATGGTGATGTCTTGGGGCGATTAAATTCACAACTATCCACAGAACACCATCCACATAGGGGTGTAGGGTTAGGTTGCCATTGGTCATAATCATAACTTGTCTCTAATCTACTCAGAGGAGCTTCAAAAGACTTCCATAATTTATCCATATCGCTTCTATGATACTCTTCATCTAAAAAACTATTCTTCAGTATAAACAATAGTCCTGCTTTAATTTTTATTATATCTGGCATTTGTGTGAATAACATAATAGCCATAAGTTTTAACTGTTTTGGATCAGGATATTTATTACTGCCTGTCTTATAGTCAACAATATATGCTTGTTCGCCATCTATGATAACTAAGTCAGCAATACCTCTAACCCATCTATTTTTATCATGAAAGTCGCAAGGCTCTCTGTTGTAGTTGAGTGCCATTTCATATTCACAAAATTTCTCACCATCTATGTTTATTAATGAATCAACTACAGGTTTAAATCTTAAATAGTTCTTTGCTAAGGGTTTACCATCTCGCACATACTCTTCTAATGCTGTATGAACTTCCTTACCATAAAGCATGGCTTGATTTTCTTTTACAGTATAGTTTTTTGCAACACGGATTTCGTAATATTGCTTGGGGCAGTTTTGATATTGTTTTAAGGAAGAGTAGCTCCACGTAAACTGCGTCATTCTTTCCCCTTGTTTATTATAGTTAAATAATATTCCCATAAATTTATTTAGTTTGCAACTCAACAATCTCCATAACTATTTCCATACCCGCCCTCACAAGTGATAGGACAATCCTTTGCCCAGGCTGGAGGCTTAGACATTTCTGTCATGATATAATTTAAAGCATCATCTTTATCCTTATCTGCAGCGACACACACAACAGCGTCATGCACTGTTAGTGCGGGTCTGTACTTATCACTTATGTTTACCATTTGTTCTCCAATAACTATTCGAGCTAACGCTTGTACTATATTTTCAACCATGCCTCCACCCCAAATACCTACTCGTCCATGTCTCCTTTTATACGTGAACTGACTTCTAGTATCAGAAGTGTCCCACTTTAGTTCTGGGTAATAAATATATAAACCATTCGGTAGCTTTATACCCATAGGTGTAATCATTACACACTCACCCTGACCAATGTAGTACGGTGCTTTACCTTCAGGCCATGACGCTATGTCTGCTAGTGCACTATCACATTCTTGCCACAGCTCAATTACTTTATTGTTAACTTCTCTGTAAACTCTTACTAACCTTTTACATTCATCTTCACTAAAGTCAACACCCGCACCTAGCTTTAAAACATTCTGTAGTTTCATAGCACCTGTGCCATAACCTAAACCAAGAATACAAGTCTTACCTACAGCTCGTTCTGTTTTTTCTTTTTTAGTAATTTTCTTGTTATAAACTTTACTAGCAAACTCACAGTACACATCTCTTCCCTCACGATACCACTGTAGGACATCTTCTTGACCTGCTAACCAAACTAATATTCTAGCCTCTATCTGTGAAGAATCTACATTGATACAAACATAACCCTCAGGCGGCACGACGGCTTTCTTTAACGCTTTCTTTTTAGCGTCTCTTGACGGCAAGTTTTGAAAGTTAACTTTATCTGCACCACTCCACCTACCTGTATGTGCACCATAATACTTCAAAGGTATAGGGAGTTTGCCTTTGTTTCTTGCTCCTATGTCAATAAAACGTTCTATGCGAGACTCTTCTATCGTTGACTTTGTACCTAGACGTACTGCACATAAGTCTTGAATTAAAGGGTCTGCATGGTTTTGTAGGGCAATAAATCCCTCGTCTGTCTTTGCTAAAGCAAACGTTGGTTTGCCTGTGGTAGGACTTTCTTTCATAGGTACAGGAACATTAAGTTCCTCAAGTAATTCTGCAAATTGTTTGTTACTTGCTAATTTTTTACGAACTTCCTCTGCCGACTCACAGTTTAATTTAGCTTTCAATCCATCTAATAAAAGTTGTTTTTCTTCTTTAACTTCTGCAAGTCTATCTATTAACAAAGCGTCATCTACTTTCAACTGTGGTTGTGTAAACATTCTTATGGTTAAATCAATAAGCAGCAGCTCTCCTGGCGGATAGTGTCTCTTCAAAATATCAAACAGTTTGTAAGTTAGTTCCACATCATTAATACAATATAATCCATATTGATGTAGCTCCTCACCATCAAAATCCTCTAAACGTTTGCCCTTTGCATCTAAGACTTCTGTGCCTTTCTCTCCTAGCTGATAACGTTCTGCAAGTGCTTTTAAAGAGCCACCAGCATTAGTGCCATGATAAGCACGAGCCATAGACAAGGTATCAAAATATACTTTAGGAGATATATTAAAAATAAATGATAGGATTGCTCCATCAAACATCATGTTATGACACACTAACGCAGTGCTGGCCCAGTCAATAGTGTCTAAGACAGCTTGAATTTGTTTGTGTGTCCCTGTATGCCAATGGGTAAGTCCATCATCAATCTTGATACCTACGCCTATAACCTGAAAACGTGGGTCTCTTATGTATTCTTCTGTTGTGAGTTTATTAAGACCATAGCCAACATCATAAAAGGTCTCAAAATCAAGTGTTACTAACTGCATAATTTCTATCTCTCTTTTCGTGTTTACATTTACCAACTATATTATACGCACCTTTTTTTTGCTCCCATGCACACCACCAAACTCCTCTATCAAGAAACTTAGCTTTTTCTTTACACTTATTGCAGACATTCTCATTTAATTTTTTCATAGTTATCTCTGCAATCTGGACTACACCATCTTCTCTCATCACTAACAGATTGTCCACATGATAAACATTTACCTGTAATATTTTTAGGTATAGTGGTATCAATCTTTTTTAATGTAGCTTCTATACTTTTTTGTATTTGTTCGTTAGCTCTATCTACTTCGTCTACCATCTAATCTTCCTAGTGATTTAGCCCAGTCTATTCTTTTTCTTTGTTGTTGGCGAGTTATGGGTTTTGGAAGTTTTAGTTTGCCTTGTTTTTCTAATCGTTTCAATACTGATATGTCAGCTCCAGAATATCTAACAAGACTAGCACGAGTTGCATCAGGGTTTTCTGTTTTGTACTGTTGTACTCTTTCTACTATGACATCTAACTGTTCTGGCGTATACATTGACCCTCTAGGCATTTTTACCTCTGGCTTTTCTCAATGACTCTTTACCTTTCTTAAATATAGAGGCAACCTCTGTTTTACCCATAACTTTAGCTCGTTGCTCACCAACTGTTAGAATTTGTATTTTACGAGCATAAGGTTTATTTATCTTTTTAACTTTAGCTACAGTTTTTCTTGCGTCTGTCGGAGTCGCAAACTTTATTGGCACTGTGTCCTTTGGGTTTTCATCAGTATACAGTCTACGACCACTACCTTTTGGTTTTTTACCTGTGCCTACTTTTGGGTCTCTTTTCTTTCTCATTTGTCCTCACTGTCCAAGTCGCCATTCATAACCAGTTCTCAATGCGTTGATGAAAACTTTTTGTCAACTCTTTCAATTACTTCTATATGATGATGAACGTTTAAATTTTTATTCTCTTGTACATACATCATAAGATACCTAAATCTATCCTCTGTGTTTAAGCTGTTGTAGACAGAACTATCACGCTTCGGGTTGATAATGTCATTCAAGGTTGTAGGTTTTTTACTATCAGTCATGTTAATCTCTCTTACTTAATATTGCTTTCGCCTGTTTTAATAAATAACTCTAGCATGTCTACGTTCTTTTCGTCAATAACTAATGATTGACCTAGTGAATTTTTTATATCGTTGAGATTTTTTTCTTGAAGTGCTGTGGGTTTGTTGCCATTGGCTTTACATTCAATACCAATAAATTTCCCACGATAAGAGGCGATGATGTCTGGCACACCACTTGAGCCATAACCACCTGTTGAGGGCATACAATAATAACAACTAAGTTCTTTGAGTATGTGCTTGACTTTCTGCTTGACTTTCTTTTCTGGTGTCAATGCTAATTCCTTTTAGTTCGGATAGTTCATCTTCGGACATGATTATAACATATATACTATCAGATACATACCAACCAATATTTTTAAACTCTGGATTATTTTTAGTGTATCTGTAATATGTATAACAATCTAATTCATTGAATGCGTCATCATGTTCAAAAGAGTTCCAATCTTCTTTAGGAATAGAATTAATCATAGCTAACTTTGATTGAATAAACTTGGGTAGTGTTGTCGCCTGGAAAATTCTTTTAGTGTTGTCGCCAACATAAAAATTATATTGTGGTGTATCTCGTCGTGAGCTTACGACGAAATCCATTTGAAGAAGCACCATATAGTTTTCTTCAAATGGATAGGGACTGTAGATTATTTCATCTGTTCTCATAGAGAACTATCATAACTTTTTCTCTATGAATTTTGCAAGTGTTAAATTAATACTCGCCCTCACTTACAATCCACTTTCTTAGTTTAGTAATACCTACTTCTTCTTTAGTGGGTCTTTTTTTTGGGTTAGGATTTTTAAGACCATTCTCATAAATGTGCACTACCATTTTCATAGTTTCTGGTGGTAAATCTCTTTTTGCTGTATTTGCACCCCATGTACAGAATACAATGTTACTTCTTTTTCTACCTTTTGTTTTAGTATAACCTTTTTTGGGTACTAATTGGTCGCAAGATACATTTCCAAGAGGTCGTTGATTTCCCATATCATAGTTCCAACGTATCCAAGTAAATTCATCACCTGTATAAGGACAGTAGTAACCAAACTCTTTTTTCTGTTTTACCCACAAATTCCAAAAAGTTTTAAAGGTTGGGTGTTCGTGAGGTAAGTCGTGCTTTTTTGCATTGTTTACTGTGCCTCTCCATAGTTCATAAATGTATAGAGTTTCATCGCCTTGTTCTTTAAGTGCTATTCTTTTTTGTTTAAGAAGTTCATCATTCGCTTTTGCTGTAGCTGACTGCCTATTCTTTTTTCTAGTCGCTTGTCCTTTGGGACTATTTCTATATGTTTGTCTAGTTTTTTTTCCCTTAGGACTTTGATTATATTTCTTCGTACTTGCTTTTCCTTTAGGACTTGTGTCATACTTCTTTTGACTAGCTTTACGATTAGCTTTTTTCTGTTTTTTAGTTAATAAATCTTTTTTCTTTGTATATTGATTTGCCATAGTTTTTCTCCGAATTTTTCTTCGTTATTTGCGATTTAAGGTACTTAAAAAAACTTTTGCTTATCTAAGTACCCCCCAAATTATTGTGGTTTAGGCATTAGTAACCAATCTACTAAGAAAGGATTACCTTTTAGTGAATGATGCCTAGAGTTTAGTTGATAATAACAACCCAAATCCTCAAACCAATTAGAGCTGTCATTATAACTATGTGTCTTAAAGTATTCTTCAGCAACAGTTGCTCCAGCTCCTTTATTTTCTTCTGACCATTGTTCCAGCTTAAGTTTTAGCATAGCAAGTGTAGGTTTTATACTATCATAGAAACTTAGTTGTTCTAGGTTACGTACCACCTGTGTATTTTGCATTATTAAATTACCCAACTTTATATCTAACTGCTCTGCCTTCTCAAATGTGTGTAGGTCGTGAGTTCCTATTTTACCATTAGGTAATTTATAACAAAACTGCCTTTGATATCTTCCAGTTGTTACTTCTGGAAAATGCTCAAAAACTTCACCGACTAAAAAGCCACCCATGTTCATTCTACCAATACTAATAAAGCCATTTTCAAACTCTTCCTTTAGGTCGCCAATCACTTTCTTAAGATGATTTTTGTCATTATCAAGAGTTTTGATAACGTTCTCATAGTATTCATTGGTTTTATGAGAAATAGGTTTTTTAGTACCATACAAACTATCTATCAATTCTCCTAGCATTTCTCTGTTGTCGTAAGTTAACTCACTTAACTTTCTATCATAATCTGATATAAGACTTGATATAGTTTTGTTTCCATCAAAATAGCTTGAAACAACATCTTGAGTTTGTATAAGAATAGGTTTCCAAGTTGGTGTAGGAGCTGATGTATCAGCAAGAGGCGACCATTCTTTTTTTCTTAATGATTTTAATACTTGTGATACTTTTATAGACTTAATAGTTTTTCTATCCCAACTATCACGACCTCTATCTTTGATATAATAGTTTGCTTGGAAACAATAATTATCTTCATTATCATAGTATACAACAGCTTGAGGAATACCATCATAAGTCATCACGAATGCCTCATCATACCACATAGTTCTACCTTCACTTGCTTGTTTCTTAATCTCCTCATCTAACATAGGGTTATAATTAATATCATTAAATTTATCAAAATCCTCTGCCTCTAAATAATTTATATGCCATTGAGTGTCATACTTATGCCTCGCTAGAAATAGTCTTTGACTTACACGCATGTCATACCTATGACATAAGTCTTTTACCATAGGAAAAACTTTACTCTCATTCAAACTTTGTTCCAGCTCTGCTGTGTGCATATTGTCGCTTATATATTTATTCATAGTTTTTTACTCCAGTTTTTGTTTTTAGGATTAATCTCTGTTGGTTTACTTTCATAAATACCAACTGCTAACACTTCAACACTACTTGGCTCTCCCCAAGTGTAATGATTTTGCACTAAACTCTCTGCCTCTTCACTACTATTAGCCATTACAGAAATCGGCTTATAATGTTGTGTAATGTATACTTCGTACTTTTTCTTCTCTTCATTCATAATTTTTACCTCGTAGTTTGCGATTTAAGGTACTTAAAAAAACTTTCGCTTATCATAGTACCCCCCAATTTCGTCGTAAGCTCACGACGACTATCAATTAAACTTAGATAGTATGTCATCAATACCTTGCTTAACTTCTGCTCTAGTGCTATCACTATCTCTTAGTAAGTCAGTAGATACTCCGCCAATCACTTTTTCCAAGTCATCAACTGCCTCTTGCAACATATCACTTTGCTCATTGTCTATTGGTTTAAAGTTCTTAATAGTATTTACCAATGCTTTAGCTCGTTGAAATGTAGTATCATAGATAGCTCGTTTCTTAAAAGTAGGTTGTCCCTCTTTGTCAACACCCTCTATCATTCCACAGCAGTGTGAAATACTCCTCATCACATCAACGATACGATTACATTGGTCATTGATTACTGTTCTCACAATATCATCTGCTTGTTGCTGGTACTCTGCTTTCAAGTCATTTGCTGTATCTTGCGACACTTGACATCTGAAATCTTGGCTCGGTACTTCTGCTACAAACAATCGCATGTTAAACTTGTGTCGTAGTTCTTCAACACTTGGATAGTCGCTTTTGTCAAACATATCACCTTGTTTAAATGCCTCATCACTTACAAGAGTTTGATAGTTCTCAAGGAAGTCCTCTACTGCTGTATTAAACTCACTTTCATACTTATCATACTCTGTCTTAAATTTCTCAAGGTCAACTGTTGGTAACAAGTGCTGTGAATTGTTCCACCTGTATGTAGAATGTCTAAGCCATTTAAGTATCAACTGTCGTAACTTCACAATCCTATGGTGTTTAGGATTTTTAGCAAAGAGATACTTAGTAAACTTACCTGTACCCAACTCTGCTTTTTTCATAGTGGTTACTTCATCTGAAATACCTCTGTCTTGCTTGGTTGCAGTCCAGACATTCACATCAACTGACACCAACATACTTGATGTTGCCAACGACACAATGTGTTCTGGTTGTTGTAGCTTATAGCTATCGGTGGTTACACCACTTTTTTCTAATAACATAGTTTTTACTCCTGTTGTAGTTTATAATCAATTACTTCAAATTCTTCGTTTAATGCTTTGAGTTCCTCTTCATCTTTTACATAGAAAAACACATCATCATCATTGATTGGGTCGTGGTATAAATCATTCTCTCTACAATATTTATCCTTACCAAACTTAATGTAATACCCCTCTAGTACTTCTTGAGTATCTTTCCATTTAATAGTGCAAACTGCACCTACACTTTCTTCTGCCATAGTTTTTCTCCCATAGTTTAAATTATTTAATCATACTGAACGACAACACTTCCAGTCGTTCCCTTAAAGTCTTTCCTGTCTGTTACAACATACAATGTAGGTGTAGACATACTCCATTGAATATCATGCTCAACCCAACCATCAGTAAACACAATGATTGCCTCAGCTTTTATTCGTTCCTTTGTGATGTATTCACTCACACAGGATAGTCTAGTGCCACCACCACCTGCCACCTTGAGTAACTTATGTAGCTCTTGATATTGGTCTGGTCTGAACATCTGTTCACTACATACCTCATAGTCCCACCACAATATGCGTATCAAGTCTGGTGTAACTGTGTTCACGATACTCTGCAACTCGGTAGCAAAGATTGTCAGTTCTTCTTGACCAATACTTCCAGATGTATCACATGCAATCACTAGCTCACC
>TARA_R100000231_G_scaffold14117_3_pt1 | contig 21167 bp, 36 predicted proteins | sample TARA_R100000231 | Tara Oceans TARA_R100000231 (sample SAMEA2620565) | marine metagenome | biome: marine biome (ENVO:00000447); feature: surface water layer (ENVO:00002042); material: "saline water (ENVO:00002010), including plankton (ENVO:xxxxxxxx)" | depth 5 m | reverse complement strand
TTATTACCGTAATTCAGCAAGTCCAGCCGCAGGTGATGATTTAGCACACATCCGGTTTAGAGGTAAAGATTCAGCAGGAAGCACAGCAGATTATGTGGACATTTTTGCAGAAATCGTAGACCCCACCGATGGAAGCGAAGACGGAAGAATAACCTTTAGAACTTTAAAAAATGGTGCTATTACTTCAAGAATTGAATTGGATAGTGATGAGACAGTTATCAATGATGCCGGAGCAGATATAAATTTCAGAGTAGAGGGCGACACAAATTCAAATTTAATCTTTGCTGATGCGGGAAACGATAGAGTGGGAATTAAAACTTCTTCCCCTTCTGTTGAATTAGATGTTGCAGGTGCTATTACTTCATCGGGAACTATTACTGGGGTAACTGGGGCTTTTACAACAGTTAATGCAACAGATGTAAATACTGGTAATATTACTTCAACAGCGAATCAAAATCTTTCCTATGAAGTAATTACTGCGGCAACACCAATTTCAGGATTAAAAACGGTTGTCTATTCATCGGCAATTAATGGTAATACTGCGGCTTTACCCGCACCTGCTTCGGGAAATATTCTTACTGTTGTTAATTTAGATGCGGCAAATCCTATAACCCTTACACCATCCGTAGGCTCAATTAATAATGGTGCTGTGGGCCACCCTAAACTTACAGCACCGAATATCATTACATTGGCACCATTTGAGCATATAACTTTACAAGCAGTCGTAGATACTTTAGGTGTATTACAAACAGGACACATGATTATTAGTGATTGATGAAACATTTAAATAGTCATTCAGCGACTCAATAAATAGGTAGCACCATGTCGGCAAGCGATATTGATGAGGTCCTATCAAGGGACACCGAAGGAAAATTAAATTGGCTTGTTGGGGAAGTTACAGAAATTAAACAGGATGTCCTCGTTATTAAAAATAATCATTTAACACACATTGAAAGCGATATGAGTTTAATCAAAAGAGTTCTTAGCGGGGTAGTGGTATTTTTGATAGCGGCATTTACAGGAATACAGGTGATGTAAAATGTGGTTCAATATTTTAAAAAACCATCTTATTCCCAACGCTAGAACAAGAAAAGAAATTGATAGATACATGGAAACAGTAGAGGGAAAAATTGGAGTTAGAGATGTTAGAAATGCAATTTTTAAGAAACTAGGGATGTTTGCTGACACAAGCGGGACTAGACTTAGTAATTACCTAATGGGCTGGCATCACGAAAAAATGAAGGACTACAATGAAAATATAAAACACTACATGCAATATAGAGTAGGAACGGGGTTGGATTAGATGGCTAAACAAGGAGATAAAGACAGCGTGAACGACAGGATGATTAAATGGACGGCTCTACCAGCAGTTTATTTGTGGCTAGCGGCTTCGGGTGCAGTAGTGGCTATGGGTATCGCTAAGCCCGAAGTTGTTCTTGAAAATATTGAGGGCTTCATCGCTCTTATCGCAATCATTGGCGGAACTGCTCAACCTGCATTCGCAACCATGCTTGAGTTGTGGAAGCAGGAGCAACAGACTGAAACGGAACTTCATCCATCTATTATGGAATCACAAACTCGTGTAATGGAACAAAGAGCCGCACTAGAAAGAGAAATGGCCCTTAATGCTCAAAAGCACAAGCACATGATGGATGCCGAAGAACGTAGAGCCAAGATTGACCTTGTAAAAAACGGCAAGGCAGTTTTTAAGAAAAAGGATTAAATGTTTTTATAAAAAACCAAAATAGCGTTATATTTAGTCATTTTGGTGCTGTAAAAATGCGTGAAAAAAGGGCCGAGGTCCATCACAGACCCCGACCCAATTAATTCACCACTCAATATCTATCTTAATGAAAGTATTTTCATCTTCATTATAATACTCAATTTGTTTTTCAACACGACCTTTTTCCCACACATCGTATGAAATCTGAGAGTCTAGAATGCAGTATTTTACCACATCTTCATAACGACCCTCCGACCACCACTTAACAGCAGTTAAACCGTCTGCTGATTTTTTAGTTCCTAAATTACACTTTGCTAGATTATCTAACGATACATGAAACCCATTTGAATGTTTATTCATTATTCTACTAGTATCAATACATCTTGTTTCTCTATTGTCTATGAATTTTTTTGCTATAAAAATGTCCATAGAATCACGTAGAGCCGGTAGGTCAAAACTTATAATGTTATGTCCTAAAAGAATACCGCCCTCATCAAAATGTTGGTCTAAATCATATTTTAAACTTCTAAGAGATTTGACCAACACACCATCAATATTCATAGGCTTATCTACATATGCTCTAGCCTCTTTACCATCCCATGTTGTTACGCAAGTAATATCCCACATGTGAGTATTATTCCATCCGCCTATATCTGCCGCACTATTCCCTGTTTCAATGTCAATTGCTAATACTTTATTCATTTTTAAATACCTCCATATCTTTGATTTCTTCCAAAGAATATCCATTTAATATCAAATCAAGAAGACTACTTAAATGTTTTTCACTTATAAAAGTAATCATAATATCTACTACATCTTCCTTAGTAATCCAATCACTATTAAAAAAGTCTCTAAGACCCCTAATTGTATTTTTATTCATCTTTTGCCCTCCTAATATACACCTTACGATTAATTGTTTTTTCTTCAAATAAATGGTCTGTACTATTCCACAATCTGTAAAAAGTTGCTCTTGCCTTTTTTGTAGCCTCCATGTAAGACTTAATTAAAATAGTCTTAGAAATCCAACCTTCCTTGCTTACAGTTGAAGTAGCCTTTTTCAAACAAGCATCGTAAATAGTCGTGATTTGACTTTCCTTGACTCCCTTCTTTAGACTGCCTTTTTGATTTTTCAATCTACCACTAAACCACTCGGTAATAGAATCATATGATTTTGTAGATAACAACATTCCTTGGTCTACATGTTTTGCCGTGACAACTGGCGACTTTTCAGCAATAGCACAAAGCGTTGAGGCGATAGTAATGTTGTTAATCAGATTCATTCTAAACGAATCTAGTGCGTCCTTCATTACTCCTTGGAACCCATTAGTATAGGTTCTCATTCTTTTTACTTCAATTTTAATACGATTCCAAGCATCCTTTGATAGGGGACACACTTCAATTTTATTATTGTCCACTTCCTTTAATCTTTCTTGAACCCAAATATAAATATCGTAGAGTCTTTCAGCCATCTCGCTTGGTATTTTCTTTCTTGCGCTATCATCGTAGTTTCCATAAAGTCTTTCCAAATACATGTCTTCCATTCGGTCCTTCAACGAATCGGGGATGTCTCTAATGTAAAGCCACATTCTTTGAAAAACACCCTTCGTTAGAATAACCAATTCAATACCTTGTGGGGGAAGAGTAGTAGCCCATAGAGAACGTTGACAATCTACTACAAAATCTTTCTCCCATTCAGTTAGTCGCTTTTTTATTAGGTGCGAATCAGATTCTAACTTATTCATAAATTTTTGAAACATCATTACAACATCTTGTTTGTGTTTAGTTTCCTTGAAAATACCCGAATGTTCAAATTCGTCAAAGGCGATAATCCCCGAACCGTGGAGAGCACCATATCTTTCAATATCAATTTCACGCGGTATGTCATAGACTTCATTATTTTGTGCCGCAATTGCCGCATCAGCACTTCTATATGCAGGGTTCGGCTGATTTACTTTAATTGTTCCTAAAAGTGCTTGGTCTGTAAAAGCATCAGGGTTGTTAATAGTAAAGGCTCTATCTCCCTCTCTTCTTCCCTGCATTCTTCCCCAAATTCTTTCATATTCTGGGGATTGCGGAAATTTATTTACTAGGTCAAATATAATGTTCCAAGTCGGTGAGAGAAAATCCCACATCGCCGTCTTACCACTTCTAGCCGTTTGAATCCAACAAAAGTGAATTCTTGGGTCTAAGGGAGCACCTGCCGCCCTAATTCTAATATCATTCTTTAAAATCTGCCCTAGAATAACAAAAAATGACATATGCGCTGGATATTCATTATACATTGAATATTCCTTAACACTATTTGCCCAATCTAGAACAACTTTTGGTAAAGAAACGACTTCTCTCAGTTCTACTGCTTCAATTGCTTCCTTTGTTAATTCATTGATGGCGTCATAATACGCCCATTCGTCTAATTTTTCTGTTTCTGTCAATACGATACCTCCCTGTATTCATTTAGTGCTTCTTTTATATTTGAAGCGGTTATTTTTCCTATTTTTTCTATCTTTGTTAAAGATTTTATATCACTTGATGCTATTTTTGCTATTGACCCGTAGGTTTTAAGTAATATTTTTGCTTTTTCTTGTGTAATTCCTTTAATTTGTGTTAACATATCAATTCTAACGTCATCTGTTCTCTTTTTTCTTGGCAACATTTTAGTTAAATTAACTTCCCTGTCTTTATTAAAAAAACACGCCACTATAAACTCTGCCGCATCCTTTGTATTGGGAATCCAAACAACTTTTGTGTTAGTATTTAGTGTAATGGCTGACATAGCCCCCACCATTCGTCTTTTCATCTTATCTATAATTAATTTATCAACATGTTTTAAGTGTGTTGCTAGTTCTGAAATTTTACCATGAATTAAAACGATAGTCTTACTATAATTGTCCTCCATATTACTAATCTGATTAAACATTCTTTTTTCCTTTACAGAATAATAGAAGTCATTTACTGATTTAGCCTCAATACAAATTTCACTACCCACATAGTCTCCGACTTCAATAAACATCCTTTCTATTGGGACTTTAGCCATTCCAGCAAAGTATTCTACATTAGAACAAAGAACAGAACTTTCTCTGCTATCAATTATCATTCACCGTACCTCCAACACTTACCTACACACATTCCTTTATCAATTAATGTTGCACACGAAGCCGACATAAATCGCTTATCTACGACATAATTTACAAACTTTCTAGTGGTGGCTGGACTGTAATCAATCCAAACATCTTCTTTATTTGCTATTTGTTCAATCTCAGCACAGATAATATTTTTAATATCCGTTAAGACTTCGCCCTGTAAGTCTCTTGGATTTCCTTCAACACCCTGTTCAATCAAAACCATATCAGAAATAATTTCATTATACCATTGAACAAGTAAATATCTAGCCTCATGTAAAGGATTTTGAACCAAGTTGGCTGAGGCCAAGCACGGAATAACTGGTAGTGTGGCGGGTCTTTCTACGCCCTGTATTTCAATACCAACAGATTCAATTTCTTTTACCTGCGGCCAAACTAATAGTTCTTTTCCGTAGTATTCGTTTTTACCACCTCTTGGTTTCTTGCTTAGATTTAATATAAACCCAAGGTCATTTTCTAAATCACTTTTTCTCAAAGGTATGGAAAATCTTTTAGCACCTAAATGATAAGTATTTTGAACTCTCCTTAGACGAGTTGTATTAATAACCCTATGGTCTAATAATGGAGACTTTTTTATTACGTCATGACATATGTTAAAAAATGCCTTGACTCTTCTTAAGTCCGAAGTTCTTTTGCCATAAACGAATATGTAAAACCCCCTACCACTAAAAGCCATTCTATGTTTTAAGTCTCTGCTTTCTAACCATGTATGGAGAGTTTTCAAATTTTCATATGCTTCCTCCAAAGAATCATTTCCATGTGCATCAATATCCAAGAAAATTCTATCAATGATTACCGAGTGCTCAAGACCACGACTACTAGAAAATTCATCGTAGTTATAAACAGAGGTATAAACATTCATTTTACCGTTGTAATCGCCAATAAATTCAAGGAACTCTTCTTTATCATGGACAACTTCTCTCTTGGGTTGCCTTGCATTTGTAAATGGGCTACCTGCCCACATTTCTCTCGGAAAATACATATTTTCACCTCATATTTGTTTTGTGTCTTTCTTGATTTGCTCAAGCAGTTCGCCCTTGGAAGGAAGAACCCTTTCTTCTTTTTCTATTTTTTCTGGTAGGATTGCTGGTCGTATGCTCATTTCAATTCTAGCAGAATCTAAATCCTCAACAATAATTTCAGTTAGGGCAGTAATTGTATCAAGATAAAATGAAGACCTGACTTTTTCCTTTAACGTATCTTCAACGGTTGATACCATTTGTTCTATTGAATAGTTCTGTTTATCAATAATACTCTCAAGGGTCTTTTCAATATTATAAATATTTTTAACGGTCCAATTAAAATTTGCTACTTCTGTAATTAGTTCATCCATTATGTTATCACCAGTCATAAGTTATTCCTCCTTCTCCTTTCTCACAAACAGAAAATAAACCACACTTCCTACACTTCTTATAGAAGTCATCAAAAGGAAACTCCTTAGTCATGTAAGAATCCACCAGTTTTTGCATTGAATTTAACACGGACTGTTCCGTGCGAGCCTTAACAGGTTCTAGAAAAATGTAATTACTAGCAGGAAAAAACCAACCCCAATATCCAAATTCCATGTTAGGGTCTAGACCTTCTGCAATTTTTTCTTCATCTGTTGCGTTATCAAAAAGCATCTTGTAAAAAGCCATTTCCTTCCTCATGTGAGTAGCCTTACTATCTTTCCAAACACCAGTTTTTAGTTCAAGTGGGACATAACTACCCTCATGTATAAACAATCTATCAATTATTCCCTGAAGGTGAACTTGAACCCCGTTCACGTCAAACTTAGCATTTAGCCTTACTTCATTACCGACTGGTTTAAAGAACTCAAGCGTTCCATCCTTTACACAATCAATGAATCTTTCAGCAGACCAAGAAGCCATTCCCTTGTAAAGCGATGAAGTAGTCTCATCATTTGTTTCGGGATATAAAGCCATGAACGACTTTACTAATTTATTTGGGTCGTCTATGTGTTCCATCATTTCTTCTGTATCTACTAAATCCCAAAATGCCTCTTGTGCGTTGTGAACTTCTGTTCCTCGTAGCATCGCCTCCGTTGGCGGTCCTTTGATTTTACCATTACCGAAAGGGTCATAGTTCATTACATAAGAACCCCGACAAAAACCATAAGTCCCAAGTGAAGATTTTGTAATTTTTAACATAGGGCTTTTGCCGTCATCAGGGTTCCATTGATATGTAAAACCGTTATTTAAATCATTTTCTGTCCATGCTTCAACATACTCATTCATTGACTCTCCTCCTTGAGAGTGTCAATAAGACTAGATGCCTGTTGTCTAGTAATTCCTTCAAATATTCTTGACTGGCCTCCTAATTTTGTAATATATTCAAGTTGTTTATCTGTCGGTGGACCGTCAATATTTTTAACCGCTCTACTAGGAGACTCCATTACCTTCCTTCTGAGAGAGGCAGTAGTTTCATCATGACAAGCCTTACAGACTTCTATTACATTACTTCTAGCATAGATTAGGTATTCTTTTCCAAGTTCTCTACATCTATGTTGAGAAATAATATGGTGCCATTCAGTCTTTTCAAATTTGTCTCCGCAGATAGTACAAATCTTCTGCTTGACCCAAAACTTCTTTTCCTTCTTATAGATTACAAGTAATTCTTGTTCTAGTTGTCCTATTTCTTGTTTCTTTTTATTAATTCTTTCATGTAATTTTCTCATACTTTTAACATATGTTCCATCTTTCTTTCCCATTTTACCACCAATCCTCCAATGATGTTTGATTAACGTCTTTTTTATACAAGGTCAAAGGCCACCCCATACTCTCAAAGACAAGTGCAGATTTTTTAATAATTTCTGCCTCAGCAATAAACTCCCAATCGGGTTTGTATGTTTCGCTAAGTTTCATTTGATTCACACTTCTAAACGCTAAGTATTCTGCTGTTTTAGATTCACCACTCCATATGTAGCATTTTTCGTCCAAATCACTATTATTCATTTTGTAGTAGTAGTAAGAATCCCCTTTTACGATTTTACTACCCAAGTTTTGTTGATTATAATACAAGATACCTGCTGTCCCTCCTGCCACCATCTTATAATCAGATAGTGGTTTTATTAAACGGCTTCGTTTTATTAAACGGCTAATGTCCACCTCACCTTGTACTATATCTTTATACCAACCATTACAGTAGGCTACTATTTCGTTCTTACATTCAAACAAGGAGACTTTCTTTAAAAGGTTTTCCTGAAACTCCTTCGCAACTGGTGTCTCATTACTCTTCTTCATCTCAAAACCCATCACGAAGAATTTGTCCTCGGATAAAAAGTCCCCGTCCTTCCACGAAAGCCAACCACAATATCGGTTCTTTTTCTTGGAGAGGAAAAACTTGGAGGCAAACTTCTCAAATTCTAACTCAACAGGCTCACGGAAAATCTTCTTTGAAATGTAATCGTTCAATTTCTCACGCAATTCTAGTGCATCATCAACATCTTTAACCTTAATGAAAACAGAATCGGTGTGTCCGTAAATAACTTCGTAGCCCAGTCCTTGAGCATAGAAAGCCGTCATCCTCATAGCCCTACGAGCAGAAGCCGTGATTGATTTAGCCATGTCCATGTCTCCCCACCCGTAGCCGTCTTTTGCTAGAATACCGTAGAATGCGTTGACAACCCGCTTAGTAGCCATCTGTGCTGAATCCCACTTTTGATACTCTTCTTCCGTGGTTGCTTGAGAACGCAATTTCTTGTAAGAATCCCGCATCTCCATTAACTCCTTGACCGCTTGAGGCAACACACCTTCACCCTCGTTGCTGAAATGGATGTTAGGTTTGCCGTCATAGGGCTTCAGATTCTTGGGAGTTTCCCACCAAACAGGATAACCGCTAGTGGTCTTAGTCTCCCACGAAATATTCATTGAAGCCATCATGGATGGATATAGGGATTTGAAGTCAAAAATAGCCACGTTTTCATGTTGTCCGTAAGTCTTTTCCTCATCAGGGTCCATCACGAAAGCCGCTTCAAACTTTTCCTTTGAACCTTTTAGTCCAGTAGGGGGAATCCAGCCAGCCTTCTTCATAAAATACACACCAGCCATTTGTGAATTGTGATATGTGTTTTCAAACGGACAACCGATTAGCCGTTGTAGGGCCAACTGATTCTCGCTAACATTTAATTTTTCATCAATATCCACACACAATTTTACATCTATTCTTGCGTATTCTAAATAAGTATTTGTGTCCTCAAGCCAAGCCCTTTCGTAAAACTCGTTGTCTTGAAACTTTGAAGAAACAACCTTACCATCATTTTCTAGAACTAATTTAGAGCAATCATCTAGTTTTAAAGAGGGCAACGTTCCCATCTGCGAATCAGTCCAAAGGCGTTCAAATCTGTCCATTAAGCAAAACGTTAATCTTCCTTTAATTGGTTGTCCACTATTATAATAGTTTTCTACTTTTAAATCCCATCCTACTGGTTCTCCATTTCTACGACGACGACTAACATTTTTAATTTCTCCATAAGGAGACATCAGCGTTGGATTAATATTCAATTCACACATACGAGAAATAACTTTCGGTATGTCAAAACCAAGCAAATACCAACCGATAATCATGTCGGGGTCTTGCTCTTGCATTAGACGAATAAAGGCGTAAAGCATATCAGTTTCATTGTCGTAAATTTCAAGCCATTCTTGGTGAAGAATACTGTTATCCGGCTCACCTGTTGGGAACCAAGTCATTACAGTAGGCTTTTGTGTGTAGTTATCGTAAATACTTAACACCGTAATTTTCCCATGATGTTCTCCGCCTACTTGAGTTTCAATATCAAAATACCACTTACGAAGATTATATTCGGGAACGTCATAATCAGTATCAATGCACCACAAACGGGAAGCATCTACATCTCCCTGAAATGTTCTTTCTGTGCGATGTATTTCCTGTATAATATTATATCTGTCGTATGGGTTTTCATAATAATATTTTAAAAGAGGAACTCCGTCTAGGTTTCTTAATTTAGTCTTCTCAATTTTAAAATTGATTTTTCTACCTTTTACTACAATACTACTACCAATCTTTGTATTGATAGATAAATAAAAATAAGGTTGACATTCAAAGGTTTCTTCTTTTCTCTCATCATCACTATTACGATAGCGAAGTTTAATCTTGTGCTGATTGTTCTCTTGAATCGTATTTATCATCATTTTTATCACTCAGTATTTCTATTTCAATATCATTTTCTCTTAATTCATACTGCATTTGGTTTTGTATGTAGTGAACTAAATGTTGTTTTAGTTCTTTGGCTGAGGTATCTTTCCAATACCAACCGCCTTTTACTAGTAGGTTTAATTTAAATTTAGGGCCTTCACCCATTCAAATCCCTCATCATTTGTGCAAAGTCTCTTCCGTATTTCATGGTAAGTTCAATATCCTTAAACTCCTCCATAAGTCGCTCAACATATACGGCGGCATCCATCAATTCTTCTTGTAGGTGAACAAGCCATTCGTGAACGGAAAGGTCTGTTCTTTCCATCGTAGTTCCGTATTTCTTTTTGCCGACTCCTGCTCGTTGTTGAATTTTCTTACACACTTCGTCTTCGTGTTTGCTCACTCTTCTTCCTCCATGTTCATGTTTAGAATCGTGTCAAGTAGTCTCACTTGACCAATCAAATAGAGGATAACCCCACTATTGCTTTCCCCATACATTTTTAGAAACTGCTCTAGTGTTGTGTTTCTTTCATTTAAGTTGTGCATTAGCGTATCGTGAAGTTGTGTTCTCATTGTTGCTATAATTGTTAGTAGTATTTCTTTTTCCATACTCATTCCGTCCTTGGTGCTCGCATTAGAATCATATCGGTAGTGCGAAAGATAATAGGCATTTCATCATCATAGAAAATCGCTACCTCGTCATCATTTGTATATTCTAAAGCCTTAGAAATAGGCAAAGAAAAACTAGCGATTGCGTCCCTACTAATTGGGGAAATAGGTTCTAGATTAGTAGTAATAGACTCTGTAAGTTTATCAGAAGTAATAGATAGAGTATTACCTTTACTATTTGCGTTGAAGGTATAAATACTGCTACCAACTCTCTCCGCCATATTTATAGCACTTATCAATTCGTTCTTCATTAAACAAACCTTTGTTTTTAGAACTAGTTTTTCAGTAGCCGCATATGTCTCTTCATCTTCGTAGTCCTCTTGCATAGAGTCAGAAAATTTACCTATAATGTGAGCATAATCATGTCTCTCTATAACAGGTATTTCCACGACAGAATTTCCAGATATTATCTTTATTATATTATCTAAAAAACTGATAGTAGAATCTTCATCTACTAAATACTTAGTTAAAATATCAGCATTGACAAAACCATACTGTTTATTCATCAGAGGGTTTGTGTCTCTAACTCGGTTATATACCCGAACGTATGTAGAAGCATCCCCGTTTTCTACGGATATTTTGTTGCCACTACAACTAATTTTAACACAATTACCCAACTGTCCCTTTGTGTTGCTGAGTCCTTGGTTGTATTTGCCCTTAAGCAAACACAAGTTTATCATTTCTTTCAATCTTTTTCCATTCATTGTAAATTTCATGTGTTTCACCACCTTTTTCATAAATTCAATACATAATACCACACTACACACTCAGAGTTAAACTCAAAGTGTATTATCCTTTATTGCTTCAAGACCGTTCCAAGAGACTTTGCCCTTTACGTTCTCAAATAACAAAAAGGATTGACCTTCATTTTCTGCATTTGTTTTTGATTTGGTAACCTTCGCATAAAGGCTAGTTTTACCATTTCTTTCCTCACGGGAAGTAATGACATGCTGATACAATTTAGCAGTCGTTGATTTTTCCCAGTCGGGTTTCTGTCCCACCACTTCAAAACCGTCATGAACTTCCTTCATGTGTGTAATGAAAAACTTGTGGCATTCTAGTTGACAAGCCGCTTTAAACAAACGCTGGTATTCTTGGGTTCTAGCAAACCATTGTGTAGGGACCATTTTTACCTTATCTGCCTGTCGTGGGTCATTTCCCTTGATGTGATTTAACCTAGCAATCATATTTGTTGTGTCAAGCCAAGTATCTAGTCCGTCAAAAACAATCGCTTTAACAGCCTTAACTTCAATTTCTTCTTCATCATCAAAAGAAATCTTATTTGTTTCAATCGCCTCTTTGACCATTCCAATAAAGAAACGTGCCATGTCAGCAGTAGCCATATAATCAATTGTCATGTCGTCCTTATACACATGAGGATTATAGATAAACACCTTATCATCGGAAGACCAATGTTGCCTCCATGTTGGTTCTGCTCCCTCATCAAAGTCAAGAACAAAAACCCAATGTGTTTCTCTTTCTTCATCTGTCCTACAATCCAAAGCAAGACCAGTTTTACCCGTGCCGGGGTCCCCAGAAATACCACATATCATATATGCTGATTCTTGGGCCAAGAGGTTTCTTCGTTGTTGAAACGCTCTTGCTTTCGCCTTCGCAAAGGCTCCCAGTTGGTCTTCTTCTTTCACTTGCTTCAGTAGTCTATTACTTGCTTTTCCTGTTTTCTTCAAACTCATTCTTCTTCATCTCCTTTAAATTGTGCTTTTAATTGTTGTAGTTGGTTTTCATGAACAATTCTAGTGAACATTTTACCACTACTTTTCATATGGAACCTCACACTAAAAGTTCCATCATCTTGTTTTCTCCACTCAATACTTTCTACCTCGTCCATATCAAGTAGAATTTCATTCATTCTAATAATCATCTTTTTTCCTCCAATAGGTATAGGCCTTGCACCTATCCGTAAGTCATTCTATCGCCACTTATACACGACAACTCGTAGGCCGTTCTTGTATCTCTATGAAAACGACCTAAGCGAGAATTACATTTCGTCTAGCCTTTCGGAGAGGAGCAAGAGGGCAGAAGCCCAAAGCCCCACAAAAATACCCAACTGTTGGTCAAAGTAATAAATACCAATGCTTCCAACAATTGAAACTAGACTACTATAAAATCCTAACTTTTTGTAGTTCATTTAAATCACCAATAACTTAGCGAATCCCCATCATCAGTTGAGACTTCTTCTTCAAGACCAGTTCCTAGACGGACACGAAGACCGTAAAGGTTGATAGAAACGGGGTTATATTCACCATCAATTGGCATTCCCGATTCGTCTTTCCTTTGCGTTTGATTGGTTCGTCCAATGACCACAATATCAGAACCAACACCAAAGTTCAAATCAACATGCGAAGGAACCCAAACAGGTGTTGAGTCGGGCATGTCTTCATCATCAAACCCATAATTAGCATCCAAAGGTTCAACCCAAATAACACGGTTTCCGGTTTTTGGATTGGCCTTAAGATTCATGCTAGTAACGATACCGTCCGTGACAACTACCTTCAATCCTTGTTGTGTCTGAATTTCTTGGTGATAATCCTCCAAGTCATACAAATCCGTGACATATTCAGCCATGTTTTCAACAAGTGCTTCCTCGTAATCGTAAGAAGACGTATCAAACCAAAGTGGGTTATTATCGTCCAACGAGTCAATGTATTGGCTAAATTCTGTTTTATTACGGATTCCGTAGATAGCATTCCTATCCTCGTTAACTAGACCGTAGAAGGTTATCATTCGGAAACAGTCTGCTTTGAAATTTTTAGCCATTTCATTCTTGAGTTGAACAGTCCATAGTTGAGTTTCCCCTCCTTCTTTCTGTCCGATGAAATGCGCTCGCACTTGATGTTGTTCCTTTGGCAAAGGCTTGCCGTAGTTTTTGTTGGTGTCTCCCGACTGCCAAGTTTTAACAGCGTCAATGGGAACAATCCAAGTAGTTTCGCTAATTTCAATTGCCATATCAGGAACCGATGGAATGGTCTTTGTTTCCCATTCACCATTTCTTACCTGAGTTTTAAGGTAGTTTCCATCCTCAAGAGTAATCTCAGCAACCAATTCATCGGTAAGAGTCTGACTAGAATCGCTGTTGTAGCGAGACAAAACAGATTTTCTCTTGTATTCCATTATATCACGAACTGGTTCAACAGCCGCAAAGAACCCTGTAATGTGTTCTCCAAATGTTTGGCTATTGTTTGAACGATTGGAGGAAAGACGACTTCTCACATATTGGCGAGTCATGGACATAGCCATGAGTTGTTGTCGTTCATCATCCAAATCTAGTCCACTACTACCGGCTAGTTCAGTATATTTTTCAGTCATTTCTTCTACTTCAATGTTAAGTCTTTTAGCAAGACCATTCAATTCTTTCTCTATTCTTTCTAACATTTTTTTCACTTCCTTTCGTGTTTCATAATTTGTGAACAGAACCAAGCAATCAATACCTTCGGTGATACACTTCGGCTCCTCCACTCCATTTCTCCTATCGTTGCTATGCACATAAACTTTGTGCTAGTATTCAAATCCATATTCATAACAGATTGTAGGAGTTTATTACATATATCCTTTACACTTTGTCCCTTTCTGATTAGACCGTCTAAATAAGTCATTCCCTCAGAATTACCAGCCAATAGGCTAGCAAGTGAACTTTCATAATGCTTAGTAGTAGCATTGATAAAATCCTCTACTTTTGCACCAGAAAAAATACAGGCCTGTACCTCGTTAATGGCACGACGAAAATCACCATTACAATTTTCAACAATTTTACTCAATATTTCTTCGGGCGAATCGTGGCCTGAATCGTAGCCCTTTTCATAAATAATTTTTAGTAGTCTCTCAACTTGAACAGATGTTGGTAGGGCCTCAAACACATAATTTGCACAACGGGACTTGAGCGCATCTTCCACACCATAAGCATCATTACAGGTGATAATAAATACCGTATTTGTTGCTCTTTCCATAGTTCTTTTTAGTGCTCGTTGGGCATCTCTAGTCATACCTTCTATTTCGTCCAACAGAACGAACTTTAGTTTCTGACCACTTACTGACCTAGTTGTTAGAAAATTATATATGGTTTCTCTAACAGTTTCTAGTTTCCTATCTTGACTAGCATTGATTTCAAGAAAATTAGTTGCGAGGTCGTCTTGTAAAAACTCTCTAGCCATAACATAGGCGGCTGTCGTTTTACCTGTCCCCGGAATACCATAAAGTAATAGGTTAGGCATCTTGCCTCTCCTAACCCAATTTTCTGCATCTTCTTTAAATTTATGTTGCCCTATAATTTCACTAATTTTTGTCGGTCTAAATTCTTCTGTCCAATTCATGTCGTTCCCTCATAATCAATCTTTTAGCCGTTAACACATAACCCGCTACGGACACGGCACTTCGTAGCGAGGAACACACAACCCCTGCGGGGTCAATTACCCTGTATTCGGGGGCATGTAAATACCATTCGTCTTGGATTCCATCGTAGGCATATTCTTGAGAAAGGTTGTGCATTACATTCTCAATAGTGGTTTCTTCCCCCACACAATTCTTATACAGGGTATTAAAAACTGCAAACAAGGCATTCCTGAATCCAATACGAATATCTAATTCAACATGGGGGTTATTGTCAATATCATAGTATTTTAACAAAGACAAACCCGAACCCCATGTGTAGCCTGTTTGAATAGCCGAGCGAACTGCATTTAGCGAATCATCTAGTCTATCCTTTTTGTTGTGGATTTCCTGTTCTGATTCTCCGTGAATTTTGATAATCCCTGCCATTCCATTTAACTTACCCATTCTAGCCAAGTTCTTTTTCTTATGAAATTCTGTTTCGGCCATATGAGCATCCTCAACAATTTGTTCGCATCTTTTAGCAACTCTTTTAGCATCAGACGGCTCTCCAATAAATAGTGTATTAGAAGCATTAATAACAATTGATTCACATTCACCCAAATGTTCAAGTCGGGCGTGGCGAATATCTTCGTCCAAAGCATTAATGAAATAATGACAATCAAGGAATGTAGCCAAGTCTCCTAACTTAAGACCAGTCCAAACAGAAATATCCTCGGCCCTAGCAATAGAAGCATCAATAGAACCATTCATGCTATTCACTACAAATTGATTCAACGCAATAGGACTAATAGATTTAAGCACTAGTAGTAGTGGGCGTTTATTTTCTTTTGCTATTTCTAAAACAGGTAAAATCTCTTCAAAGTCTTTCACCTCTTGGTCGCTAACCAACACAAGTGGATTTTCCATTCGCATTTCTTTTCCATTAACTTTTTCCAAAACACTATGAATATATCCAGACGTTGTTTCAAAGCCCTTTACAATTTCCATTTCGTCCTTTCCCGTGTGAGAGGGTTCAACGGTAATTACACCATCCATCCCAATAGAACGAATAATTTGACTAATGCGTAGAGCCATCTCTTCGTCGTTGTTTGCACTAATTAGTGCAACAGCATAAATGTTATCAAGTGTAATTTCCGACGCATTAAACGAAATCTCGGATTCTAGAGTTTGCATTAACTTCGTGAACTCGCTTCTAATTAGCGTTGGGTTATATCCCTGTTCAATTAGTTTCATTCCTTCCTTAATCAAAGCATTAGCCAACACCGATGCAGAAGTAGTTCCATCACCGGACTTTTCCTGCGCTCGCTTACAGACTTCAATAAGAAGTTTTGCACCAACCATCTCTTCTTTTGTCAATGAAATGTTTTTAGCGATTGTTACACCATCGTTGATAATTAATGGTGGTAAATCATCGGGTCTGTCAATAATAACAGAGTTTCTTGCTGGTCCCAATGTCACGCCGACTACATCGGCTACTGCTTCTATTCCTTTTACTAGTGTTTCGTTAGTTTCTTCTTCATTATAAATCATTCTTCTTCCTCTCCTTCGCTACACCCACACCCTATTGTAGTGCATTCCTTTTCCAATAAATAAAAACGTCCACTTCCTGCATGTCGTATTCTACCAAAATAACCCAGATGCTTAGGATTATTAGGTCTTATTGAAATTCCACGAATCATGCTATTAAGTTCAAGCCACGCTATATATTCTAAAAGTTCGGGTGTGGGTATTTGGGTCATTCTGTTGCCTCCCATTTCATTGTTAGGTCGCAACAAGTCATAATATTTACAATTGGTTGTCGGTTTCGTGGGAAAATCTTTTCACAGCGTTTGCATTTAGCGACCCACATTATTCTTCCTCCCCTACTACGGCTACAATATCATTTGGTGATACTGCTTCAAATTCTTCACCGTTGAAAGTGAAAAGAAAACTTGACTTATACACTATCAAGTCTCCGACTTCCGTTTGACTGTTCTTTTCAACCACAACGCCAATATTTTTAGGTTGTCCCCTAACGATACCGCTTTCCGATTGCATTTTTCTTTTCTGTATTATAATATAATCATTTTTTGTCTTCATTCTTCTTCCTCCTGTTTTTTTATACATTTTCTACAATATCCCCATTTTGATAGTGTTTCGGGTGGGTCTTGATAACAATTACCACAATATTTAGGATATTTTCTCATAGCATCACCGCCGCAAACAGCATGAGTGTAATTATATTAACAATCATCACCCCGGTTGCTATCTTATTCATAGCGTGTATATCATCCTTCATTTTAACTATTTCTTGAAAAATCATATCACCCAATTTAATTAGAGTTTCCATATCTTTTTTCATTATAGTGTTCCTCCGTTTCTTTTAAAGTTAAGTTATTTAAATAGCCCTCAGATAAAACTGATAGTGGTATTTCCTTTATCAAGTCTCTTACGCCTAATGGAGAACCATTCAGCCATGAAGAAAAGGGCATACCTTTTGATTTTCTCATGTATAGTCCTCCAATTTATTTAGTGGTCTAACCTTCGGTTTCTCCCTACGTTTCTTTTTAATGCCCAGCAACTTACATTCGTTATCAGATAACTTGGTAGCCACATATTCTGCGTATGCTTGGTTGCTTATCAACTTTTTCAAGACATATGTTTCATCAGCCTTGAATCCCAATTTCAAACATATGGACTGGTAGGGATTGTCCTCCTTTCTTTTGGGAGGCACTAATTTACGATAGCCGCCAGCCCATGAATATGCAAATAAAGCATAGAAATAATTCTTGTTTAAACGATTCATCATTGACGAGACTACCATAAGTTTTTCATTTTCAGGAAATGTCGCAATAGCCCACGATAATAATTGCATAGGCGGCGGTGAAAAATGCACCAAATCACGATACAATCTATCCCGGTCCTTTGTTTTAATATATACTCCCATCATGTTCCAAATATTATCATCAAATGAAACATATTTTTCGTTGTTTTTACAAGTTAATATCAAGGACGCTTGGTAGTGATTTTTTGCCCCACACATCTTTACGTCGCAGGCGTTTAGTATTAGTTTTGGGACCGACTTCTTATTATGCGAAGTTAGAACTAAGTCAACCCCCGCATGAATTAAGTCCAATATTTTGTCAGTCTGTGGTTTGTAGTTCACTTCCTCAATAATAACCGTGTAGTCCTTTGGTATAGAGTACGGGTCATCAATCTTAATATCGCTAGCGTAGTAAAAAAGATTAATACCACCCCCCGCTTCAATCGTTGCTTTAGTTGTTTTTCCTGTTCCCCATTTTCCTACAAATATTTTAGGTCTTTTCCTCATCTTCATCAATCTTCACCTTAAATGTATATTTACTGTCTTCTTCTAAATGTATTTTTTCTTCAACCATTTTCATTAGGTCTTTAAATTTCATCCACCCTTTGTTTTTAGAAGGCACAAAGGATGGAAATATTTCACAAATGCGAAAAATGCTGTGCCTTCTTCTAATTAGTATCGTATCGGACCTTCGGCCCCGCTCACGAATTATACTATAACTAATGTCCTCGTTGTCAAGCGTTGAACAAATTGCCTCTATCATTTTTTGAGGAGGTCTTATGTAGACATAAAACCTAGGTTCCCAGCCTCTAGTGCTCCTAACATTAACTATGTGAAACTTACAAGAAGCCGTGGTCAACAAAATGCCACTCAATTGTTCTGTTGAATACATTATACCCCGCCCATATCATCTATGTCAATAGTCCACAAATGAAACTTCTTATGTCCAAATATGAATAAACCCGCTTGGTCTTTTGGTCCTATGAATGTCTCTCCACATATTAAACAATGAACTCTAACAATTTCATTATATAATCTAATGGATGAGTCGTCTATGATGTCTAGCACATTTCCCTCTTGTAGGGGCGAAGATTCCTCAGTTTCCCACATACGTTCTCATGTAATCCCTAAGTGTGGGATTCTTAATAACTTTTGCCATCTTTGGTTGAATATTTCTTATAGTTTGTTCAATAGTCTTATTAGTTCCTGACTCCAACTCCTTTTTTAGTTTTTTAGCCGCTTTTTGATAGCGTTTTTGGGCTGGTTCTTTCCACGCATAAAATGTAGAATAAGGACTAGCCATAAATAGTCCGTGGTCTTCATCTAAAAACTCCCAAATAATTGCCTCAATTAATCGTGTGCGGCACTCGTCCGCAGTTTTGGGTTCCTCATCGCTATCGTAGGTGGTGTCTAAATATGCTGTCGTCATGCAGACTTCTCCTTATACCTCGGATGATTCTTAGGCAAGCGATGTAGGCGGCGTTCACTCATATTTTGCATATACTGAGCAACACTAGCAACACTACTAGCCCAACGCTTTTCCGCCACTTCATCATTTTCGGGAACCATTTGATACTTTAAGTCAACTAAGGCATTGGCGATTAAATCGCTATCTAACAACACTTGAAGAATTTCATACTCACCGTGAGTGACTGTTCTAATCCTCGTCATCACAACCACAATCCCCGTTTAAATCATCCATAGCCATAATATATCCTGCTAAGGTAAAACATGCCTTTTCAAGTTCAAAACTAAATGTTTTGTTGAACTTCTTTGCCTCCTCAGTTAGACGAATGAATTCATCGTAAATTTTTTCTAAATTCATTCTTTCACCTCGTCCTGCATTTTCAAATATCCCAAGCGAACATCAGCGAGACTAATCCTAGTTGTCGGACCATTTCTTTCTCCTGAAGCAACACCAGTATAACGAACTAGTTGTTTGAGTATTTGCTCACATCTAACTTGTAGTTCCTCAACTGCTTCCGCCTTGATTCCTCTTCCAGTTTCTTCTTTTACAATTCTTCTAATTTCTCTTACACTAACCATTTTTTAAACTCTCCTTTGTTATAAAAAGTTTGGATGCCTGAACTGGTTAAGTTCCAAGCAACCCATAATTGTCCTGTGCCGTAGGATATTTCCATACAAGCCCAGTCCTTCTTTACAGTTCCTAAATTCTTTACATCTACCATATTTCCATATATCATTCTATACAACATACTAACATGATTAACGTTATCATGTAAATATTGTATTACTAAATGTTCTTGAACATTTACCCATTCCTCTTCTGAGTAATATTCTCCCGTCCCCTTACAGATTTTACATTTATTCCCATCACAAATGGGACAAACATACCTTCTATCATAGACGGGAAACCTTACTACCTTTTTTAATTCAGCGGGAATTTGTCTGTCTCTACGATTTTCGTCATCACTTCTCTTCCCTGTTTTTTCTCCCATATCAACCTCTCCTCTCCACCTAGAACAATTGCTTGGTTTAGAATAGGTCGCCATGTTCTCAACGTTCTCCTATCGGTTCCCGACCAAAAGGCAACTCCAAACGGGTGGGTATGAATCCAAGACTTTAGGGGAAGTTTCATTCCTGAAACCATAACTCCTCCGTAGTCAACCAGTCCGGGCGAACCGGAATTCATAAACAGTCTATCATTAGCGTCAACAATAACGCTTACTTCTAAACCACCTAACACTTCTACCGAGGCCTCCCAAATTTTATCTAAGAATAAAGGGCTTCCTGCGTCAGGCATTCCACTAAAAAGCAGATGCCGCCAAGCATCATGTATAGGTTTCTGCCAAACATCGGCAGGAACATCAGTCCATCGTTCATTCAAATTACCTACGGGTTCCTTGATATTATTTCCAAGGAAAAACCCGTGGTAGTCGTTCTCAATTTTTTCTTCCATTTTTTCATTCATTCTATCACTTCCATTTCTAATAGTCTTTTTGTTAAGTATTGACAATGTTCCGGCAAGGCGTGAACCTGTCCACTTACTCCATATCCGGCAACATAAATAGCGGGTTCTCCCTCAATTATAGTCTGAAAACATAATCGGCAATAAGTCCGACCTGTTCCCATTTTAACACCAAATGCAACCGCCATCAAACAGTCCTCCTGTTCATTCCTCTTCCCCCAAAATTTTTTCTTCTACTTCCTTTTGTGTTTTCAAATCATTTAGAAGAAACTTGATTTTTCCCTTCCAAGTCTTTCTTTCTTCTTCTGCCATTTCTTCAATGTATTTCCCTTTCTTCATTTTTCTCACTCCAATGGATGGTCAATGTCTTTATCTCCAAGCACCCAACGAAGAGCCTTA
>TARA_R100000231_G_scaffold27751_5_pt1 | contig 21176 bp, 11 predicted proteins | sample TARA_R100000231 | Tara Oceans TARA_R100000231 (sample SAMEA2620565) | marine metagenome | biome: marine biome (ENVO:00000447); feature: surface water layer (ENVO:00002042); material: "saline water (ENVO:00002010), including plankton (ENVO:xxxxxxxx)" | depth 5 m | reverse complement strand
GTCTGTATATAGTTTTAAATACTCTTCTGCCGATACGTTTTTTATTCCATTTTCAGTTATAATTTGATAAGGACTTGAACCATAAATATCACCTTCATGTTTAATTTTATTAAATTCCCCTTCAGATGTTGGTGGTGGTGATTTATCTACCGTGTCTTTTATAGAATCCGAAGAACCAGGTTCCAAATTTAAACCCGTACTCTCTGACGCTGTACTGCTCGACATCACATTCGCGCCTGTTGACGTGATGTCGCTCGTCTTTCCCACAGAAGGAACGTTACCGTACTCGCTGTCTGGAGTGTTTCTTAATATTTGTAATTCTTCTTCTGACGCACCTTGAGCTTTTGCGTTAGCTATTACTTCGTCTTTTGTCATATTATTTAATTTCTTTTAGAGTATTTTGCAATTAGTTCTCTAGCTTTATCTCCTGGAGTTCTATCTATCTTGCCTGTTTCAGGGTCTATAACACCATATATGTCTGCCATAACATCAACTATGTAATCAGTTAATAACATACCTAAAACTTCTGTGTTAGCAGGGTCTTTCATCCAAGTTGAATCAGTTGGTAGTTTTTCACCTGTTATAGGGTGTGTATAAAACTTTGGTTTTAAACCTTCTTCGTATTGATCTGCAAAAGATTTTGTTCTACCATCACCAGCTAAATCTGTAAATGCCGTACCTATAGTGTTATTAGGTCCAAACTCATTTATATTGTTAGCAACAACTTTTCTAGTCCATTCCTTGTCAAAACCTGCGCCTAGCTCTTTTTTCTTATGCGTGTCTTCTGCTAACTTCCACACCATATTTTTAGTACCATAAGGTTCTGTAATAATAGGCGCTGCACCCATCATTGGATTAGACATGTCTTTCATTTTGTGTTTTTTAATTTCTGGCTCACCATTTGGATCTTGAAAATTAGGTGTGCCAACAGCAAATAATAAATTACCATTTACATCTATTTCAGCTTTTGATAACTCACCAAATATAGCTGAGTTTAAAAAATGATTAGCGTCTTGAGTACCTTTATTCATACCAGGAACAATTTTTTTAAATTCCATTTTGGCTTTTTTATATAAATCTACATCACTTCTTAAATTCATTAATGATCGCTGCACGTGTTCTATTTCGTTGTTTATTGACATGTATTGATCGCTAGCTTTGTCATATTTTTCTAACTCATTTCTTAAAAAATCATAATCTTTTCTTTTAGTTAAAACAAAGTTTTTGATAACAGGATTTAAAGATTCTGGTATATAACTAGGGTCGTTAAAATGTATATCTGTATAACCGTCTAGGTTTTTAAGTGACTTTGCTATCACCTCAGAAAACATTTGTTTCATGATTAACCCAGCTTCTTTATTTTTATCGTTTCCGTTTGCCATAATAATATTGTTACTTTAAATCGTCTGTTAAGCTAAACATGCTACCAATACCTTGATACATTTGTTGCTGTGCTTCTTGGTGTGCTGTTTTAGCGGTACCTAACCTATTAGTAGCCATAGCTAATAATGTATTAGTTTTGTTTTTCTCTAAAGCTCTTGATTGTTCAGCGCCAGCACGCCTTGTCATATCTGCTTTAAACTCACCTTGTCTTTCTAGTTTTTGTATTTGACCAGCTTGTTCTGCAGCAGCTCTTTGATTAGCAGCTTCTTGCTGTCCTATAGAAGCGCTAGCTCTTTGTGTTGCTAACTGACCTTGATTTGCCATAGCTTGAGCTAAACCAGCTATACCACTACTACCAGCTGCACCCGCCATTTGGTTCATTATGTTTGATCTTTGTTGTGCTCCTTGCTGTGCTTCAAACTGAGCTTGCTGTTGATTAACTGTTAAGTCCTCCATAGTGTTTTGCATATTAGCATAGGGATTAGATACGTCACCATATAGGTTGCTAGTGTCTAAATTCATAAAAGCTCTTTTTTGAGTATCATACTCATCTTGAGCTTCTGCTATTGCCTTTTTTCTTTTACCTCCCCAGTCGTAAGCAGCCAAAGCATCTATAGCTCCACTTATAAGTTTTAAAGGACTATTTTTATAATTTCTTGCCATAATATAATATTTATCTATTTATAATTACATTTTTTACAGTTTATTTACTACTTTCAACAAAATCACTAGCTATAGAAAATATTTCAGAATAATCTGTAGCGTTGTTTCTTAGTTTAACTAATGAATAATAACCTAACAAACTACTTAAATTTGCTTTATTATCTTTACTAAACATAATAAAACTATTTGATGTTGGTGGTCCATATTGAGCTGCTAGATTATCATCAAAATCAGCTTCTATTATAGACACCGTGCCGTTCCACGGTATAATAGCGGTAACAGGACCTATCATAATAACATCTTCTCTATCACCAGAAATATGAGGTGTTGTAGTTTGCGCCCATGTTCTAGGTTGACCTACAGGCGTGTTATCTATATAATACACAACGTCACCTACTTGTACAGATACATTTAATTCATGATTAAAAACTAAGTTTATTAAAGCCATATTATTTTACTGTTATATATATTGTTTTTTCATCACTAGTGTTTGCGCCATCTCCTAGTGTAAATTTTATTGTATCAGTTCCAACAAAACCTTTGTTTGGCGTGTAAAGTTTAATTCTTGTGTTGGTAAATGTACCTTCACCGTCAACCGGTCCTGTTCCTTCAATTGAACCTCTTTTAGGTTCTTTTGTTATAGTTAAAACTTTGCTATCTTTATTATAATCAGTATCGTTTCTTACAAAGTCTATAAGACAAGTTAATCCTTTGGCACCGGTCGTGTCGTCTTTAGTAGCGGTTACATATTGATCTTGCGCGTTTGGTTTGGTGGTTATTATATCACCGACATCAAAAGAAAAAGTAACATCATCACTGTTAAAGTGTAAATCATTAATAGTCGTTGTTATTTTAACGGTAGTATCACCACTTTTATCAACATGCATTGAAGCGTTAATTTTAGGTTTATACGCCTTGTAAACGTCAAGAACTGTTGTTTTAGGTAGTTTTATACAAGAGTTTAACACTATAGTATTATCATTTTTTACTTCAATTATATCACCACCATCTTCATAAGTAAACGTTAAATCAGAATAATAATCAAAAAGATGTTGAGTTGTTAGCTCAATACATTTATTAGAATCTATACTCAATATCTCTGTATTAAACTCTACTCCTTTTGTATCGACACCTTCAACAAGCATGCCTACATATAAATCATAAGTATCTTCTAATTCAATTTTATTTGTTAGTATATCTAAATCTCTATCACAATGATCGCAAGGTTCTTTTAAATGCTCTTCAATATCAATAATTTTTGTTATTGTTTTAGTTACTGTATGCTTACCTTCAACTCTCATACCTGGCTCCATATCACTGTTTGTAAATGTTGTTGAACCGTCTGTAGATGGAGCTGTAATAGCAATAAACTCACTTAAACATTCACCAAGTTCGTTGCTAACTTTTCTACCTACAATTTGCTTTTTAATAACAGCTGTATTGGATATAATGTTTTCAAAAATAATGTTTGGTTTTTTATAATATTTATCACTACCAGAACTTCTAGTTATTGTTGTTTCATGTACTACCGGAGCATAATTAGGTAGATCTTCAAAGTATCTATTAGTTTTACCCGTTACAGTAGTACTAGTTGAGGTTATAGTAGCGTTTGTTATTGAGCCACTTGGTATTCCAAAAGTAACTACTGGGTCTTTATATTGATAAACCTTGTAGTTTAAAACGCTGCCCTTGTAATACTCTGTACCAGCAAAAAACGAAGTGTCAGCACTAGGTGTTATTTTTATACTATAAATTTCTTTAGCTTTGTTTTTGGGTAAAGAACCTATATTATATCTATATATGTATTCACCGTTAAAACTTATATTCTTAGCTTTTTTGTCTAAAACATTACAACCAGAACTATCTTCAATAGATATGTCTACTATAACCTTACCCATAGAGTTAAGTTTTATAACTATCTCTCCACCAATTGCATCTAAAATTAATCTACCTTTTTGAGATTCGTAAGAAACATAGTTGAACGCTGTTGATTCGTTTAGTTTTAAAACATCTTTGTTATTTACAAAAACTTTATATATATATTTATTGCTAACGTCTTGATAACCAGGAAGATAATTTACAATACCGTCTTTAATATATTCTGTGTAAACGTTAGAACCTTGACCATATATATTATCCCAAAGTAAAGCTCTTGCAAAAGTAGGAAAAACTGGTGCGTCGTTTACTTTTTTATCAAACTTAAGCAAGTCTCTAAGAAAATCTATTCCTTCTGGTAAATCGTCAAACCCTCGTTGTTCGTCATCTTTAGATGCTAATGGATTTTTTTCACTAAATAAAAAATCATCTATATACTGCGTGTTACTACTTAATCTATTTTGAAGATTTTTTAAAGATGTTTTTGGTATATAACAATTAGAAAAAGAAACTAAAGAATCAACTAAAGAACTTGTAACATCAGAAATATTTTCTTCTACAAAAACAACGTGAAAAGTATCAAACTTAAAATCATCTTGATGACAGTGAAAATCACCTGTGCAAACCCATTTATCACCAATTGTAGGTGAAAGTCCACCTATCGTATGGTTAGCTATGTGAGTAGGTGCTATATACTGTTTTAGTCCAAACGCATCTCTTTCACAAGCTATATCACCATTAAAGTCATACATAGCATAAGAACCACAAGGACAAGATATTGTTTTGTATAATTTTTCTTTACTTTGTATTGGAGATACTACTCTTTCACCACCACTAGTTTCTATGATGTCTTGCTTTACAGTTTTAGGCCTTACCCATTGTTTACCGTCCCATATACACTCTGGACAATTTTTAGGTTTTGGACGTCTTGGAGGTTGTTTCTTTTTTTTCTTTTTCTTTGGTTTTTTTATTTTAGGAGGAGTATAAGGGTTTGGCGTGTCGTTATCATCAACATTAGGCGTTTCACCATCATCATCATCATCATCATCAACAACAGGCTCTTCAACTGGTTCAGCTGGACCTGGGTCTTCAGCAGGATCTTCACTTGGTAGTGCAGGTTCAATAGCAGGTTGTTCGTTTTCACCTTCGCCAGCATCGTTTGCAGGCGCTGGGCCGCTATAATGCTTAGGGCTTAAAAAATAAGGGTGTAATTTTCCAAAAAAATATATCATAACTATTATCCTTTATTGTGAACTAACACACTGTTTGCAAAGAAGGTTTTGTGTCTATCGAGTGTAAATATGTATGTCTTACTATCTCCATCAACCTCTTTGATATTAGTTAGTGTTACTTTATTTATATTATTATTTTCATTAGTATAGCAAACATCGCCAACTTTTAAATCATCTGCGTATGATACCCAACCTTTTTGCTCTACATAGTAAGGGTGGTCCGAAGTATTTTTTGTTGTAACCCCGTTGCTAAAAGTAAATTCAACCATGTTTTTTGAAACTTGCGATCGTGTAGCTACTACAACAGCATCGGATAACTCTTTGTTTTCTTGATCGTAAGAACTTACTATATCTCCAATCACAACATTTTCAATGTTTTTACTTGAACCATCTGCTAATAACACTTTAGTGTCACCAACAAAACAATTTGGAAGAGTACAATGAAACGGATCGTAGTAACAAAGACATAGGCTGTCTGCGTGACAAGGAAGACCATTAGGACCAAGTTGAGAGTACTCCATTGAAGATGGGTGACAACAACCTCCCCACGCTATATCAGTAGAACTAACCGTACCACAATTAGCTAGACATGTTGCCTGGTCACCATATACAACTGTACTTCCGTAAGTACCAACAGGGCTAGAGGTTGGAATACAATTTTGAGAACCAGCAGGACCTTCACATGCGTAGTTTTGTCCAACTGGACTAATATTACAAACAGCTTGACAAGCGGCTAATGTAGCATATTGACCATTACCAGTTCCAGGATCAACACATGTTCCATTAATACAATCATAACTTAAAGGTTCTTCACCCACACCAATCCTATGGCAAGCTGTTATACAGTCTTGAAGATTTGTGTAAACGTTAGGGCCTAAAGGTGTATAACCCGGCATACAAGAATTAGGGTCACCTGGTATGCAAGGATACGTAGTCTGTGGTGGCGGTGGGCCACAAGGATTTGTAGCTGGAACAACACAAGGATCACACAGTGTAACATTAGTTCTATCGCAGTTTTTATCGTCATATTGACCATGACCACTTTGATTATAAGTACTAATAATACCATTACAAGTTTCAACACCAGCAGCTTCCATACTAGTATGTATAACATATCTTACAGCATCTAAATCAATTCTATAACCAGTTGATGAGTCAAACTGATGAGGTGCGGTTTGACAAGTTCCAGTAGTACAACCAACATCAATAAGATCTGTCACGTTTGTTATTACTCCTGTTGCAATAGCAGTGTCAATGTAATCTCTCCAAGTAAAGAAGTTTTGAGGTTGCTGGTACCAACCATTAAGATCTATATGGGAAATTCTTAAATTCATATAGGTTCTAATTGAAGGATTTAAATAAGTTTGGCTTCTATAAAACTTATAATCTCTTGTATCCGTGTCTATTCCATAAGTACGAACAAAAGACTCCATCATTGACTCGTTATTTACAAAATATGGCTCGTTAGGTAAATTTACACCAGGACCACCACAATCATAACAAGTCGTAGGTCCACCAGTACTATTAGACGCACTTACAAGACCGTTCAAGGCATTTGTAATTATAGTTATTTCTGAGCCCGTGTACACACCAGCGTTTAATTGGTTTTGGTAACCAACACTAGCATCAAAAAGTGTTAGACCGCCGGTATCACAATCATAAATACAACTACCATCATCATAATTAGCATTTGGATCCCAATTACAAGCACAAGGATCTGTACAACCACCTGTTTGGTAATTAGGATTACAAGGTGAGTTTGGATCCGTTTGACAATCAGTAAGTGCGCTTGACCCTGTATATTGCCCGTTACCAGTACCTGGATCTACACAAGTATGTATACCATTTACCAGTACACAATCATAAGTTACAGGTGGTGGAGGCGGTGGGTCTTCGCATAATATTTCAAACGTATAATCGTAATCACAATTAGTATCAATATCAATAATCTTATAAGTATAAATACCAGGTGCTAAATTGTTAACAATAATACTAGTAACACCAGAAACATTAGCTGACGTGTGTATTAAGTTATTATTACTATCAAACACTTGTACAAACCAATTAGTAGGATTTATACTATTGTTTGTTATACCAAGTTCAGCCGCACCAGTATTAAAATAATCTCCTAAATTACATCCACCAGGCCTATTACTTATTATATGTGTTAACGCAGGTGGCGTTGGAACAAAAGGACCCGTACAAGGTGGTGCGCAATTTTGTTGACACACAGCAAGTGATGGATATTGACCAGTACCATTAAACACCTCTACGCAACTACTGTTTATACAGTCCCAAGTAGAAACTGTTTGGTATATACAACTGCAATCATCAGCTTGAGCTCCAGCGTAATAGTTTGAAGCAGGACCAACCCAACCAGCTGGTCTATCTTGGGTAATCCACGGATCAGTTGTAATACCATCGTCCATACAACCAAAAACTATAGCCGTGTTTGAAGGCGGGTTAATGTTTTGACATTCAAAAAAGTATGCCTGTGATTCTGGACAACACCTTGATTCAACACACTCACAATAAGTAGAAAATTGACCAGTACCATCTCCAGGATCAACGCAACCAGCTTGAGGATCACAATTATAAGATTCTTCTGGCTGTCCACAACCACCCTCAATACATTGTTGCATTGTAGCGTAAGCACCACCAGGGCCTTGTATTTCTGTACACCTTGCACCTCCAGGCGAAAACACTCTTTGACAAGGAGAGGTGTATATAAGACTGTTTCTTCTGTTTGCATTAGAGCCAGCTGGAACAAAAGACGTATTGTGCCAAGCTACATACCAAGTACCCCAAAAGTTTTGATATGCCATTCCAGGAGATGGAGCTGGAAAGTTAGTTGCGTTTGGACTAGAGAAAAACGATCCGTAATTAGTAGCAACCCAGTTTATCATTTCTGCTACAGTATCACACTGAAATAATAAAACAGGTGTAGAATCATAAGAGTATAAACGGATGTCATCATATTTTTGGTACCAACCTTGTGATTGATCGTTTGGATCTACCCAATCAGGATTAGAACCTGGTGTAAGAGAGTTGTAAGTCGCATTATTTGTACCTGGTAGACCAGCTATAAATTTATAATCACTTCTTTTCTTGTTAACATTACCTGGTAAAAACCAATAGTCTTCATCTCTAAAATGACCTGGGTGTACAGTATAGTTACCTGGATTGTAGTTCCCTGGAGGAAGTGGAAGTAAAGTTCTATTATCACAATCTGATACAGATCCAGCTGGCTGATTTATACAGTCATAACTAACTACATCTGGACAGTCAGCACACTCAACGTCAAAAGCATTACCTATACCTTGAAAAGAAAACTCTCTAGGATCTATGTTACCAGCTGTACCATCATTTAACCACTCTGTAGCAACACCTTTTATTTGACTAAACCACTTGTCTTCTTTGTCCCAAAACTCCATCACACCTAACTCTTGAACATCTGATATCATTTCGTTTACATACCAACCTTGCTTTAAATAATTATCATAGTAATCAGGGTTGTTATTTAAATCAGGTGTTACTCTTGATTGTGTACCTTCATAATTTAAAGTTTTAAAACTCTTTATTACGCCAGGTGCTTGGTTAAATAAAACATCAACACTAGACTCATACTGAACATTGTAAAAATTATTTCTAATTTCATTGTCATGATGTTGATATAAATTACCTTCAAAATAAGTATAGTAAGAGTTATTTAAACTTAAACCACTTTCTTTTATAAAAGATTTAAAACTAACCCAACCATTTGCAGGTTCATTAAAAGATAACGTCTTAGGCATATAACCATAACTTGGAGTAATATAACCAGATTTATTTACCTTAGTTAATGTTATGTTATATTCGTTTTTATTATCATCAAAACTACCAATAATTCTGTTGTAAGAAGGTAGATTATCAGCAAACCAGTCTTTCATACCTAAGTTAGATATTGCTGTTAATCCGTCTTGAGATAGCCTAACGATAGCGCCTCTACTTGTGTCTGAAAAATAAGATCTATAAGAATCACTTGCAAAAGATTCTGGATTTTGAGATATACCAAAGTCACCAACAAAAGGTCTTATATTTCCAAGAACTCTATTTGTTGAAACTAAATTTGTATTACCATCAGCATTAAATAAAGCATCTTTATTAGCTAAAACTTTTAACACTCTATCTTCACAAAAAGCAACTAAGTCATTATCTCTAACATGCATTTTTTGTATACTACCATAAACAGGGTTTGCGTCTTTTGTTATGGCTTCTGCTTGTATAAACTGGTTTAAATTGTTAACACCACTTTTAGAGTTATATATACCAGACCATATAAAACCACTTTTTCTTCTATCTTCTAAATAAGGCTCTTCTAGTGTTGTAGATGCTTTAGGTCCATTGTCTATTGTAACTTGGTTAAAGTCATCACGTATTCTATCAGACTCAACACCATTACCAAATGAGTAACAATTAAACCAAGGCACCTCTATCATTTTACTATGAACACCAACGTCATCATTAAAAGAGTTACCAACTAACTCAAACCAAGTACCGTTATTATTGTATGTACCAACACCAACATGTGCTTCTGTAGTGCTTCCGTCTGCTCTGTAGAATATTAAATAAGCACCTGTAGTAGGTAAAATATGTGCAGGGTTGTTAGCGTCTAAAACATTACCTAAAGTATCTGCTAGCTGAACAAACCTACCATGCGCAGCGTAAACTCTCATATCGCTATTACCACCAGCATTTAAAGATATTGTTCCAGCGCTGTTACCTATTGGTGGCGCAGGATCCCAACATTGCACATAAGAGTTTTTAGAAATGTCTTCGTGTACAGCGCCAACAAATTGCTCTATTGTTCTATCGTTTAAGTATATAGGGTATTTATGACCTACTTCGTAATAAATATCTAAACCAACATCTTCTTTAGGTTCTGTTTCCCATATAGCAGGGTTAGTGCTACTAAATTTACCTTCACCAGGTGTGAAAGGTTCTACTATCTCCCAAGTTACACTACCAGGCGCTGGTGTTATAGCAATGTTATCAGAGCTCCATCTTTTGTATTGAGGTATAAGTGTTTCTGTTGTTGAGCCGGTTCCAGGATTCCAAGTCCAGTTACCAGTAGGTTCTGTGTAACCAGTGTGCATACCGTCAGGTCTAATGCCAGGTGCTGGATCTACAAAAGCAGCGTTTGTGCTAGGATCTATTGTTATAGCTGTAGCTGTATGATCAAAGTGTGGAGCAAAAGTAGGATTATTTGTTGGTAAATAATTATGACCAGTACCACCAAGTGGTATTGTAGGATCACTTAACGTCTCTGCTTTAAATCTAAATCTTCTTCTTTTATTTTTTGATTTTGCCCAATCATCAACAAGGTTAGGAAATTTATAATGCTCAGGATAATTAGGTATAAGTCCCCAAGCGTTTGATCCAGATGTACCAGTATGATTACAACCACACCCTGTACCAGCTGTAATAGAGCAAGATGTGTTTACTAAAGTCCAAGCAAGCCCACCACCACAAGGAATACAACCCCCACAACACGTACCGCTAGCAGTATGATTTCCAATATTTCTTGTTACCCAATCTGGTTTGTCATCTTCTTTATCTCCGCTACCCCAGCAATATTCAACTCTATGAGTGTGATTATTAATTAAATAATCTGCAAAGCTTACATAATTAAAAAGAACTATACCAGGATTACCATCAAAATCTAAACCTTCATTAGTCCATTGAGCACTAGTATAAGGAGTTGATGTTGTAGACAAACCTGTCATTGCCACGGTTTTATATAAAACTTGATCTGGATCTTCTTTCCATCTCCATATAGTACCAGGTGTTAAAAGCTTACCTATAAAAAGTTCGTCAGCAGCGTGCTTAGCTGCATCAACAAAATAATGTGTGGTTAGTACGTCGGCCCAGTTTCCAGATGTTGCAGTCAAACCACCATCGTCTTCATTTAAACCTGAATAAGATAAATTTATAATACCACTATTAGGATCTATACCAACACCAGGTGCTATTGGTCCTCCATCAGCAGAAGGAGTTGTTGCTAGTACGTTATTTGGTGATTTCATTTTTTTTGAACCACTTGAACCTAAATAATTGTTACCTGTAGTTCCATAAGTGTTTGTACCTAAAGCGTGTAATCTTCTATCAAACTCACCATCATCAAAATCATTGTGGTAACTACTAAAAAAGCCCCAGCAAAAATTTACTGCCCAAGCACTTGGTCTGTCTATAGCACCTGTACTTCTTTCACCCACGTTTTTACCCCAATAATTACCTTTCCAAGGTCTAAAACCTTCTACAGCATCAATAAACCAACCACTAGAAATAGCTAAAGAATTAGAGTTGTTTGTTGTTGTATCGTCACTAGCGTATTTCCAAAAATCTTGACCATGTCCAGCCGGTGCACTACTACCAGGCCTTGTCCATCTATCATCATTACGCTTGTCCATAGATATTTTGTACTTATTAGTACCAAAACCGTCCCAACCACCAGTTGCTTGTGCTGCTAGTGGATTTATGTACTGAACTTGCATGCTTGCAACAGCAATGTAATCAAGACCAGAGTTAGGTGTTATATTTAACGACTCTATTAATATATTGTCTTTTAAAACTTTTACAAAAAATCTTCCTTCAAATTCTGCTTTGTCTTCAGGTATTCTTTTTATTAATTGTAATTCACAGTTAGTTATTCTGTTTAAAAAAGTACCATCTGGCGAAGTGTGAGCCATGTCTGGTCCAAAAACTCTATCAGACTCTAACTTATAATAAGTACCTGTAGATGCGTCAAAGGTAATTTGCTTTAGTCTGTAATATTCACTTATACCAGAGGCAGACTTTACCCTCATAAAAACTTGTGATATATCTTGATTTACTAAAGACTCTTTCCAGCCAACATTTTCAAAATTACTTTTTTCTACGTATATAAAAAATCCGCCCTCTAAAGGAAAACCTGCGGCAGACAGGCCTAATGTAGCACCATCATCAATAATACCACCTTGTGATATATTGCTAAGTTTAATAAACCTAGGCGCTTCGTTAGATATTGCTATGATTTTATATCTAGCAGGAGCAGATATAAATGTATTAGCGTCATGTGCTTTTTTAAGTATTAAAAATGTTTCTTCATCTACTTTATTTCTTTCTGCAGACGGAAAACTTAACCAAATATTACCGTCCTCAGCATCGTACCAACGATCCATTGCTAAATTGTAATACTCGTTAGATGTTTCTTTTACAAATAGTTTAAAATGCGTAGCCCAGTCTGGCGGATCGTTTTTAAGTTCTACTGTTAAACTATTTTTTTTGTTTGCGTTTTCTTTTTTGTTATAAACAGATGCTTGAGAAGTTGCAGCACCTGTTGCTGTTCTACCTCTTTTGTCTTCTGAAAACACAGGTGTTTCTCTACCATATTTGTCTATATAAACAACACCAACCTGATATGTTCTTAGTGTTTTTAAAGATTTACTAGGACTGTATTTTATACTACGTCTATTTGGACCAGCTTCTACTTCTTCAGGTGATATTGAACCTAAACTTCTAGATCTTATACCTACTTTTAAATCTACTTTTATATTGGAATCACCAGTTGCGTTATTTGAAAGATTATAGTTTTGTAAATAGTTACCGTAGACTAATCTATTACCAACGATTTCTTGAGCTAAAGCTTTTCTAGGAACATTATCCCACGGTCTTAACAATTGATTAGAAGGTAAAACAGCGTGTATCATTTCTGTTGTTATAGGTAAAAACCCTTTTGTTCTACCAGCCCAACCATCACCTATTTGTATACCGTTTTCAACAACTAGGTCTTCTGAAACAGCGTTGTATTCGTCCCATTTATCAGGGTTGTAACCTCTTCTTTTTATAGTTTTTACAGAGTATACGTTTGGTGAGTTAGATTCTTTATAAAGCACGTCTATAGCAACTACATCTTCTGGCATGCTTCTTGTATGTACAAAATCTTTTATAGCTAATCTTCTTAATCTATTAACCATACCAAGATTATAACCTTCTTTAGGTAAATAAATAAATCTGCCAGGTAAAAATGCTGGTTGTGTAAAAGGAGAGTAAGGAGAATACTCACCATCTTCGTATTTGTATCTATACGCAAATCTAGGAAATTTAAACTCAAATAAAGCTTCTTCTTGTTCAAGTTCAACTATTAAATCAGTTTCACCCGCTATATCTTTGTTACCAGAAAGTATATCTACATTGTAACCTACAGGTCCACCAGGCCCGTTAATTTTTACTCTAACTTTTATAGACCTATCGTTTGACTTGTATATATTAAGAAAAGAATCAGGTGGAAAGTCTGTTCCAGACGCAGTGTTTATAGTTATATTAGGCACAAACTCACCGTCACCGTCTAAAAAAGTAATAGAAGATGCGTTTGTAACAGGTGCAGATAACTCACTACCACCAACTATACCGTCACCATCCCAGTCACCAACAGTAGTATCTCTCATCTCAAGAACAGGAGCAGCGTCAGGACCTTTTTTTATTATAGTTAAATGTTTTTCTTGTATAGGTATACTAACACCATTAATATCTAAAGCTGGCGTAAAATTATTTGGTATAGCGCCTATGCTAACATCTTTAACCATGAACAACGTGTGGTTATTAAAACCAGATGAACCAAGTTTACATCTTTGTATGTTTACTTTTTTAGGTTCAGAAAAGTTATCTGTCCAAAAAATAAAACCGTCCATGACATTTAAACCTGTCACTAGGTTTTCTCTTCTAAAGTTTAAAGTACGTCTACCGTAAAAGGCATGTCTATCTACACAGACAGGTTCTACTGTTTCTGATACATAATCATATTCTGCTATTACATCTGTTGTTGCTCCAGCAACCAACCAATATATCTTATCATTTTTTTCATCTGTTATCGAACCAACACAAACACTATCAGATGGAAAAACACTAGTTAAAGCAGTGTTACCCATAACAGTTTGTAAAGAGCCCACGTCTGAAGTGTCAGAAGTAGATACTTGTACATTTAACGCATCTCTATATTCACCATTTGGCACTAGTCTTTCATCGAGGTCTTTGTTCATCTTACCTCTTTGAAAACTATTTTTCATTTCCGGCATATTCTAGTGTTTTATAAATTTAGATTTTCCTCTTAATACCTGTGTAATTTCTTCTAATTTAATATTAGATAATCTTAATTTTGCTTTTCTTGTTTCAGCAAATCTTTCTTTTTTATATCTTTGTACTATGTATTCTGGTATATTTGATCTTGTCGAAAGTATACCATACATAATCCATTTGTACATTGCTTCTTCAGCCATTTTATGTACAACCATTTCTTCATCAGTTCCCAAGCTATCGCTTACATAATCTAGTATTATAGTTTTACCAGATATATTAGAACTAAAGTTTATCATATGTCTAGCGCAGTCAATATAGTAAACACCATTTGTATTAGCATGACTTGATTCTAAACCGTATCTTCTACCACTATGTGGCCAAAACGTATCATCTTGATAATCGTCTTGAGATTCAGACGGTACAGAAGATTTATACGTGTTCCATGTGTCAGAGTCTTTGTCAGATAAAACAGTATCTGTATCGCTAAAACCATCACCATTAACATCAAATAAAATATTACCATCTGCGTCTTGTTTATAAGGTTTTGGGTTTGAAGTATCTTGCGCTGGATATATAGGTCTTTGTATACCTGAATCATCTTTCCAACTTAACTTTACATAGTTTACATAATCATTTGGTAAAGGTAAAACTAATGATGGTGGAACTTCTAACTCCATAGATTTACAAGATTTAAAAGTATCAAAACTTAATTCTTGCAAAGCTCTCATTGCATGAAACTGAACATCAGTTCTATTTACTTTTGATATAAATTTATCTTCACCAACATAAACAATCATAAAGTTACTTATTATATCTTCTAGTGAAGTTACTTGATAATTGTTAGTTGTTATATTTGTAATACCAGTAACTGGATTATTCCAAATAGCTTGATCAATATGTATTTCTATTTTTACACCTGAAGGTATATCAGCCAAGACAGAGGTGTCAAACTCTAATATCCAACCGTCTGCATTGGTAAAATAAAAATTCCATCTGGTTACATAAATTGTATTTACTGGCGTAGAAGCTGTGTCAACTATTTTTTGAAGATAAATATCTCCGTCTAAATAAACTTTTACATAATTATTTATTAAACTAGTATTAACACCACCAGCTTGTATAGCATTATATATTTGTTGGTGTGCAGGATTAAATGTTTCAACAACTTTGGAAACAACATAAGTTAAAGTTGTACCATCACCTGTAAAAGTTTTTTTACTTTTATATTTTTGACCTTCATTTTGTTGTATTAATCCCATACTTTATGATTTTTGTTTTTGTCCTAATTGTTGTTCTTTTGTGTTAGCATATTGAACAATACCTTGATCTTCAATAATAACACCTGCTAACTCTAAGATTTTATAAACAAGTTCTGTTTCATCAGAAGGGTGATGTGGAAAGTGAAATGTTCTATTTGGAGCACCATTGTGTAAAGGTTTTTCTCCAACAACATCATAGCCCCATTCAACTCTAGCTGGCTGAGCAATATAATCACACACCACAGCATCGAGTATAACACCACCTACGTTTGCAATTGTTATTTGTTGAGCTTGATCACCAAAAACATTTACAGTACCATCAGTTTGTCTAATAAATACAGGTCTTTTGTTTGTAGGCATTAACAACGGTGCATTTTGCATTGTTATAAAATCTTTTGAACTAACTAACTTTGCTTCGTATAGTTTAAAATTGTTTGGATTAGCTACTGGTTGAGGAGCAAACGTTTGTGCATACTCTCTATGGTACACAGCACCTAATCTATATATATCACCTGGTAAATCTACACCAGCAACAACGGGAGTGTTGTTAATACTAAATACAGCTATTTTTTCATCAATCATCTTATCAGCGTCAGAATATTCTAGTTTGTTACCAGGCACGTCTGCTAATTTACTTCTGTCATAAAAATATTGTTCAAACACAGCCATAGCTGCTTGGTTAGCTAACAAGTTAAATTCTAACGGTGTTATATAACCACGTTGCTCTTTATTTGCAATAGCTAAAACTCTTTGATATACTGTATCTATATTTACCATGTTTTAAAGTTTTATTGAAACCTTTGGCTTAACCAGTTTCCATTTGGATTGTAAGGAAACATTTTGTTTAATTTTTCTTTTCTAGCTGCACAGCCACAATCTTTACCAGCGGCTTTAGCAACAGTATCAACAACTTTTTTTATACCAGTTGCTTTTGTAATTTTTTCTACTGTATCACCTAGTCCTTTTGATTTTGTCATATTATTATATTTTATATAGTAATGTAATCACCCCGAAGGGCGATTACTTACTATAAATTAATTATTGATTTAACCTTTTTTCAATATTAGCATATATCTCCATACCTTCGTCGGTTTTAAACCAAGCTGCTAAAGCAGTGTACGGGTGCTCATCAAACGGTACATTCATTAATTTTCTGTCATTAGAACCCCACATAAAAGTTCTTTGGTCAGCTGATAATTTAATAATACCATTTTCAGTAGCTTTAATACCAAAATTTCTAAGTTGTACGTTATCATCGTTTACTAATTCTAAGAACAACACAGGGTTATTCTTTGCGTATAGTAATAAATCTCTTCTAAGCTCCTTAGAACTCATCTTAGATACTCTAGAACCAACCTCAACACGCATAATAGCTTCTGCCATATCAATATCCACATCTCTAGCAGCTGTCAACGCATCAACTTCCATTTCTAACCAATCAATTTGATTTCCTGCTATTTCAACAGGCTTGTGCTCATAAAATAGTTTATCTTTGTGAGGGTGATATATAGATAATAATTTTTGTAAAACGGTTTTTGTTCTTTCTACAAAAAGTACACCATCTCTAAAAACTATATGCTCAGGTCTAGCATCACCTTTAAACTCGTCAACAAATACAGTTTTTTGATTAGAAGTATATTTTAGTTCTCTTTCGTAACCTTTTTCTTCATCAAACCAAAATATCTGAGAATTTTTAATTATGTAAGATAAAGGCTTCATTTCACCTTTTAAATAATATAATCTGTCTTTTATTTCCCACTCTGGTTTTTTAGGTTTTGGTGCTTCAACAACTGGTGCTTCAACAACAGGTACCTCTACCTCTTCATTTTTTGTTTTCTTTGCCATAATATAATATATAATAAAATTAATAAAATAAAAGGCCGAGGCCGAAGCCCCGGTCTTTTTATAAAAATGCTTACTTCATTAACATAAAGTTATTAGCACCTTGAGTAATCAAACATCTTTCAGATAAGAAGTGTACGTTCATCGCATCTAAAGAAGTTGTAGCTGCACCAACAGAACCAGTAACCCAAGTTTTGAATCGTCTGTTATCTGTTTGTGAAGCTCTATAACGAACATGTAAGAAAGGTCTCTTGAGATTTTTTCCTAACATTTCATCATAAACAGAAGATACACCAGCAGGAATCATAACCCCTCTGATAGCATTAACTTTGTCAAAGTCGTTAATTGAACCTCTAGTACCTTTGTCGTTTAAGTATTTCCAGTCAGACTTGTAGAAGTCATAAGAACCTCTTCTGAAACCAGAGAAACCTAAATTAAGTGCCATATCTTCTGAGTTGTTAAATACTCCGTAAGAAGTACCACCAGCTCCGTAAGAATTCATACCAGCTAACATGTCATCAATAGCTAAAGCAGTAGCTCTATTAGTGAACATCATGTTTTCTTCAATAGCACCTTGTCTATCAAACTCAGCAAGTATTGCATCGAACTCAGCTAAATCAGTAGCAGCATTAACACCAGTTACACCAGTAGTAATATTACCTCTTGATTCGATAGCAGCGAATAAACCTTCAGTACCTACGCTTGAAGCAGGATTAGAAGAGTCGTTTGCAAGTGCAGTGTCAACAACGTTGTCGTTAGAACCTTTAACACCTTCAATCATTGCCATCTCAATGTAGTCAGTAAATCTTGATCTAGTATCACCTTCAGCTTTTAAATACCACAGGTAACCTGATTGACCAGCTTCACCAGTTACTTCAACCCAACCAATTCTAGATGTATCAGAACCAGAAACTTGATAAAAGTCTTTCATGATTATTGGCTTGTTTGAGTAAGACTTGAAAGAAGGCTCGTTAGCAGTATGATTTTCACTACCATTGTAGTTGTCTCCTTTTTTGTACTCAGAACCATAAACCATAATAACAGCTAAGTCGTTATCAGCCATACCAATTCTAGTATCTTCTAAATCATTAGAGTTATACGGAGCTACAGTAATATCGTTTGCAGCACCACTAACTTTAATCGCGCTAACATAACCTTTTATTGTAACACTTTTAGTAGAGTTAGCTATAATAACAGTGTCACCTTGTCTAATACCATGATCGTTAGAATATGTAGCATTAGTATCAACGTGTCCTGATATTTCTACTAAATTAGCAGAAGCGTCCTTAATATTACAAGTGTAAGTTAAGTGAAGTCTTCCTTGCTCAGACCAAATAACCTGATCTGATTGCATAGCTTCTTCCGCACCTACTTGAGATAAGAAACCTGAAATAGTTCTTTTACCAAAAACCTCAGCTTCTTTCTCCATTAAGTCTGGAAGATACTGTTGAGACCAGTCGTTAGTCCCATTTGTAAAGTCTAGGTAGTTAGTTGAAAACGCTTGTTGTACCGTTGCTGGTACCGCGTTTAACAAACCACCAGGATTTGAAATTGCCATAATAAATAATTTTTAAATTGTTAATTTTTGTTTTTAATTTTAAACTTAAAATCAGCAGTGTTATCACCTAGCACTTTTACTTTAATTCCACCAGCTTCAACAACTCCGTGTTGTTGTCTAGGATCCATATTAATATTTTTTCCTTTTTCAACACTTTGTTTTAAAGCATCAGCTTGTCCTTGTTCGTAAAAATGTTTTGCAATAGCATCAGCGTTCATTGCTGTAAAAAAAGATTTATGATAACCCGCAGCATCTGACATCTCGTTGTTTTTATCAAGAAACTTTCCTATAAAATTACTTATGTCGCTTTGTGTTTCTTTAACTTTGTTAGCATCTTGAACGTTATACCTAAATTTCTTATCACCAACTTTATATTCAAAACCTTTGAAATCATCAGTAAAAAGATTATTTGTTTTTTCGTTAAAAATGTTAACACGTTGTTCTACACCTTTTTTAGTTTCTGCCTCTTCTTTTTGATATCTGTTGAAAAAATCTACAGCTTTTTGTTGCTCTGCCGTAAGTTTGCTTCCAGCTTTGATATCTTCGTAATATTTAGACTTTAGCCCGTCTAGGTGGCTTTTAGCGCTGGCAACTTGCTCTTTTAACGCTAATTTTTTTCTTTGTATTTCTACCTCATCATCTCTTTGTTCATCAAAAGAAAATTGGTCTTTCATTAAAAAACTAATTTCTTCACTATTTAAATGAGGTTTTGTTTGTTTATAATACTCTTCTAATAAAGATAGATTATCTAACTCACTATAATCCTGATTTAACTTAACATAGTCGTTTATATCACCGCCAGTTTCTTTTATAAATTGAACTAGCTTTTCTACATTTTCAGGTAATGGTTCTTGTTTTTCTACTTGTGGTTCTTCAGCTACTTGCTTCGTAGGCGTTGGCTTATCTTGTACGCTGTCGGAGATTTTTTCTCCGGTAGGTTTTTCATCTGTTGTTTCGATGATTTCTTCGACCACTTTTTCGCTAGTCTTGGATTCGTCGCGTACAGGAACCTCATCTGTGCTTTGCTCTGGAACGGCATCTTCTTTTGTTTTAGTTGTTGATAAATCTACTTTTGTTATAGTCGGCTCGCTTAAATCTTGTGCCGCCATTTTCATTTTTGCTTTAACTTTAGTAACGTTACCTTTGGTTTCGTTACCAACAGGTTGTTTTTCAACCTTTTCTTTTACTTTTATTTTACCAACCTCGTTATCTACGATTGGTGTTTCTTTTTTTTCTGCCATAATATAATATAATAATAGTTAATAAATTTACTGTTGTATACCAGGTAGTCCTACACCACCTCCTAATACGTCGTTACCTGAAGACTCAAAATTTCTAGGCGGACCACCATCTGTTCTTTGGTTTATCATTTCACTTTGTTGTGAAGCTTGTATCCTAGTTCTTTCGTCTTTACGGTTTTCTTTTTCAGAATCTCTATCTTTTAACGTTTGTACTTCCGCTTGCTTTAATTGCATGTTGTAATTAAACTCTAGCTCCATCAATTGTTTTTTAAGATCTGTTTCTTGCATCATCTTTTGACCATCAAATTGAGCTTTAGCTTGTTCTAACTGTATTTGCGCTTGTGTTAAAGCTTGTTGCTTTTGTACTTCGTTTTGAGCTTGTGCTTGTTGTTGTTGTATTTGAGCTTGAGACTGAGCTTGTATATTTTGTTGTTGCATTAGTTGATCACGCTCCATTTTCTTTTTTCTACGTATTTTAAGAACTTGATTAGCTAATTTTACATTTCTTATTTCTCTAACATCAATAGCGTCTTCAAGATCTATGCTTTGTTGTTGTAGCGCCATTTGTATGTTTTGTTCTAACATTGCTTTTTCTTCTTCATCTGGCAATAACTCAATAAAAATACCAAAGTCGTGTAAATGTAGTTGGCTTATTTCTTCTAACGTAGCAACGTTATGTATACCTATACCTCTTATAAAAGCGTCTCTTGTTGGTGAGTATTCTATAATATCAGAAACTCTAAGTGACAAACACTCTGCGGTAGAAGCTGTTAAAAATAAACCAGCTTGTAATATATGTCTAGTGGCTGTATTACTATTTGCAGCAGCTAACTTCTGTACGCCAACTAAAGCATATTTATCAGGCATACTACCATCTCTAGCTTCGTTTAATCCTGTTACATCACGAATCATTTGTAAATAGTAATTGTAATTAGCAATAAGAGCTTGCATTTTATTACCAGCACCTTGACCACCAGATATTTCTTGTATTGGAACTTTACCAGGATTCATATCACCCTCCTGGTTTAAC
>TARA_R100000231_G_scaffold139321_2_pt1 | contig 21903 bp, 38 predicted proteins | sample TARA_R100000231 | Tara Oceans TARA_R100000231 (sample SAMEA2620565) | marine metagenome | biome: marine biome (ENVO:00000447); feature: surface water layer (ENVO:00002042); material: "saline water (ENVO:00002010), including plankton (ENVO:xxxxxxxx)" | depth 5 m | reverse complement strand
TCTATTTGTAGTTATACGGGTCATTCTAACATATCCTTCCATTTCCAATAGTCGGTCTTTTAATGCAAGTGCCGTCATTGGCCCTTCTTCTCTAATAATTCTCTTTGCTTCTTTCATTACTGTTTTCATTCCTCTTCCCCCTCATAAGTCCATAGAGCAGGATAAACTCCTTTATCTGTTAATCTGGTAAATCCATGCCAAGGAGCAGAAAGAATAGAACCGACTGCTTGTCTTGAGGGTGTATTTCTATATGGTTTTAATCTGCCACCGCCAGCAATAGATTTTGTATCTAATAATTTAGAATGTATTTCGTTTGTGTTCATAATCTTTCCTTTTAGGAATTTTTTAATTCTTTTTGGTATTTGTTTTTTCTTTCCTTCCATCATATGAATTCCTCCAATGATTTTTGCTGAACCCTAACCGGGTCAGTCTTCTTTCGTCGTTTCTTTTCACCAAGTTTTAACAGGCGACATTCTGCATTGTTCAACTTTGTTTTTGCCCAAGTTTTGAAATTATCGTCTTGAAGCAATTGTGCAAGAATCTTAGGATTCTTTACGCCAAGTCTTCTTGAAAGACTTGGAACTTTTGAATAGTTTCCTCTTCTCGGCATTTGTATGCGTCCAATCATGTTCCCCATGTGTGCATAAGAAAGCATTTCATAAAAGTATCGTTGGCTCCATTTCCTTCTTACGACCCCATCAATGAAAACCAATCGGTTAGTGTGCATGTTCTCACATAACCAAGTCAAAACTTGGGTGTCCGAAGGCTTATTAAAAAGCATCAGTTCTCTTACTAAATCTCTATCACTTAGTTTAAGGTAATCCATGACCAATGCATAAGTGTCTCTTTCATAAGAAAATGGTTGTTCGCTTCTCGGAGCGAGCGACTCAATCTTTTCTCTCAAATGATTCTTTGAACCTGCTCGCTTGATTTGGCACATTGCTTTGATGTCTTTAGGAACGCTCTTTTCATTGATAGAGGTAAGAACAACTTGCCCACGATAATTGCGAAGAATAGATAATATAGCATCTTTCTCTGGTTTGTAATGCACATCTTCAATGATAATTCCATTCTCTACGGGAATAGAGCCAATATCATAGTCAATTGAATTAGCATAGAAAACAACTGGGTTCTCCACAAAGGTTTTTGCCTTTTGTGATTTACCTGTGCCTACCTTTCCTGTGAGAAGTATTGGTCTTTTTTTATTGAGATTCGTGAGTCCCATGTAATACACCTTTTAATTTCAGTATTTCTTCTAGCCCTTTTAGTGTCCTGTGCTGTTTGGTATCAACAATTGAAGCAATTCGCACGAAGGGATTGAGAGTATTGTTATGATTTAGATAATTCCAAGTATAGGGGGTTTCGCTAATGATAATATTTAGAACGCTCTGTATGTTTTTAATTCCTCTAACTGAGAGAATCGGACTTTTTCTTCTTACCGATTCATTTCGTCTTACTTTACTTTCAACGCCATAAGTAGTCATGGCTCTGGCAATTCCACATAAAAAATCATATGATGGCATTCTAATGTCTATTGCTAATTTAACGGCATATCCGATTCTCATTCTTTCATCCGATTGCACACGACAATGAAACTGTGCCTTGGAAAGTAAAATTCCCGTAAGCATCGCCCGACTAAACATTACTTTCAGTCTCCTTCATTCCCAGATATTGGGCTTTGTATCTTAAATATTCTAAGCCTTCAAGTATTGTTTTAGCCACAACATCTTCGTCAATATCATTCTGAGCGATACCAAAAACCATTCTTGTTCCTTGATAACAATTAAGAAGGTTTGCTTTTTCTTCACAAATAGGTTCTATAATTACGACAACTCTTTCTTTTATTATTTCCGTAGCGTGGACAATTCTATAATATAGTCCTTTATTTATAACTTCAATTTCTTCTTCATTTGGAGAACCATATACGAAGAAGTTGAAAGTTCTTACTTTCTCAAACTTAGCGAGCAATTCATTTAATTCTGGATATAAAAACAAGATTATCAGTCCTTAATATATTCTTCATTCTTTTTCCAATATCCAGAAACTCTTTCGTTTGTCTCAAGCCAATGAATGTGGGCGGCGGTGATTCGGGCATCTCCACGCTCTAAGGCATTCTGTTCGGCATTGGTTATGACATTTGCTATGGCTGTTTCTACCCATTCATAGAGAAAGTTTTTTGCTGTTCTTGATATTTGAAGGTCGGTGGCATCCTTGATGATGGAAGTAATGTTTATCTTACTTCTTGTTCGTGGTCTTTTCTCTACTTTCTTTTCGGGGACAATCAACTTACCATTTTCCATATAGGGGCATTCTTTTACAGGGACTTTAGTTGGTCGCCCTTGGTCATGTAAAACATTCTTTAGGTGAGCGATTCCGTTTTCAATTTTGATGCAACGATAAGTATGTCTTTTTCCATTATTCACTATAATAGTCAAATCACCAACTTTAATCATTCCATAGCCTCCAAATCTTTGAGCGTGTTAATATCTGCAACAAACTTATCATCACGAATACGCTTGCATCGTGGAAATCTCAAACCAATATTATTTGAGGCATCCCTTGAGACTAAATCGGCTCTTACTTCAAGAACAACAACAGGGTTCACATTGTAAGAATTACCTTCATAGGAAACAATATTTCTTCGTAGAGTGTTTGTTAATGAAATTAAATCCATATCGCTAAAACCAGTTCCAACATATCCAATGCTTTGGAAACCATCCTCTGTTGCTACTCCCATTTCAAATGTAGCAAAGACATTTGATTTCTTTCCTTCACCGTATTGTGCTGAAAGAACCACCACATCAAGTTCAATCAAAGGTGGTTTGTATTTTGCCCAACCTTTTGAACGCTTCCCTGCTTCATAAGGAAGAGAAGCATCTTTTACAATAATACCTTCAAACCCTTCGTTGATTGCTACATTGTAGAAAGCCATCACATCTCCCCCTTCGGGCATTCGTTGTGCTTGGTCAGGATTGCCCTTAAATCGCTCAAGGCGTTGGTCATAGGGCAAGTCCATAATCGTCTCTCCAGCCCACTTTAGGCAGTCAAAAATGACCCATTTCACCTTGACTCTCTCCATGGCTTCCTCTACATTCTTTGAATGAACCCTCGTTCCCATCAGTTTATGTTCGGCAGGAGAACCGTCTTCATTAATTGGATAAATCTCTCCATCAAAAATGACATTATCAACTTCATAATTACGAACAACTTCTGCAATATCAGGGAATTGCTTTGAAACAATTTTTCCTTTACGATTAAAAATAATTACGGAGTCTCCTTCTTTATGAATTTGATAACGGTTTCCATCATACTTGAAATCAACAATTTTCTTTACAGGCCACTTATTCATCGGCAAGTCTTTTGCTAACATGGGTTTGATAAAACCACCATGGCTCAAACTCATTTGTGGTTCTTCTCCCATGTTGTAGTAGTTTGAAACTATATCCACAGAATTGAAGTTCAAATGCTTTTTAACATCAGTAATCTTCTTACGATAATAATGGGCAAGAATTTTCTCAACAGTTCCACGGTTGATTCCGTTTCGTGGTTTTCTCAACCAATACCGAACAAACCAACGGCGTTCATTTGCTGACATATTCAGCAACGCCTGTTCAATCATTAGGTATTCTTTAGAGTTAAACTTACCACAATTTAATTCAAGAAGGCGGTGAACATAGTTCACCGAATACTTTTTTTGTGTTTCTGCCGAGGGGTCTAGTTGATAAACAACTTCTCCTAAATCATTATGTAAGTATAGTTCATTATCAATTTCATTATCAAACATATTAAAAATGCTTGAAATCCATTTCTTCGCTTTAGCCAACGCTATGCTGTTTGCTTTCAAAGAATCTTTATCTAAGATACAAAATACTGTATGCTTTGGGCTGGTTATAGTATTAAAACTCTCCATTCCCTCTGAAAACATTTTTATCGTTTGAGTCGGTTTCATTCTGTTTGTTGCTTGTAGTAGCCTTGCTAGATTCGTCCATGCCATTTGTAATCATCTCCTTATTGTTGTTTATTTCTTTTATCAGTTGTTTTAAAAGGACGCTGATTCTCCCTTCATTCTTTTCAGAATAGGTCCACATGGCATTCGCCAAATAGACCCAATCACTCTTCTTCATCTTTAGCACCCAATATGCCGAGAAGTCGTGCAAAATTAACAGACATATTGTGTGCCAATTCTGTTTCATTTAATTTGTTTCGTTCAAGAAGCCGTTGTCCAAGCAACATCAATGATGCTTGAGTAATTGCTGGCGCAACTTTAGCAAGTGAACCGTTTTCTTGGATTTCCCAATAACAAACAAATGTCAATCGGGTGTGGTGTCCGGCGTTCACAGATTCATTGTAGCCAAAATTAAAAATATCCAAGAATCTCCCATCAAGGTTCTTCTTCTTTTTCTTTGCCCATGCATTAAAACGCTCGTCGTTTATTGCGATTCGGTATAGAATTTCTGTCATTCCTCTTCCTCCGAGATGTTCCAATCCGCATTTCTTAATGCTTCCAATAGAGCCAATTTAAATCTTGCATAAGCGTCTTTCACATTATCAGGATGAATGCGGGTTCCCCGCCCACCAAGAGGCGGCATTGACTTTTCAACGAAAAGTAAAAACTCATCGCATATTTCACCACAGAACATGTTAGCGAAACCAACAGCCCCATAAGTAATGCTTCTTCCTTTACAGCCGTTTTTAGCGGCGGCTTCTCTCATCGCTTGCTCCGTATGTTTCTTAAATGTCTTCATCCAATTCTCTCCTTAATATTTCATACAACATTTTCGCTTCTTCAAGGTTTAAGCGAATACCTTTTCTTGTTGGTTTGTCATTCAAAAACCAACGAATATCAAACACTTCAATGTTCCAATAGGTTCCACGCTTGACAATAATTTCATCCTTTTCGTTTCGGATGACTCGTCCTGTAATTTTTAGGTCGGTCAATTCATCCACCCCTGTTTAAATTTATCCAAATCCTGTCTTGATGTAAAGTACCGGGGCGTGTCTAAATCATCTAATCGGTTCACAATCCAGCAAGCACCTCCAAGAGAAGAAACTTGAACAACTTCATATTGACCGTCATTTATTTCAAGGACTTCAACTGTATTTACTTCGGGGGTCAATCCATATTTCTTGGTTAATTCCGTGGCAACTGTTCTAATATTCTCTGCCACATACTTGATGATGTGCGCCCTTTGGATAGGTATTTTCGGTTCAACATCAATCTTCAATGAACCCTTAAAATTACAAACTCTACATTTATTTCCTTCGCAAACAGGGCATCTAATTTGCGCCCTATGTGGTGCTGGAAAAACAACAGTTATTGCTTTCTTCATTGTTCTCCCACCAATACTGCAACTTCCGTAGAATAGAACAATTGTGCAATTGACATGGCGGCAAGAAGGCTGTTCTTTGCAACCTTTACTGGGTCAAAGACTCCCTCTTCTTCCAAGTTAGCCATTTTACCTGTTAAGGCATTGAAGCCCATGGGATATTCTTCGGGAGGAACGGGGGATAGGTTGCTATTCTCAAAGAGTGCTTCATAAGGGGCGGTCATAGCGTCCTTAAACCAATTAGGCGCATCAATTCTCTGGGCAACCTCCATCAAAGCACGACCTCCACCAACAACAATACCTTCTTCTAAAGCGGCTTTTGTTGCATTCAAGGCATCATCAAGGCGTTCCTTCTTCTCAAGCATTTCAATTGATGAAGAAGCACCGACCTTAATTGTAGCAACCTTTCCACGAAGGCGAATGATACGGGACTTCAGGCGAGCCGCTTCAAATCCTTCCATAGATTTGACTTGCTCTTTTAGATAATTGATTCGTGAATAAGTCTCACCCTCGCCACCAACCAAAATTGTTCGCTCCTTTGAAATAATAACTCTCTCGCATTCTCCTAAATCGCTCTTAACAAACTGTGAGGCACTATCCTTACTTTCTTCGGTGAAGACTTTACCGCCCATCAAACATTGAATGTCTCCTAACTCATCCAATTGTTGGTCGCCAAAGTTTGGTGCAAGAACAACGGCACACTCCACGGTTTTGTTGATAATGTTTGCCAGTAGATTGTTCAATGCTGAACCATCCATTCCCTTACAGAAAATAACAAGTGGTCTGCTCTGATTTGCCGCATACTCCAACAATCCGATTATGTCCTTAAAGTTTCTAAACTTCATGTTTGACATGAACACTAAAGGATTTTCAAATATTGCTTTACCGTTGGGTTGATTCGCCATCAAATGGCTGATGTAGCCTTCGGGAATCTGCATTCCTTCTCTTACAATTAATTCTGTAATGTGGGTTTTTGATTCTTCAACAGTCAAAGCACCTTCACGGCCCACTTCTTGAATTCCTGCTTGAATTAAAGCACCGAGGTTTGGGTCATTGTTTGCCGCAATTGTAGCGACATTGAGAATATCATCATCCTCAATTTTAATTGACAATTCATCCAATCCCTCAAGCATTTTCACCTTCAAGTAATCCAGCGTCTCATAGAATTTGTGAGCATTCATTTCAGGCAATTGAGAAATCTTCGCACAAAGCATTCTCGCAAGAATACAAGCCGTTGTTGTTCCATCGCCCGAACCTTCTTGGGCTTTACTTGCTAAGTTTTGAACCAATTGCACACCCATTTGAACATAAGGGTCTTCATGAGAGATATATTTTGTGATGGTCACGCCATCATTAATGACAATTGGTGGGTTGTTTTGCAGAATAACTGTTTTTGCTTGGGGACCAAGTGTTGGTTGAACCGTATTGGCAACCAAGTTAATTCCCTGCAATAGTTTTCTCTTTACTTCTTCTCCATTGATAATCATTCCAACACCGCCATAACCATTTCATAGGGAACAAACTTGAACCCATCATACTCTTGAATTGTTTTAGCCATAGAGAAAATGATTGTTTTACCAATCAATTCTTTATCGCAGGCACAGGACAATACCTTGCCCAAATTGTTTTCTTTCATGGTGATAATACCATGGCTTTGAACTTCTTGTTCAACAATTACAAAGTTGTTCATGGCCTTCATTCTTCTTCCTCCGTAGGAATGGCTATCCAAGCACGACGAGAATTTGAAACCCATGTGTAAATATGAGTTTTATAGAATTCTTTCAATTCTTTATCTCGCTTGGTTTTTCTGGACTTTGCCCATTGAATCCCTTTGTTTTCCCTTGGTTTGTTTTCATCGTTAGGATGCGCCTTTTGGTGGCGAGCCGTTCTTTGTTTTAGCGTTAAATTTTCAGCCTCTCTCATTGGCCTGTCCGGGTATTTTTTCGCAGTATCAAATCCTGTTTTTCTTGTCATTCCTCTTCACCTCTTGGTCTTTGTTGTGTTTTTTCTGGTTCTCCATTTGCATAGATTTCAAGTTTATTTTTACTAAACTTGCTCCAAAAGCCATAGTGTCCTTTTGTGGACATTTGACTTCCAAGAACATATGCACAATTGATGTGTTCTTCCCAAATGTTGATTGTTCTCCAATCCGTTCCGCTAAAGTAGGCGGAACCAAATGGGTGAGTATGAATCCAACACTTGATAGGAAGTTTCATTCCAATGAGTGTTGATGGGTCAATTGTCAAATAATCAACATATCCAGCCGTACCAGTTGAAACATAAATGTCATTCTTTGAATCAATGACTGCTTGGACTTCAAGCCCCGGCAATATTTCAGTAGAAGCATACCAAATAGCATCATGCAAATCCAGAGAATGTTCAGCATCTTGAACAACTGTAAAATCTTCCCAATTTACTGTTGATGTTGCTTCCATCAAACATCTATTCCATGCCTCTTCAACATAGCGAACTGCTTCAACTCGCCCTTCTTCAATTTCCTTTCTTTTTTGTACGATTATTTTTGCTCTTTCTTTGTTATTCATATTTTTCACCTTTTCATTATTTTTTAACCATTCTTTATAGCCTTCTTCCATCAACCATTCATCATATCCTGAATCGTCGTCATCATCGGGATTCTCCCGAATAAACCAATCCCCACTTTTGCTCATTCTTCCCCACCTCGGAGGCGCATGAGTTTGTCGTTGAGTTTGTTCATTTTGGCGATTATACGCTTCTCCTTACGGCTTGAAGGAATCTTGGGTATGTAAGGTTCCTTTCGTTCTCGGACGGTCATAGCGGCCTTCCTAACAAGTTCTATGTGAGTCAGTTCTGTGCTGTCAATCAATTGCTCAAGGCGACCAGCACATTCAGCATAACTGCAACCAAAATATCCTCGCACCTCATCAATGCTCATATCATAGAAATTAACCAGCAAGAAGAAATCTTTCTTCGCATCCCAACCCGATGAAGTTTGGGTTTCTTCGGCAATAACTTTAGTTTGTTGTAGTTTCTTCCACTTCATTTTTGTTGCGTGTGCTGAACGCTTATTTCCAGCAACGGATTCAACCGCATAAGCAACCGATTCAAATTCAGTCGCATTGGTAATCTTCAACAATAATTCCTCTTCTTCTTTTGTCCATTTTATTCCTCGGCTCATACATTCACCACCATATATTCTCTAACTTCTTCGCCGTTAAACCAGCGTTGAATCCATTGTGCGCCCAATCCTGCAATTGCGACTTGCATGTAATGTACGCCTTTATTTGTTCCATCCCATGAATCTCCTTGACAACTAAACGACCCTTCTTCACCAGCCAAAAGCATATCATACATTTTCGGGTCTGCCTTATGCGACACAAGGGCGGCGTTCCTACCCTGCGCCCGTAAGTCTAACCACTTAATGCTTGTGTTGTAAAGGGTTCGTCGCAACCCGATATTATCAACACAACAAATAACCAAATCATAATTTTGCATTTGTGATTCTGCAAGAATAGGATAGGTGCTTGCATGACTTACGGAGGAATATTCATCCCTCATCACCATGGCCTTGTTTTGCCCGACATGTCCCTTCTTAAAATTTTGATAAGATAAATTTTTATTTTCAACTTTATCCGGGTCTGCAACAGAAATCCGATATAATCCTGCTCTGTGTAAAATAGGAATTAGAAAACTTCCAATTCCGCCTGCTCCAATAACTAATACTTTTCTCATATTTATTCCTCCTTAATTGCTCCACATTTTGTGCAAGTGTATTCAATTACTAATTCTTCAAATTTTACAGCATCAACGCCATATCCTTCCCAAAAGGTATCAACATATCTGTCTGTTTCTTTCCAATCGTGTTCACACATCTTATTCACCTCAAAACGATTTACCATGCATAAACTCACGGCTTTGATTGTATTCAATCTTAGCGAGAATCGCACCTGCTATATCTAAATCTTTACCAAAAGAATAGTCCATGATGCGAATAATCACATCTGCTAATTCCTCTTCAACACTATTAAATTCAATGATTTTATTTGAGGAAGGGTTATCGTTTCGCATGGCCTCCAATGCTTCTGATAATTCAGAATGCATCAGTGCAATTGCTTCACCGTCATTTCTCTCTTCTTTCCAAAAACCATGATTCACCGCATTGGTGTAGATTTTCTTTGCTAACTTATTCCATTCTTTTTCAAACATTTGTTTCACCTATTTTATTTACATCCTTGCCTCTTAGTTGTTTTACCGAAGTTTTCCCAATCAAGGCTAAGAGGGACTTCGTTTGTTGATAAATATTCTTTTCATCAAAAGAACATAACTTGCTGATGTCTTTACGAGAAGGTTCTCTCCTTTCAAAGACATTTGTTGTTATCCAACAGATAGATGCATAGTAGCATTTTCCTTTAGTAAAGTTGCTATTGCTCACAATGTTCTCAAAGCGAGCAAGAACATCTAAACATTGTTTTAGATAATTTCTATCTTTAGTTATTTGAAGAACATGATATTCAAGTTGATATGCTGGATTGACTTCTGTATAGTTTATTTGATTTCTGTAAAGAGAATTCAACTTTCTTACAATTTTACGCACTCTTTTTGGATTCACTTGAAATTCTCTCATAACTTCTTTCATAGGGATGGGTGTTCCTCTCTCTTTGAGAGCATAGAAAACAACCGCAGTTGCTCTGTCCTCATAAGAAAATTTACCAAATATTCCTTTACGATAGGCTTCCATGTAAATTTTATCAACTCTTTCTTTCAGAGAAGAAGAGGGTGAAAAGTTCGCCAAAACAATACGACAATGCGATAGTGCTTGACTGATGTTTTTAGGAATAATACTTGACTTTCCAAAGCGATTAAATTTATAGGAACCCTCTCCAGAAATCACCGAGCCTAAATATCCCTTATCTGCTGAACGGATGGATTGCCCGTCCTTCCCCATTGATAAAATCGTCTGTTCAAAAATTTCCTCAATGAGAATAAGACCACATTCATTACAAATGTGTTCGCCCATTTCCTCATCAAAGGTTGAGTTTGCTGTTCCGCACTCTTCGCATTTCTTCATCTATATCAACCCTATTTTCATTTGGTTCAGAAAGAATATAACTTTTAATTGTATGAACAATATTAATTGTCATGTTATCATTTAAAAGAGCCATCGCTCTTGCGGCGAATTGGTCGCCAATAGAAGAATCGTCATTTGCATTATCAATGCAAATTGCACCAGACCATTGAGGCTCGTTTCCTTCCCCGCTTCTTCTCGTCGGTTGCCAAACATATGTTGAAACATTCTGTGTTCCCGTTGATTTAAAGTTTTGACAAACCAGCATCCAATCATAACCATTACCACGAACAAACATTGTTGTTAATTGATTATCAGAATTCCAGACTGGGAAAAACCTATCCGGTCTTTGTTCAACCATTTCATTAATTAGTTCGTATGCTCTTTTTTCTACAATGTCTTGTTTTCTATTCTGTTGTAGAAAAGCAATCATAAGATTCAATTCTGCATTGGTTGGTTCACGACCTATTAATTTTACAAATAAATTCCTAGGAGAGGTATAAGGCCAAGAACCTCTTTTTTGACCATGCACATAGAAATTACAATAACGGTCTAATTCTTTAAAAGAAATTTCTCCCCAAACGCCATCGCTTATTTCAATGGCGCATGTAGTTGGCCCTATCCTTTGAACATTCAGCCGAACATCGTGCTTTTCATAATCATTGAAGAAAAAGAAAGGCAAACGGTTTTCTAAAACATACGAAACATTCTCTGGAATATTTAAGCAAGACCAAAGAAATCTGTTGAGTTCAGCCTTGCAATCTGTAAAACAACTACGATAAAGGACTCTCGCAATAACATCACACATATTATCTAATGACAAATAAATTCCATTAATTGTGTGTCTTCCAGACTTCTTTTGAAAGAAGATAGAAAAATCTTTTATAGAAATAGTAGCAGAGACAGTGGATGGGATATGGCCTTTTCTGCCACCATATCTTGTCGTTCTTGGTTTAACGAAAATTGATTTTAATTGGCTTTTAATTCCCTCATGCAGAGGGTCTTTTGATTTAAAACCTGCTCTGCTCATATTTAGAACTGCTCTTCCATTTTCCTTAAAGAAACGATTAGTAATGTGTTTAAAAATATCACTACTCATTGTAGTATTATAGTATTCATTTGTATCGTTTGGCTTTTTTATTCTTACATCAAATTCCATTGTATCACATCATGTATATCTTACTGTTATCTTTATTGCATTCATCATGCATTTCATTTCTAATTTCATTGGGAGAGTATAGTTTTTTTCCGCATACTCGGCAGATGGTGGCAACTTTGTTGCCTTTTCTATTGTTATAAATATATTCAGGATTTTTTTCTTTCATAATTAAGCCCCAATCTATTCTTAATTATAATTCTGTCTTCACATATTTTACATTTTTCGCCCAAACAATTTTTATTGTGATAGGCTAAAACATCTTCATATTCTTTCATCTTTCTTAACATATATTTATTGAATCCTTCATCTACTGCTTCTTTGTTATGCCAAAGACAGTCATATATTGTTTGAGTAAGAGAGAACTCGTTGAAATAAATTTCGTCATTTTTGGCGATGCTTGCCCATCTAGTGATTTTTGAGAATTGCTGAGGATTCATGTCAATGAATATTTTTACGCATGAACTTATGAGGTCATTTGTAGTTAATCTTTTCTTCAAGACTAACACCTAAATTTCTTACGCATGGGAATAGTTTGTAGGTTATCAAAAAAGTAAAGGCTTTCTTTGCCGTCTTTTGTTAGAACCCACTCCTTTTCTGCTAAGAAATTCCATTTGTCATAATCGTTAATCGCATATTTCCATTTATTCAATAACTCCTCAACAGAATTAAAATCTTGGTTTTTGTATCTAATAATAGTGTAGCCTTTTGCCCAAATATAACCATGTTTTGCTAAAGCAATAACATGATTATTTTGATAAAAGTCTGGTTTGAATATCGCAACATCTTCATGTATATACGGGTTCATCATTTTCCACCCTAAAACATTAAGGTGGATTTTGAGGGCTTCGGGTGCAATAAAGTGCTTAAAGTCGGGCTTCATCACCCAAAAAAGGGGATGCCTCCATGTGGTTGGGACATGGCGACACCCCCGAAGGTATAGGAAACAACCGTTGAAGACTCAATAGGAGCCTCCAACAATTGCGGGAGTCAAGTCCACAGATTGAACCGTGTCCCAGTTGATTTCGTTAATTCCCTCACGGGCAACCATTTCACCATCCACGAAAACCCAATGGGTTGGGTGCGTATGGATGTTTTCAATGACTTCCGAAGCCTCAAGGCTTAGGGTCGTGTGTCCAGTTTCGTTCAAAATTCGTAGTGTAATCATCATTCTCACTTCCTTGTTTTCTCCAATGTTTGTTTCCTATTTAAACCACCCTATACTTCGGGGTCGTCGCCGTCATACAAAAGTCCAACCACAGCCACGCCCACCACGGGAATACTTGCCGCTACCGCTACATAAAATAAATTCTTTATCAATCCCATTTAATCACCTTTTCCTAAAATTTCTGCTATCTTTTTACTTGCGAATTTCTTTGAAGGAATTTCACCTTCCCATCCCAAGTCTCGCAAATAATTAACTTGGTTTGGTGTTGGTGGATTCTCCACCATAATTTTTCTTAAAGAGTTCAATTGCGCTGTGGATAATTCCTTACGGTTAGAAAGTTTCTTTCTAATGCTCATCAAAAACTCTGCTTCCCAAGCGTTTCCTGCAAACGATTCATCAAAGATAGGTATGCCATAATACTCACACATATTAGAAAATGTTTCGCTAGGAGTCAGAGCAAGTCCTCTTTGATACCTTTCAAACTTCTGCTGTTCTCTCTTTTTTCTAATATTTTCTTGCCGAATGGCTTCTTCACGGGCCTTTCGTTCTCGTTCAGGTGCGCCTTTGTCCCATTCAATTTGAGCCAGCCTTGCTTTTTCTGCGGCTTCTTTTCTTTTTTGTTCTGCTATAATTTTTTGTTGCTCTAAGAATTCCAATCGGTCTTCTCGTTCTTTTTTCCATGCTTCAAACGCTGGCCGCATGCTATGGGATTGAGCAAAGAATAGAGATAAATCCATCATTAATTTTTCATTAGGGAAACCACGGGTTTTTATTTGAGCCTTGGGGTTATCGGGATGATTCCATCGCCAAACAATAGAAGCCATATCATAATCAACCCCAAAGGTTCCTCTACCCTTCTTTCTTAAGACCTTTCTATATTCATAGCGGCGATACTTAGCATCGTAATACTGCTCCTTTTCATAAACATTGTGCCAAACATCCATTTCTTTGACTGCATCAAACATATTTGTAAAAGCATCTCCATTTTCAGCCCACCATGCTTCCGCTTTCATGGAACCTACACGCTCTTTGAGCCAAAGTTCAACCTGTTCATCTGAAACCTCGGCAAGATTAACATTCTTTTCCTCTGCGATTTGTCGCATAATTAAATAAGAATTGATGTGGTCGCTTCCAACAATTTCCTCAACACCATTTTCTGTATTTCTGATTCTAAAATGATAAACAATACCATGTCCACAAAGACAATGATTCTGATGGTTAGAATTACTCACCCAATCTGGCATATCGGCTGAACCAGCCCACCAAACATCACCAGTAGCAATCCATTCTTCCTTTGCTTCTTCGTAGTTGTTAGCAACAGAAAGTTCTGTCATTCTTTTGATGAGAATTTTATCCCATCGTCCATTTCCTAGTTCTCTTCGCATTTTAATCTCCTCCTTTTGGTAATTCAAAACCCATAATTTTTACTACTTTGTTATTCACGGAAATAATTTGGGCTTGTAGTGTTTTTAATCTATCATCAGTTGCTTTTTTAATAGCAGATTTTAGAGTATTTTGAATATAAGTATTTACTTGGTCATTTACCATGCTTTCAATGATAGTTTCAAGCATTTCATTTGCTTTCTCAAGTTTTTCTATTCTTCGTTCAAGACGCATAAACTCGGTTTGCGACTTACGATTTGCTTTAGCAAGACCTGTCTGCGCTTTCTTGCTATAATAACATTCATCGCATTTTCGGAAATTAGAGTTGCTTTCTCTCGTAAGACTTTTTGGCTTGTAAGATTTACCACACACTTCACATTTCATCATTGTAAAAACTCCCTGTCTTCTTTTTCAAATTTGTATTGTTCTACAAGATAACCCTGTAAAATAGTGTCCATCTTTTCTTGGAGTGCTTCAATTATTCCCGCAATCATTCTACGGTTCACACTAATCCAAAGTTTATGATAGGTGTTAATCACTACTTTAGGCTCATCATCATCATTATAACTAATGACGATTGGTGGCATTTCTTCACTGTTAATCAGTCTAAATTCTACTTTTGTTTTTTCTGGTAGCATTTTTATTTCTCCTTTATTTTTAAAAAAATGGCGGGCGTAGGAGGATTTGAACCCCCGGTTTCGGCTTAGAAGGCCGAAGTGTTATCCAAACTACACTATACGCCCCCGCTATCTTTCAACCAATGTAAGCACTACAAAGTGCCAGCACATTGTTGAGTTCCTTTGATTCAATCATATTTTCAAGCCTACTTAAGTCGCCCTCTCTTTCCAGATGCATCTTCTCTACAAAGTAAGAAGAAAGAAGTTGCGCTAATTTTTCTGGGCTGGCATTTCTCAATAGACGAGAAAGATTAGCCGACACATTATCCTTGTAATTTAATTCCGACAAACAATCCCAACAATCAACAGAAATATTGGCATCAGCGTGGCGGTCAAAGATTGTGTAAGCGAGTCTTCCATTACATTTTTTACATTCATTCATATTTTTTCACCTTCTCGGTTAGTTCCGTCAAACAACGGTAGCAATAGTGTTTTTTGTGTCCTATAACCACATTGCAAGCAATACATCTTTTTTGCATTTAATCACCATCATATGGTTGATAGTAAGCAATTCTACCACATATTGCACATTTGCATTTATTTTGACCAAGTTTAAAGTCAAGTATTTCCATAAATTCATCACAACAGTATATCATTCTTTCATCTCCACTAATAGTATTTTTGGGTTTCGTGCATTGTATTCTCGCACATATTCATTGTATTTGATAGCATATTGGTTTGAAGGAAACCATTCTGGTCGCCGGTCTTTTTTCCAATCAGCAAACCTCCATTTGCCTTCAAGGTAATAGTGGCGATAAGACTGAATGACAAACTCCCATTCAGTCAGAAAAGTGTTGGGTATTCTGTACTCATCGGCCATAGCAATAGATACTGGCGAGGCTTCTTTCCAACAGCCATCTTTCATAAAATGGTCGCCCCATGTTTGGAGAATACGGGCATAAGTCCCGTGAGTTTTACCATATCGGTAAGTATATTCTTCACAAAGAGCAAGTGCATGTTGCATAAGCCAATCAGCATTGTGTGGATTCTGTCTCGCCCAAATGGTTGAGGGGTGGTTGAGCATGGCTGGTTTCATCAGTTTTGATTGAGAACAGGCATGAAATTGTTTCAAATCACGCAAAGCAGGTTCTTTTCCATACTTCGCAAGATACTGAAAGTAAAGTGCATTTGTGTGAATCATTTGACAACTCTCGGTTGGCATTTTGACCACATGTTTGTCCAGCATTTGTCGTGCCGCTTCAACAGGGTTTTTTGATAAAGCAAAGATGTTCATTCTTCCACCTCTTCATAGACTGCCTTTTGCATCCAATATTGATGCCACATCATCGCAGGAATCATAGCACTCCAATTAGACGAACTAGGGTTCTCTAAGTAGTTCTGAAAGGTTTGTTCTAAATATTTCCTGCACTCAATACGAAAAACATCAACAGAGTTTCTGTCCATAGGTTCGTGCGTTGCTCCAAAAGAAGCGACTTGTTCTTGTCTTATCTCATTTATATTCACTTTATCACCATTCTTTTTAATGATAATTGGTATGCTTCATATGGGCGCATACCTTTATCCCGTAATTGTTTGAAAATTTTTCTTCTCCTTTCCTCATGTTTGACAGGCCTATTAAGATATTCTGTTTTGTAAAGCCTATGAGAATCGGGTCTTATCACATCTTTCATGTATTTCATTCTAACACCAATTTTGTTTGTTTTCCGTTCCATTCAATTTCGATGGGGATTCGGAAAGTTCTTTCACCGATGGAACCACATCCCAAACAGATAAAATGCTGATGAATCACATTATACGGTTCTTCAACAGACAAGTCCTCTGCGGTTAATTCATAATCATCGTGTAAGCAATTCATTCTTCTTCCTCCGGCAGGTTAGTGTATTTCACAATATGATTACATCTGGCAAAGTGAGCAATTTCTTCTACTTCAATAGCATAATCATCTGCTTCTTGCCACTCATTCAATATATGTTCAAGAATGCTGGTGTTCCAATCAGGATATTCCATCAGGAAACAGACCACATCATTGTCCGACCATTTATCTACAATTTTCATAAATTCTTCGTATTTCATTTTTATTCCTCTTTTTTTTGTTTAGGGCTTCGCACCCATCCGAGCGTCAAAATCTCCGTGGCTCACGCTTACACCACACACAGGGGAACTACTCCTTGGAGTATTAATTTATGCCGGGTTTTGGCCCGACAAAGAACAGGCTTTCTTGCGCTCTTGTGATAGCAACATAGCAAATATTGTTCTCTTCATGCCCACCTTTTGGGTGTGGCATTCTTTCAGTAGCAAGAATATAAACTCGCCTTGCTTCAAGACCTTTTGACTTGTGAACCGTTGAAAGCATGATTTCGCCTTTGTCGCTTCCGTCAAATACACGCTTGATTTCTTCAATAATCCCACCAACGGTTTCTGCTTTGTTGATGAAGATGCGAATACAAGCGGCTTTATCTTCAAGAGCCATCGCTTGGTTCTTTTTGTCCTGTTGCATCAAACGCTTGTAGTTATACTCAAAGTCTGCTTGAAACAAGTCTCCAAATTCATCAACGCCCATATTGTTGTTTTTGGTAATTTTCTTGACAGCGTTAATCAATCCCTTGGTCATGTCTCTTCCGAGAATGTAGGCAGATTTGCCTTGTGAAATCAAATCGTAAAACGCTGAAACCAATGGCGCATTGTAGCGACATAGAACCATATCGTTTCTTTGAGGGCTAAAAGGCGCATTAACAACGACCTTTCCTTCAATAGCATTCGGAGCATGATGGAAGTCAGAAACATATCTGTTTGCCTCCTTGACAATATTTGTAGGACAACGCCATGAAATGCTCAAGGGCAATTCAGTGATTTCACGGTCTGATTCTTGCATCAATCGCTGTTTGAACATATTCATGCTGTTAGAATCAGCACCACGGAAGCCGTAAATCGCTTGGTTGGGGTCGCCAACAATAACACAACGGCCACCGTTCACTACACGGGAAATAAGTTCTCGTTGTGCTTCATTGAAATCCTGTGCTTCATCAACAAACAAAATGTCGTAGTGAGGCATCGGGTATTCATTCACTAATGGTAGCCAAATCATGTCATCAAAGTCAATCTTATTTGTTTGGGACTTTGCCAGATTAAGGATTGCTGGAATCGCACCAATGGCTTGATTTTCTTCACGGCTTGATTCAAAGACAATGTTATATTGGTCAATCAATTCACGAATAGACTCCACATCGGTTGCGCCGACTAAAGAACCTTTGATTAAAGAAATCAGTTTGCACAAAGGGGCAGTATAATAATCTTTACCCAATAGTTCTTGAACGATATCGTGGGTTTTGCGAGTATTGACTTTAGTTCGTATTCCGGCATTTCGGATAGCGGCAAAGCCAAAAGCATGGAATGTTTTTGCATCCACATTATCGGGCAATCTGTTTTGCAGTTCGGTCTGAATTGATTTGTTGAAACAAAGGAATGCCGCATTGGTTGAATCAATACGGTTTGCGGCTTCAACTATTGTTGAAGTTTTTCCTGTTCCTGCTCCAGCATTTACAATTACATGGCTCTCAGTTTCCACGATAGCGTGGAAAATCTTTTCTTGTTGTTCTGTGTGTTTCATTTATTTTTCACCTTTTTTATTTTTACTAATATATGAATAGGAGGGGAAGGAGAACAAAACCGAACTTAATCGGTCATTATCGTTTAGAAGCCCCCGTTCTACGACTTCCCCATGATGTAAGTGCTAAGGGCAGGATTTGAACCTGCGAACCATTACGGACAGGAGTTTAAGCCCTGCGCGTTTAACCATGCTCCGCCACCTTAGCCTGTTGAATGCCATAACTAAAACAGTTTGATAATTAAAACTGTAATGCGTGAGACACGCCGCCGACATCAAGGGGGGCGGGGCCGACCCCCTTATAACACCCTGACCTTCTCCGGCCTGTCTGCGTTAAGACCCTAACTGGTTGAGGATAGCATCTCAAAGGCTATCGCTAAACCAATAATCAATATACCAAAGCCCCAGATTAAGCGACTTCTAACATTGTTAGGAGGATTGCATTTTCTTTTCAAGCAATAGTGGCTTACTAATATATTGCCTTGATGAACATAAGTCTCAAGTAAATGATTTGTTCCTTCAGGAATATCTATTCCACAAGTTTGGCAAATAGTGTTTTTATCTGCCTTAACATAGACTTCTTCAATAAGTTTCATCTTAATACCTCAAAGAGGTGGGGAGAAAACCTTTGGCAAAAATCCCGCTAAGAACCAACAAGCAAAGAAATGCGACCAAGCCAAGCCATTAGGTTTTTTTAAACCATGCAAACTCCCCGTGAAAGAGGGGGAGAATAGGGGGCCGTAGCCCCCCATTCCCCGTTGTTCAAGTCAGAGACTTGGATTGTTGGCTTATTCTTCCGAATCGTCGGAAAGAAGGGATGCAACGCTACCGTCCCATTCGCCAGCCTTGTATTGCTTGCTCAAAGCATTACGAGTTCGCTTCACAACGGAAGCGGCGTATTCTTCGGCAGTTTCGTACAAAGCACCACCACGGGCGAAAGAAACGCTCGCAATAATGGCATCATGGTTGTAGTAGTTGAGGGCGGCTTCGCTCACAACGCCACAGATTTTATCCAATGAAACACGGACGGCGGTTGGAACTGCGGCTTTCTTTCCGGGTCGGAAAGGCGTTCCGTCTCGTCCCTTCAAGAGAGCCTTAACTGCGTTTCGGCAGTTCTCACGCTCTCCAGCGTCATTCGTTCCAATCTCAAGGTTGAGGCTGATGACTTGTTTCAGTCCAGCCTCAAGGTCTGCGGCCTCAAGGTATTCGTTCACATCAAGCACTAGGCTATCCCATTCGGTGTTTTCCATTTTTTTTCAACTCCTTCCCCGTCAGTCGGGGATAATTTCAACAAAAGAAATAACCCATATAAAGCACCCTAAAAGAGTTAAAAGTCTATCCAATAGGCAGACTTGTGGAAACGAAGCGAGGTTGCATTGTAAGCATCCGCTTAGGGACATCCCGCTACTGTTGAGTAAAAACGCTAAATGAGAATATTTGCCCTACAAAGCAAATTAATAATATTTAGCCCAATTAATTTTGCATCAATGGAAGAAAATGCGTCTCACTTTGCATCCGTCTCGCATTCGTCTCAAGTGCAAATGAGACAAATTTGGAGCGAGTTATGTGGCATAACCCACACCACAAAAACCAGTAAATGCAAAAATGCAAAAATGCGTCTCATTCGTCTCATATCTCATGGGGGGTCTTTCTCTCTCTCATATCTACTCTCTTCATAACTCCCTCTCATAGAACCTCTTAATAGAATGCTTTATGTTCTCTCTCATTATGATGATGATGATGATATGAGATATGAGATATATGAGATGTATTGATTAATAATAGGTAGTTATGAAACATAACTACCCCTACCCTCATCTAATACAATCCGTCTCATTCTCTGTCCAGCGTGAGACGAATTGAACAATCTATACTATATGATATATTGAATATTGAATATGCTATGTTATTCTTATTTGAAATACCTGCAATTGAATAAGACTCCTTATTTTCAGTTCTATATTCGGCTTAATTTATTTTAACAAGTGTTAAGGGTTCTTTAAATATGAAGTAAGAAATACTCGCTTTCTTACCATATGGTTGGCTTTGCTGAACCCCGAATCATTCGGGGGGGTTGCACCCCAAGCACGATTTGAGTTCCCATTTGTGGTCAGTCAAAACGCAATTTCGTGTTGCTATCACTTGAACATAATTCACCCACTTGTGGGTTCCTCCACCATACTGCCCCCAACCAAGGAGGTTTGACATTTCACGAATTTTGTCCCATTGGTTTCTCATTTCTTCATCAGTCATTTCTGTCATGTTTGTTCACCTGTGGATATGTTGAATCGGAGACACACCTCGTTCTACCCTTTACTTATTTCAATCGCTTTACCGCTTTCCGTCGCAGTTTCCTTCGCACTTTTCCTAGGATTGTTGCGCCTTGTTTCCGCTTTCGTGTCGGGATTCTCGCCTATTTCTGTCGGTTGATGTGTTCTTTTCGTCAAGGAGGGATGCATTTCACTTGACTACACCAATGCGGGAGGAATTGTTCTGAAAATGGGGTATTACCAAAGTCTTACCATATGGTCATAACTTTGTGCCATTGACCATGAGCGACTCATCCCCCCATGGATTTTAGGGGGGTGAGTCCTCTTGGGCTTATTTTTGGGGAATATCAACGGATAGCCTTCGGTGGGGCGTTTCCTGCCATTAACTGGTCATGGCTTGGGTATCGCCACGCATTCTCAATTGAGGCCAATTCACGCAGAGCATACTCACGAAAATCCAAAGCCCTCTCAAATAGGGCTTTGGGGTCGTCCAATTTCCATAGGTTGTCTTCATCAGATTCGGGGAGGTAATACTGAACGGCTTCCCTTGCCCCGGTGGTGATGTAATAACAGGCATCAAAATACATGTCAATCAAAAATTGATGGCGAGACTCAAAACAACTGAATTCTTGAACTTTACCGCCATGCCCGGTAATCTGCAAATACAAAAAACGACACATAATAGCCAATTAAGCCTAAATAATATCTTAAGGTATCTTCAAAGACATTACCATATGGTAGTGCTTTGCACTGTGAAACGAAACCCTACTCAAAGTTAATCACTTAACAGGCTATTGTCGTGCGGGGCAACACAAACCGAAAACCCCCTCTACTGGAGATGAAAAACATGAAACTGGAAAACTGGAAGCGAAACTCTGGCGTTGTCCGTCTATTTTTGGACACGCTGGAGGACGAAAACAAACATAAGCAAATGTTGTTGGGAACCCTTGAATTGGGTGATGAGCAACAAACTGACGAAATGCGAACCGTGTATTGGACGGCTGTTCGGAATATGGGGAAGGGTGTTGAAAACTTCCCTTCTTTCTCTGGGCGACCTCAAGAATCCTACACGCCGGAACAAATCGCAAATCTGAACCTGATTGCCAATGTGGTGCGCTCTGCCTATGCGTCAATCCCTACTGAAATGCGAGAGGTGCTTTTGAAAGTGGATATTCCCCACGGAAAGACTGGTGGCGAATATGCTGACTGGGACGCTCTAACGGACGAAAAAATCCGTAAGGCCGAATCGGTTATGAAAACCGCCATCAAAGAGAAGCGTTGGGATGCTCTCGCCATGAACGGTGAAGTGCCAC
>TARA_R100000231_G_scaffold33198_3_pt1 | contig 22201 bp, 48 predicted proteins | sample TARA_R100000231 | Tara Oceans TARA_R100000231 (sample SAMEA2620565) | marine metagenome | biome: marine biome (ENVO:00000447); feature: surface water layer (ENVO:00002042); material: "saline water (ENVO:00002010), including plankton (ENVO:xxxxxxxx)" | depth 5 m | reverse complement strand
TGTTGCATTAGGTTTGCCGGGACTTCTTAGACCTGTGCGTCCTGAAGATGAAGAAGATTTGGTTAGAGCTATGGTTGTTGGTAACCTGAACGCTTTATTCATAATAGGAGATGTTGTAAATCAGGTTGTAGACGTAATACAACAGAAACCATACGCAGGTAAACAAGGTAAAAGTATTGCTCCATTAATGTCTATAGCTAGAATCTCACAGCTAGCGACAAGAGCTTTGAATACTAAAGACCCTAAGAAGCGAGCTGAAAACTTTGGTAAACTATACACAGAGATAGTTAATACTACAGGTTTACCTGCAACACAAGTAACTAGGTTCATCGATAACTTAGAGAAAATGGGTAAGGGAGGTGATGTAGGTACGCAGATTTTAAGATTGTTTAATTTTTCTGATTATGTGATTGAAGGACCAAAGAAAAAATCAAGTAGTAGAAAAACTAAAACTCTGCAAGAATTAAATGAAGAGTATTACAGAGAGCAAGAACGATTACAAAGACAAAGAAAAAATATGAGCAAGAACTCGGTGTTTGCTCCGAAAGGTAACACCAAAAGAAAAAGTGTCTTTGCACCTAAACGATAGATATGCCATTTAAAAAGATAGGAAAAAATAAAAATCAAAGTCCAAGTGGAAGAGTATTTACTGACGCACAAGTTAGATTGTACTATGCAACTGATGGATTTAAAAAATCTCCTAAGAAACCTAGAGGACTAAAGCCTTAGTAGTATCTAAAATATCTTAGTGTTTTTTGTTTGTCATAGTATATCATTAACTCTTGGTCATTGACAGCTCCCTCTCTTGGTTTTCTTCCACCCCACTTTACATATCCATCAAGCTGTGCAGGTTGACCATATACTATACCATCATCACAAGCCCATATCATAACAGGATTCAATCGTTTGTCACATAGCTTTACAACTTTACGACATGCAATAGGCAGAGGATAACAACTAGCTATACTTCTGTACCTTCCTTTCACCTCAGCGTAGGCAATAAGATTGTCATCTTTATCAAAGACTTTGTAGTCCACATCGTTGGGTCCAAGTTTTTTGTATGACCCTTGAAATCTTTTTACAAAATATTCTATTGCTTTTTTCTCACGCTTTAAATCCTTGTCTTGTTCAAACCTCATGTTCTTGTCAGGTAAATGTAGAACAAGGTTACTATTACTCCTAGATAGCTTATGAATAAAGCTCTCATTTTATTTTTATATTTCCTACTCATGATTATGTATTTCAGCATGGCACCTTACACAAAGGCACACACACTTATCTATTTCTTTTAGTACACTTTCTTTTGAATAACCCTTTGAGCTAGCATCTCCAATCCAAAACCCTTTGTTGTTTTGTGGGTGATGAAACGTAAGTCCTGTTGGTTTGAATGAAGGGTTGGTTTCTTTTGAGTATCCACATTTGCTACACGCCATATTGGATTTTATTTCAGACAACCATTTTCTTAATCCTCTTCTTCTCTTTTTTTTGTATGCAACTTTACACGACTTACATAAAGTGTCTCTAATTTTTTTTCCTTTTAAAGTAACATGACCACTAAAATAAAATTCAGTTTCAGGTAAATCTTTCTTGCACTCTCTACATGTTTTAGATTTCATCTTGTATTGAGTCGCTAAGGTTCTTTAACCTTTCTTGAATTCTATCTATAGCTAACTTGGTATCTACATATTCTCGGTCACACAAAGACTCATATATAATTACATTATCAGAGTGGAGTTCCTGCATCAACGTATTGATGTAAGTTAATCTCTCTTGCTCCAATGCTGTAATTACCATGGTTCTAATCCATATAGTGTAAGAACTTTTCGCCTAGCTCTTTGTCTATCCTTTTAATTAAACGATATATTCTGCGTGATTTTTTCTTGACTTCTTCTCTCTCTTGATTCGTAGAGTCCTTACCTAAGTTACAATACTGACGGCAGTCTAGTCTTAGGAGTTCATCAAGCTTTTGTTTCGTAGTCCAAGTTTTAAACTCGGCTATTTTATCAATGTCCTTTATTGTATATTCCATACAGTTGTCTAATTTATTAATAATTTTTTGATAAATCTAGCTCTTCTATGGTTTTTTTTAGTTGAGTGTTCTCTTCCTGCAACTCTTCATTATGTTTTATTAGCATGTCATATTGAGAATCTAGCTTGACATATAGCCTTAATATTTCTCTGCGAGTCATGTCCATGATAGGAGAGTGATGGCTTTCAAAAAGACTCTTACAATTCTCATATCGGAAGTTTAAATCTTCATCTTGTTTGAAATAAGAGGTGGCATTCTTCAGGAGATATACAATAGTAGCGTGGTTTTTATTTATTGATTCAGCTATTCTAACTAACCCCACTCCTCTCTGTCTTAATATATAACTATATACTAGCCGGGCATCTACTAGAGTTCGTGTTCTTTTCTTTTCAAGAATATCTACATTGAATTCATTATCAACTATCTTCTTCAGGTATCGTATCTGTGCATCTGTAATCATATGTGTATTGATTTAATTTAATTGCTTTGTTTTCATTATAATAATCTAAGTAGTCATCTACTTCTATTTGATGTAAGTCTAAAAATACAGGAGCTACATCTTCGGAATGAATATATTCCACTACAAAATACATGGGTTGATTTAAAGCGTGGGTTACAACGGCTACTTGTTGTTCCCAAAAATCTAATTCAGGCAAGTCAGAAGCAGCTCGGTCAATTTGTTTAGCAATATCAAACCCAACCTTAGTGGGTAAGTCTCTAATCTTATCTACAAAGTAATCATCTACCTCGTAGTGTTTAACCTCCCCTATATACTTCTGTCTTAGCATAATCTTTTAATTCTTTTATTCTATATTTCTGAAGCTCGGATAACTTTCCGTCCTTCCTTTTACATTCTACAAATAAAACTTGTGAGTCTCGAGGTATAGCAATCAAATCAGGTATACCATTCTTGTTAGTCACAGTTAGCTTTATTACATAATAACCTTCACTCTCAAGTTCCTTAATTCTTTTCCTTTGTATTTGTTGTTCGGTCATTATTATAGTCAATTAAAAATCCAACGGCTACTATAATGTTCATGGCTATAGAACTTAGTAGCTCGTAGAGGTCATGAAAATCATGGATGGATAAATGTATGTGACCAACAACCCAAAAAGGAATTGCTAAGTTTTGGCTAATCCAAACCAAGAGAAACTTAATAAACCTCATGTTACAAAGATAACAAATCCTTCTTGAAGTGATTTACTGTGTAGTCTTTCTTCTTTATTACTGTCTTATATATATCATTCTCTATACCATCGTCAGCAAAAATCCAATACACATTATTCTTCAATCGTTCTTTGGTTGTCATCCTATCTCTTGATTGCCAATAGGAGGTAGCCGAGAAGTCTATGTTATAATAAACTAAACACTCAGCTTTTGAAAGGCTTATGCCTTCCCTCCCACTAACAATCTGAAGAGCAATACACTTGTCCGTAGAATTAAATTCATCTAGCTCTGTAGTTAAAGTACCACTAAAAACTTCCTTCAAAGCTTTTAATTCTTGACGGAACTTATAGAATATTGCTATCTTCTTTCCTTTAAAATGTTCTTTGATGAACTCTGCTTTACTCAAATCAAGAGTGGTAGCATTGTTAGATTCAAATATAATTGTACCTGAATATAATTGGTGCAATTTATTCATCAGCTTCGCAGGTGTGTCACCTAATATAATTTCTTCTTTACCCTCTACGATGTGGTGCCTTTTAAGTTTCTTTGCTATCTGATATGTTGCATCATTCATCTTTACTTTCATTACCTGTTCGGTAGTTTGTACTTTGAAACCTGCTTCTTTCTGTGTATACTTTATAGTATAGGGTTCCATAGTTCGTAACACACTAGTCTTGGCATTGCTGTAATCATTTATATATAGAGAGTTTATTTTCTTTCTTGTAACCTTAACATAGTCCGTAGCAAAAGCATAGAAGTTTTTGAAATGATTGAAAGGATTGGCAGGTATACCATATACTTGGTGATACATTTGACTATAGCTTTCAGGTGTTGGTGTCCCTGACATCAAGCAAACAGCACAATTATATTTCCTGATAAAATCTCTCACAGCTTTTGCACGCTTACTTGGTTTTGGAAACGCACCCAATCCATGAGCTTCATCAAGTATCAAGAAGTCACATCGATTGATTAGTAACTTATGCATTGATTCATAATTGATAACATCAAACTTGAAGTTAGGATTCAGTAACTCATAGTCATTTGTTATAGATGATATAGCTTTCTTCTTAGTTAAGAATACTACATTCCTAAAAGCACAAGCTTGAGCTGTACCCAATGCAGTCAAGGTCTTTCCTGTTCTAACTTCCATAGCTAGATAAACAAACCTATACTTGTGTAGGACTTCTCGTGCCTTATTAATTATTCTTGTTTGGTATGGTCTCCAACTTAGCTTCATAGTGTTTTATAGTGTTTATTATTTTCTCTCTTACTTGGTCGTCTTCTTCTGTGTTAAAAATAAATTCATGTGTTACAATTGCTTTCCTACCTCTGCCTGTCTTTACTTCTTTGGTATTAAACATAACCTTCTTCAATACCTTTGCTTGTTGTAAGCATTCATAGTCATTAAAACCTTTGTCAGAAAAATCAATCAATGTTTTCATCTATATATTTCATTATCTCTATGCATTTCTCAAACTCCTCCATCTCACTAAAGTACATCTTCAAATCTTCAAGTACATCTTTAGTTACAGGTTCAGCAGGATGGTGAATAAAATACCCATCATCTCTTACGATTAAGTTCTTTGCATCTTTATTGTTTATAATAACATCATAGGAGTTTCTATGTGCTACGTCTACATATTCTTCTAGGTTCATAATAGTTTGGTTTGTGTGTTAAGTTCGTCTATTCTTTTTAATCTTATCCATCTGCCATGCTCATCTCTTCCTTCGTCAGGGGAGCCACCTGTTTGATAGTGTGCGTATGATACCATCCATTTATTAAATCTAATCCGAGAGATTGTCAGCTTTGCTTTAGGTGCATAGTCCGGGTATTGTTCTATGAAATCATAGTAACAATCCTGAAGGTTTATCTTTGTATCTACTCTAAGTTTTTCATTAGCTATAGAACCATTGATGACTCCACACCATTCGATAAAGTCATGACAAGTCTCAGCAGATAGTTGTCTTATCTTTAAATTTACGAATTTACTTTTAACTAATCCTTCACCTAAATATAATTGAAGACAGCTAATCATGTAGTTATCAAACTTACACCACTCGTTGTCATCCCAATCTCCAAACATTAACTTCTTGAATTCATCTAAGGGTGTAAAGTTTTTATTATAATGCTGATGTAGTTCAAGCTCCCACTTTCTTCGTGCAAAAGAATTACCTGCACCTTTGATGGCATAGTTAGTTGTGATAGCTATCTTAGGTGATTTACTAAATGGTATCTTGATAGCGTCTTTGTTTTTCTTTTCTAAGGTTAAGCCTTCAGTTACTACGGAGAACAACCTTTCAAAGTCAAATGCTTTTTTCACATCATCAAATACTAGTATCTGTGTGTCGGCTGATACCAATTGATAAGCGAAGCTTCGTTCAAAGAAAAAAGATTTTCCATCTATAGTCACAACCTTTTTCATCTGAGCCAAAGCATTCATGAATATTCCTTTACCTGTCCCACCTTCAGGGTTGTCAGATATAACTTCATCATTCAGTATTACAGCAGGACAATAGCTGAGGTTCTTGTGTCCCTGCATTAAGAAACCTATCGTAGATTCCATAGACTTTACTCGGTCATCTTCTCTCTTGCATATATTATATACGAACTTCTTGTAGTCAGCTCCGTCATAGTCACACACATTGAAGTTTCTATTTATCACATGGTCTTTCCAAACATACCCACCTAAATCTAAGTAGTCTAGTATATCTAAAGTGTCTTGCGTAATCTTGACTGCGCAGTTTTTAAAGTACAAATAAGAGGTGTTCTTAGTATCTTCGATGAAATATATATCTATGGTAGATAACATCGATAAGAACTCATCTTTGAAGAACCTAGTGTTATCAGCAAAGTAGTTGTAAATGTTTGCGTCATCTAGCTGAAACAAATGATTCAACACAAAGTCTTTGATTTGTTTTTCATCAGTATGGTCGATGAGGTTATTAGTTACCTTAACAAATACATAGTTCTTGCTACCCTCAGGACAATACTTATAGAATCCGTTGTCCTCTAAGAATTGTTTGAACAAGATGTGTACTATTTTTATTACACCCTTATCACTCTTCGACCAAAACTTTTGTTCTTTATTTTCTTCATCAACTCTTTGAAGTACAGCATCGATAACACTTGCTTCAACTTCTGTATCCATCAACTGACTTTTGATTTCCTTTTTCGATACACCTCTTCTAAGCTTTAGCTTGATGGTATTTATTCTTTCGTCATCCTCATAGTATTTCGTCCCAAAGTTTTGGGTCTGTGCATAAGCTGAATCTATAGTTCTTTGTATCTCTCTCTCACCAAAGTCTTTTGTTTGATAGTTAGTAAGAACATAGCTAGCTAAGGACTTATTGATTCCAAAGTCATTGAACGCTGATGCCAATACAAAAGTGTTATTGTTTCTTTGCCCTTCATTCATTGGATATTTTTTTACCCACCACTTCGTAAGTATATCTACAATCTTATTCTCATCTGTGATTGGTATCGTAGGTAGGTCACGCAAAGAATGTTTCTCTTGGTATTCTTTCTCCTCTATCTTATCCCACTCGCTTGAGTTCTCATTTATATATATAAGGGGGTCATAACTTTCATAGCATACACGAGATACATTCTTACATGTCTCATCAAAGTGTGGGTTGTCGAAGTGTTTTGATAATGCATTGAAGTAATTGATATGATTCTCTGCGTCCTTTGGTATCTTGACCAATACCTTTAGACCTAAGCCTGATGGAGAAATGAAAACCGAGTAAACAAAATTGTTCTTGGTCAGGTTCTCTTTGTCCTGCAGTAAGTCTTTGTTCTTTTCGTACCCATCAAAGTCAAGACATATAATCCCTGTGTGTTCTTGGATGGATGTATCGTTACGCTTGTTAAATATTCCTGAGAAACAAATGGCAGGTAGATTCTTCTTCAGCTCGTTGCGTTCTGCTTTTCTTTTCTCTGCTCTGATTTGTTTGACTAGCTCTTTGGTTGAGCCGTCTTTGATTCTTTTAAGTATGTGTTTGACAGGTCTGTGGAATGGTGTGTCTGTCTCTTTTATGTTTTTAAATATAGTAATCTTCTGTTCTGATGTCATATTTTAGTGGTTCGCTGTTGACTTTCTGTCAACTTTCTGTTAAGTTTAGTCTTGATTATCAGTCACTTGCATACTTTGTTAACTTTTTAGCCCTCGTATACAAGAATAAAATAAAAGTAAGTAAAAAAAGGGAGAGGAAAAAACCCCTCCCTATTTTATTTAGAATGGAAGGTCAGCCTTCTCTTCTTTTACTTCAGTAGTTTTAGGTACGAAAGTATCTAACTCTAAGTAGTAGTTACCACTCTTAGCCTGATTGCAATTTAGGTTTACCCATCCACCTTTCTGATGTTTTTTCAGAAAAGATATTGCGTCATCTACTTTCACGCTAATTCTTCCGACAACGAAGTCAGGTGCATTCTCTCTCTTCTTGAACGAGAATCCGTCAGCAAAGATTTTTTCTTCAGTCTGTGCCATAATCTATAATTTTTAATATTAATATTACGTTCCATTAATTTGTTTGTTGCTACTACAAACTCGTTGTAGTCATCGACATCATTGAATTCTAATGGAACTTGAATAATCCAATGTGTCTGTTTCTTATTTATCTTATTGGCTACCCATTTATATGGTACCCTTAAGATAGTGTAGCTCAATATCTTTTGTTCTATTCTCTCCAAAGAAAGTCTTATAAACTTCAAGAGCTTGTTCCACTTTGTACTTACCTCTTTCGTAAGTCTCTTCAGATAATTCATACATACCCAATACATGTGTCGACTTGTCGATAACAAGAAAGAGTATAGGCTTACCAAAGAGTTCACGATATATATAACCTTGTGAATCATAATTGTAATTATAAACGCTGTTCTTAAACTTGGTGATGTCCCCACTTGTCTTCAGGTCAATCACATAATCTTTATGTACAATGTCTGCCTTACCTTTCCATAAAGCTCCACCTTCGTACTCACCTATGTTCTTTACACTAGGCACTTCATATTTGTTTGAACCATCCTGAATCAAATCATAGAACTCCATGTTCCCTAGCATAGTTTCACACCATCCATCTACCATTTCTTTTTCAGGCTGAAGCATAGCATAAGGAATCAAATGCTCTGCACAAAATTCCTTGTATGCTTTTGTGTTTCTGCTACTCACCTGAGCTATTAAATAATCCCCTAGCTTCTCAGGTTCTAACATCTTGCAATGAAAGTACCTACCCATGATAAAGTTTTTATTATCAGGCTGAGGTATACCAAACTGCTGTGGGTTTTTAAGTAAAGTTCCGATATCAGAATTGGATAAGAATTGTTTTCCAATCCCTGTGTAATACTCGGTGTCAGATTTAAGTAAGCTAATTACTTTCTTAGTTACCTTTGTCTCCATTTTGTAGCGTCTTTTTTATAGTGTTCTTTACCTTGGAAGTTACATTATATTTCTTACTTATGTTTTTAACTATCCACTCAAGACCTTTGCTCTTGTTGGCTACCACATACTTAAGAACATCTTCCATCTTCTCATCATTCAAGTCCATCAATACTCCCTTTGGTTCTTGATTTGCTATAGCGTTCTGCACTTCATCAGCCGAAGCAACTGAAGTATCAAGTCCGATACCGAAGTTGGCTAACGCCCTACCCCAAGCTGATGTTTCGCAGTTCTCTACATATGATGTTTTGTTAATGAAGGTACTCCCTTTCTCTTCCTCTGCCATACCATTTGCTATGACTCTACCATCTTCATTTATAATAGATGCGAGGATTAGGATTGATTTGTCTGTCTTCTCTAACACTTCTGATGTTAAAGAATAATTTGGGTATGTGCTTCTGAAGTAACGCAGTCTCTCGTTCACTTCTACATACTCTTTCCCTTTGATGTTTACTGATTTTAATTTTGCCATATCTATTTTATTTCATTTAATTTATCACTAATATAATTATATTTATTGAGTAATCTTACTCTCGAATTCTTCAACGATTTTATTTGTTTTGGATTTCGTTTACCATTTACTTCTTTCTTCATAGCTTCTTCAACTTTATCTAGTTTGAATCTATAATTATTTAAAGCAGTTTGATATACTCCATACCTCCACCCTCCTTCAAAGAATGGGTCAAGGTCAATCACTTCTGTGTAGAAGTCACCACCTCTTGACGTATTCCAAATGGTTACACCATCTGTATCATGGTCATAAACAATCTTGATACCGAAGACCATGCGTGCTTCGTATGTATTTCCGTCTAAGCCTGACGCATATTCGTCTTGCTTGGCTTCCATCCATATATCTTTTAATGTTATTGCTTTGAACTTACTTACCATTTATTTCATTAATAACTTTTTGATAGTCATCATCCTGTGCCATAGCTTTATGGACAGATTGAATTCCATGAATGATACTTGAGTGTCCAATCTCATAACCTCTTTGACCCATGTAATCTTGTATATACTTAAGCTTCATAGGTCTGTAGTAGCAAAGATAGTAAAGTAAATGTCTAGCGTCAACTATACCTCTCTCCTTTGACTTCTCAAATATCTTTTCTTCCTCTATGTTATATAGGTTTGCAACCTCTGTTACATAGTCATTGAAAATATTTAACTTCATTTGTCTTTCTTTTTAATTAACTCCTCTTTTAATACTTGAACTTTATACAAGATAAGATAACCAATGATGTCACTAATGGTATCCTCTGTGTTATCGTTCAGTCCTTTGTTCTTTACTCTGCTCAACTTGTCATCAAGTCGTGCAAGTATTCCCTCTCGTGCTGACAGCTTACTAAAAATCTGAGGAGGATTGTTAGCTGTGTCACCATAAGCTTTGTTCTTTTCAAGCAACAAGAGAACTACATCTCTTGCCACTTGTTTAATTAGTTCTTCAGTACTAGCCATATATCTTTCTATGATTTTCTCTAGACATTTCTATTGCAGATAAATGCTCATCGACAGGAGTAGCTATGAACTGAGGTATATCCTCAAGAAACTCTTCCTCCCCATCATTCCACTTAACTTTAATTGTCCAATGTGTTATAAATTTTTTAGCCATGATTCAATTGTTTTACTACATCTGATAGCTTCACATACCAATGACCATTCTTCAATACTCTCTCGCATTTATCCCAAAGAGATGGTCTTTCTTCTTTTATATAACCTAACTCCATGGCTATGGGTAGGTTAAGATTGATGGCTTCGTGAAGCTCATCGATGCTCTCGATTAAACTTTCAGACTCGTCTTCATATATAACATATAAAGGAATACTGCCTGATTCAAATATCTTATCAGCTTTGTCGGTGACAATCCACCAACTAAACTTATCCTTTGTGGTATACAATCTCTTATCCATTCTCCTGCTGTTTCTTTTGTATCTCATCCTTGGGTTTACCTTCCATCTTCATCCTTACTATTTCATCCTCATACATTTGATAAGGAATGTCAAGTCCTGTGTCAGTTTTCTCATCGCTGAACAAGTCGTTGACTACGATGTCCATGATATTGAAATGCTCTTCAGTTAAACCTTCATGTGAAAGAACTTCTTCCAATACCTTCTGACATTCGTCATCACTTAGATAAGGATACATAGTTTTCACATCACGGATATGCCATAGGCAAGTGACTGCGTAACCACACTCAGTTAATACATTCTTAGCTTCTTCTATTGTTTTGTTTTCGTTTGCCATAATATATTTAATTAAGTTCAACTGATTGATGTGCATGGACAAACGACTTCAGCAGATAAGGATTACCCTCATCGTTACCACCTATACTCCAAGTTCTAAGCTGAGACAAAGTGTAATCTCTGTCATAAGTTTTCCAATCATAAATTCTAAGGATATAAACTTTGTCACCATCGTTCACTTCAATCGCCCATTCAACTTGTACTTTGAAGTCACCACTCTCCGTTGGGTATGTGGGTTGTCCAAAGATGTCAACTAATTCTTGGTAGCATACATTGTTTAGGTTTCCTACTTTCCAACTGCCACCATCAAAATAGTGTTCATCGTTGGTTAATGTTTTGAAGGTTGCACCTTCATAAGATAATAGTTTTGTCATAGTGTTTTAAATTTAAGTTCGACAATATTACGAAAAGAAATCGACAATTCCTAATCATTTCGTAATTATTTATTAACAACAGATTACAGGTGTCCTCCTTCATCTTCTTCATCACATTCAAATCTCCACTCGCTTGTAGACAGAGTATCATCCATTCCTCTATAATCATATGAGCCATTGCCATGGATGTACTCAGCTTTACTGATTGCTTCATCCATTTTATCGGCATACAAATCTTCATTGTCATGTAGATAATCGAGGAGGTATCCATCATAATAATCTTTAACTCCATCCTTATCTCTCCAATCTTTCGGAATCTCTATCTCTACCTCTGCGAACTTGTGATACACACTTCGGTTCTGAATTTTTACTTTCACCTTGCTCTCATTTCGAGCATGCTTAATTACGGATACTAATTTACTTAATGTCATAATATTATATTTAAATTTTAGTTAACCCCACATAGACCTTCTATGTCGGTTTGATTCTATGGCATCAGCTATATCAACCAATGAATCTTGGAGGAGAGTGTCAACACACTCATCCTCATCCACGATGTCCTCAAGTATATTATATAATACTAGCTGAAACTTGTGGCTTTTGTCAATTGCTTTATAAATTTTACTCATAACCTGTAATCTATATATTTATCTATTATTTCGGTGATGTCACGAATCAGGAGTTCTCGGTCTGATTCACCAAACATTATTACTTCTCTTAACTCATCGGCACACGCCTTGCGTGACCAATTGTCCATGTATCTACTCGTATCACTCATAGCTACAGCTCTGCGTTAAACCATAATGATTCAGCTTCAGGATTCTTATCAAAGTAATCCTTCATCTGCTTACCCATTCTCCAATCAGCATACTCCGATAAGTCATTTGGAGTTACATTGAATCTTGCACAATCCTTCTCCATGTTGTACCCATGCTGTCCTTCCTTCTCTAACTCTTCCCACATATGCTCGACTCTAGCTACAGCACCTGAAAGTTCTATCTCTTTTAATTCTTTGGAGAGTTTATCGTATGAATCTCTGCTTACAGCATAGTCAATTGATGATGGTTCTTGTGGTGTCTCGTATGCACCGAACCTTTCTCCTGCGTCACTTGGTTGGACAGCGAACATAAACTTACCTTCGATGTCCCCATAATAATATCTACCCATAGTATTTGATTTTATTTTTGTTATTATATATTTCTAAATAGATTTGGTATTCGGAGTCCGAGGGACGATAGACATCTATCTGTCCCCCTTCATCCTCATCAAACACACAAATCACTTTTGTTCTAAGCTTTTTTATTCTCAGCATTATTTATTTTTTTTGAATGATACTTCCATCATGTCCGTCACCAACTCTGCATCTATCTTGTTGGTCGTCATGACTCTCTTGTACGCATCAGATACTTTTTCTTTCTGATATGTGCTGTCATATAATCCAAGTAACTTCAGGTCTCTGTATCTCTTCAGGTCATTGAAGTCATACAGGATGTAGCTACCATCCTCCAAAGATATCTTCACACACTTGGAGCCGTACCTACCCCAATAAGAACAATAGTTAAAGTTCACATCTGATTTACCCATGTTGCATTGAGATACATTATCAACACCAAACTTTTCTCGTAACTCATTCATCATTTCTCTTGCGTTCACATCCTCTTTCATCTCTTGAATAAACATACTCTTGTTGTCCTCGGATTTCTCACGGCAGTAGATAATAAATGTGTTCAAGCTTACTTCTCGTTGCTCTTTGTTTACACGATAGCTACTGAACTTGTAGTTCCACTCATTCTTGTGTGTCTTGGACGACCACTTGCGAGTCCTGTTACAAGCGTTGAGTAGGCACAGGTGATACGGCTTGTTGTCCGTCTCGGTTAATATATATTGCAAGTCATAGAGTGGGAGCTTCAGAAACTTTTTGGTGCCATCACCAACAGGAAGCTCGACTGCTTGAGAGGTAATCTCTAGTGTGAGGTGTAGGTCACAAGCAGGAATATAACTAACAAGACATTTCTTCTTGTCCCACACTCTTCTGTTGCCACCATTACTCCAATCGTAATCGTATGGACAATTGAACTTCACAACAAACTTGTCATTGGTATAAGCTATCTTCTGCTCATCGTTCATGGGAAGAGTGTTGATTAGTTCTCCACTTCTTATCTTACCTTCGTAAGTTTCACCACTCGAGTAAGTCCTCTTGTCTTTGACCTTCAGGTCACACAACATGTTGTGTATCGCAATAGCTTTGTCGTACTTCAGCAACTCTCTATCTATATATGATTGCATGTACTCCTGTACTCCGTCATTGATTGCTTTCGTCACATCAACTCTGTCTTTCGTCACCTTCTCTCTAAGCAGAGCTTCGGCAACTGATTCACCTTCTTTCAGGTGACAGGTAAAGCTAGTAGTCCTACCTGTTTCCTTATCATGCATGACAATCTTCATTGACTCTACATGATTGAACCATTGTACCTCCTTGAGATAGTCATAGTTCGACTTTTCTAATTTAGTCATATTCGTAGTGTTTAATTAAGTTAGAGAGCAGACGAGGATTCGAACCTCTGTTTTACATCTATGATTGTGAACAGGTCATCGATGATTAACTAACGCTGTGTCAAACGGATTATGATTCCAAAACCACATCGACCTCCAAGGTAGCATCTGCTCTGTATTTATATATAATACTCACACCCTTCATAAATGAAGGGGGTGTGAGTTATTATATATTTATATATCATGCCCACAAGAACACTCAGGACATGGCACCTCATGGTAAGGGTCATCGTAGGTGGGGGATATGATTGTCCCTTCACCATCGCATTCCTCACACTTATCTCTCTCAGCTTCCCATTCTTCTATGTCCTCCTCATCTAACCAATAGTTAGTGAAGTCATGTCCTTCAAGTATCAGCTCCCTCGCTACGTCCATCATCCCATATTTATCATAGAATAATTCTGAATCAGGGTCGCTGATATTGTCGTCATCTTTCTCGTGTAGCCAACCGATTTCGTATCCATCGGCTGTACCAAGGCAATCAAATATATAATGCTTGATTTCCTTATCCTTTGGAACCGAAGTTCCTATGTGTGTTTTCGCCATATATATATATTTATTTATTAAAATCTTTTTTCTCCCAAACAATTGAACTGCTCCACTCACTTTGGTCTTCAGCTTTTATCTCTTCAATCTCTTGCTCAATAAACATTTCAATTCTACTGAGTAGCTCGAAGGTTTGCTCTTCGTTGAGTAGCTCATTGTGTTTTATATAACTAGCTAGCCTATCGTAGTAGCTTAGTTCTTCACCTGCAGAGTTTCCCATATAATTGAATGGGAAATCTCTGTAAGTGGTGTCGTTTAACCAACCTCTTCCTTTCATATTATATAGTATTACCTGTTACGATGATGTGGTATACTAATGCCGTCCAAGACGATAATACAAAAGCCATTACTCCGTAAGTGATTACGTTCTCGATTGATAATTTTGAAATTAATTTTCTCATGTTATATAGTGTTTAAGTTAGTTGTGGGGGAAGGAATTGAACCTTCTTTTTTAGGGTTTTCGAGTCCCTAAATTAGACCGACTCCCCACGATTATGCAACAGAATTTCGACAAACATACGACAAAAAAACGACATATGCAAATCTTTTTTTGCCCAACAGGTTAAACTTTTTTCGTTTACTCTGATTGCCATTCGCCACAATCCGAGCAGTACGAATCACCTATGTACTGATGATAAGTTACTTCATGACTGCCACAGAAATCGCATCTGTCTATCGCATGACAATCTGAATCTAAGGCTAGTACATCTGCAGGTACTTCCGTTGGCTCAGGAATGTCATCTAGATAAACTAAATATATAGCTGAGTTGAATGGCTCCACGAACAGATTAAACTCCTCGCAAACCTGCTCAAATGTCTCGGTAGGATTACCCCATTGACCTCCTTCAAGATGGTACTCTGTTTCTACGTTGCTCTCGTTGTCAATCCAAAACAATAATCCTTCAGTTCTCAGGTCGTTACCTTGGTGGTCATAAACTTCTGACTCCTTACAAGTTATTCCTAACTTTCTGAGTGCGTTCATAGCTTTGATTTTGTGTGTGTTTTTCATAGTTATATATATATTTAAAATTAGCTTCGAGGGGTGGAATCGAACCACCCTGCAACCATTCTCGAATATCCTCGGTTTATTTGTTACCGAGGATGTAATCAGTAGCCTTAGCCGACTGCGTTAGAGCTGATACGATGGCTTTCTCATCAGCTTTCTCAACTGCTTTGACCCATCCGTTGACGTAAGCTTGACTCTGCTTATCTTCGTCATCTGTGTTGATTCCTGCAATACCTGATAACACCATAGCTCCTGACTCTGCAATCAGTTCCTCGAAGGCATAATCATGCTTGGTTTTATTTAACTGATATGCTGTAGCAACTCCTTCTCTGTTCAACCTCGAGTCATGACCTGTTGAGTGAACCATCTCATGAAACAGAGTGTGATAATATTTATCTTCTGAATCGAACTGAGTCATCAACGGCATCACTATCATATCCTTCGAAGGAGAGTAGTAAGCTCTGTCCTGCTCAACATCCTTGAAGGTTAACTTCTTAGCTATCTTCTTGTACTTCGCTACGATTTTTTCACAGCTTTCGATAGGCTTTACTTCTTTCGTCTCACCTAATTTTCTCAGAGGTTTCAAACCTTCGCATTGTCCAATGTTCCATACTCTGTAGTATCTCAGGTCAAAATTTGTGAAGATATCATCTTCGTTACAATTTTCCTTCTTCATGCACTCTGCTTTCGTTCTGTACCAAGTTCCGAAGTTTTCCTTCGAGCAATATGATATTAACCAAAAGAATATATCTGTTCCTCTCTGACCCTTCAGGACTTTACCACCTCTAGCAGATATGCTCTTGAAGGTATCCCATTCGTTGTGGTCATAACCTTCTTGCACCATCTGATAGTTAAGGATGAAGGTATTGAATCCTCGATAAGCTCTACCTGATTTGTTATTGATTGGGTGATTCTCTCCTGATTTCCAAGGTTTGAACCACTTCAAGCCGTCTTTCTTAAGTCCTTCGAGAAGCGTGGCTTTTACTTTCTTGAGAACTGCATTCTTGTTTGTACTCATAATTTTAAATTTTTAATTTAAGTTAATTTTCTGTTTCGTCCTTTGGGACTCATCAGGAGAGACACACATCTCTCGACAGAGGGGACATAGTCCCCTGTACTCTAGAAGCCGTAGATATCTTGAAACCTTCTGAAGATTCCCTGTAACCCTTCGTTGTACTCTTCTTCAGAGATGAACCCTGAGTGAAAATCTCTCTCAAGCTTGTCTTCGAGAGCGAACTGCATTTGCGCTTGTTCTGTAATAGAGTTAGAAACTACGTTTACTTCTGTTGAATTGATTAAATTTTTCATAATTTTTGTGTTTTTTTTGATTAATATTTGTTCAAAGGTAGTTTAATATTTCGAATTTCCAAACTTTGTTAATAACTTTTTTTCCTCAACAGAGTAAAATTTTGATTTTCAGCGAGTTATTAACAATGCGATTACTAAGTTTTGTTTATATATATATCCTTGGCTACAGGTACTAACGAGGGAAGGTTATTGTCTAAATTTTCTGTTCAGTACACGCACACATGCAGGTAGGTGCGTACACACACGCATTATGCACGCATGCACGGAGTCCTGACCTGAATCGCACACGCAACGCATGACGCATGCACACATACGCACACATACGCATGAGAAAAAGCTAAAAAAATCAGACATGCACCAACAGAAGACGACCCCCCCATACAAAATTTTTTGTGTTTCCTGCAGCGCACATTGTTGTGACACATACATATAACCCGAAAGCCCTAAGTATCTAAATAAAATTTTCTATCTTTGTATATATATAAAATTAATAGTCATGGCACACAGTAGATTTAACATTCCTCCTTCAATGCAAGGGTATGAAGTAAAAGACGGTAGGCTAATCAATATGGCTCCTTCACCTAGAATGGGTATTACTGAGTTAGCAGATATGAAGAACGCAGCAAAGAGATACAAGAAAGTACAGATGATTGCTGAAGGAAACGAACTAGCACGAGCTAATATAGATTTATTCAAACGATAATAGATTTAGTTTGTGTAGAGGATAGGTTTTAGTAGTGTTTTTCTTATCCTCACTTTTGGAAGGGGACCCTCACATCCCCTTCTTTTTTTATATATATGTCAACTTCCTGTTAACTTTCTGTTGAGTTTCTGTTGACTTTTGAAACCTAACTCCTTGATAATCAAGACTTCTGTTAACCTTGTTAACTTTTAAGGGGTCGTATACGGAAAAAAAATATATACGTTATAATAGAGAGAGAGAGAGTATAGCGAAATATTCTCAACAGGTTAATTTGTTTATGTCGAATTTTTTTCGTATATTTGTTCAAAATTAAAAACACTACATTATGAATGAACCACTAACTTCCTACGAAGACGACTATTACGAATACGAAATACATCATCCTACGAAACCATTAATCCTTTGTGAAGGAAACAAATGGTCCTCTCGTTTCAAGAATCGTTTAGTCTTTGAAACCAAAGATGAAGCTTTCACTTATATCAATAGTATAAGACACAGAGGTAAGGTGATAGAGATTTACCATATCAATAATTTTTACGATGGTTGGTTTAACTCTGTATTTAACACTCGTGAGATTAAAGAATAATTTTATACATTTGTATAGAATTTAATTAAATATATTTATGAATCCAAAACAACTACACTTCGATAGCGAAGGCAGAGCCAAGCTTTTAAATGGTATAACTCAAATCGCTAAAGCAGTAAAGTCCACACTCGGACCAAGAGGGAATACGGTCCTAATCGAATCACCTGAACATACTCACGGAATCACAGTTACCAAAGATGGAGTGACTGTAGCTAAATCAATCTTCCTTATGGATGAGGTTGAAAATCTAGCTGTACGCATAATGAAAGAAGCAGCAGATAGAACAGCCACCACAGCAGGAGATGGAACGACCACAGCTATCGTCTTGACAGAATCATTAGTCAAGATAGGTATGGAGCTAATAGATGAAGAGGTCAATAGACCTGATGTATTATCATGGCTACAGAAAGAATGTGAGGTCATAGTCAAGAAGCTAACCAAGAATGGTAAAAAGGTTTCAGGAAAAAAATTAAAAGATGTTGCAGTCATCTCAGCCAACAATGATGAGAAGATTGGAAAACAAATAGCAGACGTTTATAAATCTGTAGGCAAAGACGGTATTGTTACTGTAGAGAAATCAAAAACAAACACTACCTATTTTGAGACTACCAAAGGAATCAAAATAGATAGAGGGTACACATCCCACTTATTTGTAAACGACCAAAAGCATGACGAGTGTATCATGGAAGATGTTATGGTGCTAGTATGTGATACGGAAATAAATACCATACTACAAATCGAAAGTGTATTGAAGCCAATCATAAATGAGCAGAAGAAGTTATTAATCATAGCTCCATGCTCACAAGGATTTATAAATACATTGGCAGCAAACGTAATGAAGAATAATTTGAAGCTTGTCAATATTGCACCACCGGACTTTGGATATAGGCAGCATGAATTAATGCAAGACATAGCTTTGTCAGTAGGAGCTAAATACTTTAGTGGTGAAACAGGAGATGACTTAAGCCTAATAAACTTTGGCGACTTGGGTCATTGTTCCAAGGTGATAGTTGGGCGTGACTCAAGTATCGTCATTAAAGATGATAAGATGGAGAACCAAGTAGCGATAGATGAAAGAGTCAAAGAGCTATGGGTTCAGCATGAAGTGACAAACGATAAACAATTAAAAAACTTTATCGAAAAAAGAATCGCTTCGCTTACAGGTGGTATAGGTGTTATCCATGTTGGTGGTAACACAGACCTTGAGCAAAAGGAGTTATACGATAGAGTGGACGATGCAGTATGTGCTGTCAAGTCTGCTCTTGAAGAAGGTATACTTCCGGGAGGTGGATTGTCTTTATATTATACAGGATATGAATACGAAGAGAAATCTAAGTCTATGAAAAATTCTGCGCAAAAAATTGCTTACGCAATTTTAGGAGCTGCATTGCAAACTCCATTAATACAGATTCTCAGAAACGCAGGTATGGATGAATACTTATATGAAAGAGAAGGAGACTTAGAGTGGGGAGTAGGATATGATGTAAAAAATGAAGAGTGGGGTGATATGATTTCCATGGGAGTTATAGACCCTGTTAAAGTGACTAGGTCAGCTTTACAAAATGCTATTAGTGTTGCAGTAACTTTGCTATCTACTAATGCAATTATAACCATGCATAGAAATAAAAAATAATTATTATGCCAATATATAATCACATATTTGAAGCAGAGAGAAGCAGAAGATTAGAGATTGAGAAAGCTATAAAGCTTTTACAAAAGAACGGCTACGTTGTATCATCAAAAGAAAAAACGTATGCGTCCAATATCTAAGTACATTCTAATTGAGCAGATTGAAGAAGAGCTCAAAACAGAATCAGGAATACTGTTAACTAATGACGAAGCACAAAGACGTAGATACCATAAAGGTAAAGTCATTGCTGTAGGAAATGAAGTGAGTACTATTATTCCAACAGAAGAAATATATTATGACTTCAGGAATGCACACACTTTATTGATAGAAGGAAAAAAGGTTACGGTTATTCAGGAGAGGGATGTCGTAGTTGTTCTATAAGATTTCTATATACTTTGTCTGTATACTTCTTGTTACTAAACACAGAAGTAGGAATCTCATTGCCATTTAGTTTTGAATAAACTGAAGCGATAAGTCTCTTCGTCTTGTACGACAACTCGTACAATGCTCTACGCTTTCCTACTCGTTTTCTAAAAACAACAATCCATCCATCTCTTCGTAGTTTCTCAAACCTATCTTTATTCCAACTAATGACTTCATTAAACTTTTGAAAGTCATCTCTAGAAAACCTTCCTTCAGTTTTTAAAAACAAAAGAGTTTCTAATTCTGCAGTTGTAAGCTTATATTTTTTTTTGATATAGTATCGGACAACTCTCCAATACTTCAGGTAGTCTTCAGATTTCATTAAATTTAATTTAGTAAATTTGTACTATGGCAGATAAAGATAACAAAAAAACTATTGACTCAATAATCGATAAAGCTAATACAAGCACAGTCGGTTACAACGAAGGTTCATCAGATGTCGCTTCTTCATTACTTAAATTTAGAGACGCAGCTAATCTTGCCGTAGCTAATGCGCAAGCTAATGCTATCAGTAAAGGAACCAAGAAGAACAATAATGATAATATTAGAAAGCCATCACGAAACGGGAAGAGTAGAACTATCATAGGTCTAGCTAAACTGCAAGGCTTCATGGGTAGCACAAAACCAAAACAAACTTTATCGTAATGGCTAAGAAGGGAAAAACAAAAAAGAAAGGTAACAAGATTTGTCCTGCAGGTATAGCATGGGCAAAGAGAACCTTTGATACATATCCGTCAGCGTATGCGAATATGGCAGCAAGTAAATATTGTAAAGACCCTAATTACGCTAAGGGAGCTAAAAAGAAAAAGAAATGAATGTAAAACAAATGAGAGAAGTAGTGAAGCAACTTAAAGGAGCTTCGAAGATGCATGCTGCACAAGCTGCAAAGATTGAGAGAATGATTAAATCAATGTCAAAGAAAAAGAAATGAGTAAATTAAAAAGAGGAAGCAAACCACATCGAGATAAAAACAAAGGACTAACTAAAGGGCAAAAGTATATTGCTCAACAAAGTGCTCCTGTGGACCAAATCGATAGTGGAGACTTCAAAGTGTTAAACCAAAATAAATAATTAGTTATGCCAACAGTAAGTTATACATGTCCTGATACAGGCAAGAAAATGACAAAGTCTTTTCCATACAATGCAGTAGGGAAAGCACAAGCTGATGCTTTTGAAAAATTAAACCAAGGTTCTAAGAAGAACAATCCGGGATACGGAATGGAAGTAAACTATTAAGATGGGTGAGCTTAAGAAGTGGCGAGAAGAGAAGTGGGTTCGTATTGGAACCGATGGTTCTATTAAGGGAGCTTGTGGAACAAGCAAGAACAAAAAGAATCCTGATAGATGTTTGCCATTAGCTAAAGCTAAGTCCATGACAAAAGCTGAACGAGCTAGAACAGCTCGTAAGAAAAAGAGAGCAGGTAGAAGAGGCAAGACTGTAGTCGCTAATACCAAAGCAGGAAGGGTGACAAAAAAATACACAAAGAGATAATGCATTCAGAAGAGTGGTATGTTGAACAATACAATAGAAATAGATTACCTGAAGATTGGGTAAAGAACTATGTTGAACTTATGAACTTAATGGAAGCTTTAAAAAAAGAAGATGAAGTTTTATAAATATCAATATCAAAATTATAATATAGCAAGAGATAAAGACTTGCTACCAACTCCTGAAGAGCTTAATAAAAAGTTAGAAGAAGATGGCGAATAAATCTAAAATGAAATGCAATGTTGTTAGACCAAGTACTAGACCGGGTAAAAAGAAAATGGTTAAAGCTTGTGAAGGTGGAAAGGAAAAGCTTATTCACTTTGGAGCCAAAGGATATGGACATAATTATTCAGGAGCTGCAAGGAAAAGCTTTCGAGCAAGACACAAATGTTCAACAGCCAAATCAAAACTAACAGCAAGATATTGGGCATGTAAAAAATTATGGGCAGGCAAAGGTGGTAGTACCAAGTCTTCACCGAAAAATAGACAAGGAAAATATTAGTATATTTGTAATCAGTAATAATCATTAAAAATTAAAATCATGAAACAAGGTTATAACGCAAGACTAGATGAGTCTTTAGGAATGAAGCACAAAGGTGCTCACAAACAATCTTTAAAAGATAGGAGAGACGAGTCTAAGGGTATGGCTAAAGCTATGACAGGTCACGCATATAGTGGAGACCACTCTATGAAAGAAGACAAGCATTATCCATC
>TARA_R100000231_G_scaffold34814_4_pt1 | contig 22900 bp, 22 predicted proteins | sample TARA_R100000231 | Tara Oceans TARA_R100000231 (sample SAMEA2620565) | marine metagenome | biome: marine biome (ENVO:00000447); feature: surface water layer (ENVO:00002042); material: "saline water (ENVO:00002010), including plankton (ENVO:xxxxxxxx)" | depth 5 m | reverse complement strand
GTTGTGGACTTAGAGTGGTCACGAGGCGCAATAATACAAACACGGTGAACTTGTTTTCCTTCATTGTTTCCATACAAGTCAAGCCATTCTTGAATATGGTTGCCCCATTTGTAACCTAACCATTCATAAAAATGGCGTATATCATAACGACTACGCTCAAGATGAAAGGTTGTCATTAAACGAACCATCGTCACCACTCCTATGAAAAATCGGGAAACCGCAATACTCGGCTAAAGCATAGGCTAATGACTCGACTTCATTTCTGTCAAGCATTATACCTACAACCATTTCTTCTGAAAATAAATTAATAGCAATATAATCTTCGCCCATGTCAGCGATACGCAATTGTCTATCGGGGCTAATCCATATAGGCATCTGCATTCCTTCCATTTAACGAGTTAAGTAGTCTTAGTCCATGTCGTAAGTCTGTAAATGCCTGTATATCTCTTGTTTCTGAATCAAGAATAACCATAGGTGATGTTGGGCGTTCTCTTGGGAATCCACACATTTCACCAAAACTGTCAATAGTTTTATATGCGCCGGGTCTAATAGACCAACGCTCAACCGCATGACGAGTAAATGGAACAACAGATGGTGTATGATGATGGCCTATTACCCCAATATCAAAATCACACTCTCCATCATCCCACATTTTCTTAATTACACGGCTTGGGTCAAGATTTGAGTTACCCCTTCGCTTATGTCTAATTGACAAATGATAAGGAATATTACCATGAATAACTTTGAGGTTTAACTCATACGGATGATACAAAACTCCCCTGTCTTGAGCAAGACGCTTTAGTGGGTCATAATCTGTTGCGCCCGCAGTCCAAAGGTCATGATTCCCCGCAACAATAGCCATAAGTGAAGTAGGAGTCATGTTAATGTAATGTTCACATAACTGCCACTGGATAGAAGGCGGAATTGGTGCTTTCATTGCAGGTCGGGGCTTGTCAATCATAAAGTTATCAATATAGTCACCTGCATGTATAACATAGCAATCGGGGTGTGCTTCTATTTGTTCTGTGTCACGGCGTAACCTTTCATGGTCACAAAAGGGATTACCTATGTGTTGGTCACTTTGAAATGCAATACCAATATAGCGAGCAGGGTTTTTCATGTGGAAAACCGCCCAACGAGCATCTTCGTTAGCAAGAATAGCGGCTTTTGACCGTTCTTCAATAGCACCCCAAAGACTTTCACCTGTTGATGCAGACTTTTTTAGATGCTCAACAATAAAATGTGGTGTTTCTGTTTGTTTAACTGCTTCACGCTCATACGCACGCCTAACTCTATTTTCCCAACCAACCTTTGATATTTCGGGAAATCGTTTTGCCATAATCATTGCTAACTGATTCATGTTACCATCAAACTCTAAAGGTATTTGTGCATTATAGTCAATAATTTCAATTGTTGGAAATATATCGGGTTCATGTTGCTTTAGCATACGCAAACGCCAACGGTGTGCTTCTGCATCTATTTCAGACATAACAGTAGCCATGTGTCTTGCAAATTTAGCCATATTACCATCATAGTGAGAAATTTCTGCTCGGACTGTATCTATGTAGTCATCATTGCTCATGGTTTGTGCTTGTGTATATTAACACTTAAATGCTTGGTATAATTAATTCTTTTTTACTTATAGAAAAAATTAAGAAAAAATAAACCGTGTTACTGAAAGCCTGTTGTTGTTATTATTTTATTTGTTCTTAGATATTTAGAATAAAAGGCGCATTATTCTGTAAGAATAATTTTTACATACCTAAAGAATAAAAAAAAGAATAAACAGAAATCGTAATACTCAAGCCCATTTATTTTTTCTCAATTTTTTCTTTCGCCTTGAAAGAATAAATAATGCGACTAAAATCCACCAAATTATTTCAATAACTACTAAAACAACGCCGCCTTTTGTTACAGCCGCCGGAATATCCATAAATCACACAGTCTTTGTCTGACTTTTTATTCTTTTTCGGGCATACCTTGATAAAGCAAACCTTCATAACACACAACATGGCTCGGATTCCTTTCTTTGGTGAAATCGGAAAAAAGAAAAAAACCGATGAACCAAAAGCAGTTACATTCACAAATGATGAAATGCGATACAATGTCGGACACCGTTCACCATTTCAAATGATTGCAGGTTTGAGCGACATAGTAAATGAAACAAACAAACTGCGTGATGACTCAAATTTTAACAATGATTTTTACTTATTTGATGAAATGCTAAAACTTGACCCCGAATTGAACGGCGCAGTGCGTGCAGTATCTTTAACTGCTAATAATTATACAATAAATTGGCGTTCTGCAAAAAATGCTCGCATACGCAACGCCCTGCAAGGCTTGATTAATAATATTGACTTTGACGACATACTAATCAATTCTATGCGCAACCTTATGGTTTATGGAAATGATGTAAATAAATTGGTTGGAACAAGCCGTGAAGGTATAACTGATGTGCAAAACTTGCCTGTTGCGCAAATAACAATACTTGATGACAGAAATAGAACTGCAACCGCAGATGAAAATACACCTGTTATAGCGGCACAAAGATATTTTTTGCGTGAAGGCGAAACAACCATGCAAGAGTTTCCCGCAGATGAAATTCTTCATGTGCGCATGGATTATAGAAGCAATTGGTTCACCGACAATGAAAACCGTGTAACCTATGGTCTTTGGGGTTCTTCTCGATTTACTGCTTTGAAACAGGCTATCAGAGCAAAGTATAACAGTATGAATAACAGAATTGCACTTGAAGATGCAATGACAAAGCAATATATTACAATTGATATGGAAGCGGTCAAGCACATACAAAATCCCGATGAGCAAAGAGAGCGTTTGCTTTTCATAATGAATCAAGTAATTAGCACAATGGAGTCCTTGAGAGGCGACCAAGTGCCTATTTTTCCCGACTATGTAAAAATACAACACATAGACCAAAGAACTGCGTTGCCCGACAGTGGCGCATTCCTTGATAATGTAAATGCAGACATTGCCGCAGTATTACAAGTGCCACGAACTGCCGCAGGTCAAGAGAAGGGTAGCACTTTTGCGGCATCATATACTGCAAACCTTTGGGCGAGCAATGCAATAAGACGCATACAAAGCATTCTAAAACAATCAGTAATGGAGTTATTTTCTGCGCACTTGAATTTGTTAAAGATAAATCATGTAAAGTCAGACTTGCCGGACTTAATCTTTGAGCCTGTTGATGAAGAAACACGACTTGACAAAATGCGCAGGGCATCTTTAGGTTACTCTAACGGAGTTTTGTCATTGAATCAAGCCCTTGAGATTGTAGCATTACCTATTGAAGAAGGTGGCGATGTGCGCAAAGACGCACCAGTAAGCACTGAAACGCCCGAAGAAGAACCTGTTGAGGAAAGAGATGAAGATGAGGACATGCCAAGAGAAGGTGAAATGTAGTGTCGGATGATGTTTTAGAATTTAGAGTTGAAAGTCTTGAAGAAGATGTAAAAGACTTGAAAGCCCTTTCTGCGCAGATAGTAAAGGCGCAAACTAAAACAGACCAAAGACTTGCCGGACTTGAAGGTGAACTGCGCATACAAAATGAAGTTTTACAACAAGGCTTTGATTTATTGAAAAAAGTCATAATGGCAGGCATTGGAGTAATTAGTATTGTTATAACTGGTTCTTCTGTAATGATTTAACAATATCATTAAAAAACACAACATTACTCGTTTTACACATGGGTAGCGGTAAAGCAACATCATTCAATGACCGCATGATAAAGCGCACAGTAATACCTGCTATTTATCTTTGGCTTCTTGCTTGCGGCGCAGTAGTTGGTATGGGTATATGGAAACCCGATGTAGTTTTGATGAATCTTGATGGTTTTATTGCTTTGATTGCAATTATTGGTGGAACTGCCGCACCTGCACTACAAACTGTTTTGCGTATGTGGGAATCAGAACAAACTCAAGAAGTTGATAATATTCCTACTGAACTAAAACACAAAAGAGAATTAGCATCAGAAATGGAAAAGCATAAAATGGAGTTAGAAAAACTTGCTCAAGAGCATGAACAAAAAATACAAACACTTGAACAAGCACACCAACATGCAATATGCAGTAAGCCAAAATCAAAGAAAGGGGCATGATTAAATGCCCGACCCTCAACCAAATGAAAATCGTAATGATTTTATGGATAGGTGCATGGGTGATGATAAAATGAGAAATGAATTTGAAAATCCAGCACAAAGAGCCGCAGTATGCAATTCATACTTTGAAGGTAAAAAAGCCGATACTGTTGAGGCTTTACAATATGGAAGGCCGGGAAAAAATGACCCACGAAAGACACCTGCTAAACCAAGTGAGCGCAGAAAGGGTTCAAAGAAAAATAAACCGGGTTCTGCTAAAAAACCTAACAAATCAATTAGCATGAGCAAATCAACAGAAGCACGCATTCGCAAATTGATGACAGAACATAACAAAAAGGTTGCAAAAAAAGGCAAAGGGTCAAAAGCAAGCATGGGAAGGCTAAAGTCAGTGTTTAGAAGGGGTGCAGGTGCATTTTCTCGTTCACACGCACCTAACATGAGCAGAACTGGTTGGGGAATAGCAAGAGTCAAAGCATTTTTGTATCTTTTGCGCAATGGCCGACCAAGTAACCCAAATTACAAACAAGATAATGATTTACTTCCTAAATCTCATCCAAGAGCAAAAAAAGCAGATGAAGATTATGAGGACTGGGATGGGGTTGAGTTTGAAGGCGCAGAATATCAAGGGCGCAAAGTTACACTTAACAAACCGTTCAGAACTCCAAAAGAAAAGAAAAAGTTTGCAGTATATGTTCAAAATCCCGCAGGTAAAGTAGTTATTGTTAGATTTGGCGACCCTAACATGGAAATTAAGCGTGACGACCCAAAACGACGCAAAGCATTCCGTGATAGGCATAGTTGTGATGAGAAGAAAGATAAGACTACTCCGGGTTACTGGTCTTGTAAAATGTGGGAAAAAGGAAAATCTGTAACAGATTATACCAGTAGCGAGTTTAATAAAACAGACGAAAGTGTAACAGAAGTCATGGGCGGTTGTGGTTGCGGTTGTAGCGGTGATTCCGTTGAAGCCAAGATGATTAGAAAAGATGTATTTGATAATCCAGCAGAAGCCATGAGAAGGGCTAAAGAAATGGGATGCGATGAAATTCACTCACATGAAGAAGATGGTCAAACAGTCTTTATGCCATGCAAAACTCATAATGAATATATGCAAAAAAATGAAGGAAAGGATATTCCTAAGAAAGAACAAGAAGTCGAAGGTTATGGTAGTGGCGGCGGAAGCGGCGGCAGTTATGGTCGTTCTTCTTGCAGAACAGGTTATAAAATGCAAAATGGAAAATGTGTAAAGGCTACATTCCAAATAGATATTGACATAAATGTTGATGATATGGTTTTGCAAGCAACAACAGGTGAATATATTGTTGCAATATCGGGTGTTGCATTCCATGATGGCATTAACAGAAATGGTTGGGAAATAACAAGAGCAGGCGCAGACCTTGCAGTATCACAAATGATAGGTGCAGACTTAACCTTAAATCATCCTACTTCTGAAAATGGTCGCTTTAAGAGAAATATGAATGGCGGTGTTGATGAAGCAGTAGTTGGATTTGTCACAGAAGCATCCGTTGTTGATAAATTCAATGGCGATTGGGAAGTTAGATTCAAAGCAGAAGTTCACAGAAAAGAGTTGTTTGAGGCTCTTGAATCCGGTCTTTGGCTAAGACAAGGCTATGGAGTATCTATTGGCGGTAGTGGCATTCCCGATAAAATGGCAGAAGCAGAAGATGGCAAAATGATTATGACATTTGAAAGCGATTTCCAATTCGACCATCTTGCAATTGTGCATAGACCTGCATACAACGGCGCAAAAATTGAAAGCGTTGAAAGAGTAAAATTAGCAGAATCCGCAGAATCCTTTAATAATCATATAGATTCTGTTCCAACCATCGCAACGGAGAGAAACCCAATGTCAGAAGAAATTGTAGCATCCGAAGAAATCAGCGAAGAAGTTATTGAAACTCCTATCGCAGAAGAATCCACTATTGACTATTCCGCAGAAATTGAGGCTCTAAAGGCTTCACTTGCAGAAAAAGAAAAAGAACTAAACTCAATCAAGGCCGCAGAAGAAGCAAAAGCCGAAGAAGCACGCCTTGCACTTGTTAAGAAAGCAAGTGATATGGGAATTGCAGGTATTGATGCACTTCCTTCTGAAACTCTTGAGTCAATCATTGCTTCCTTTGAGGCAAAGACTGCAACAGAAGAAGTTGTTGAAATGACACCTGTTGCAAGCAGTGTTGAGGCATCCGAAACACCTGCAACCCCTGCATCAACAGAAGTTGTTGCAAACTATCTTAACAGAAAGAAACTTGAAACTCCTGTCGGTATTTATGCAAAGGCATACAACGCATGGGCTAAGGCTTGGAATCAAACCTTGTCTGCCGCAGAAAAAGACCGTATGGGTGCTAAAACTTTTGAAGAATTAAAAGAACAAAACATGATTTAAGGTGATTAAAAATGGTAGTATTGAATAACCCACGAACAGGAACAATGAAAAGCGGTGTAACTTCTGCTGATAAAGCAGGGCTATGCCTACACTTAGACGGCACAGGAACTTGGGAAGTCTGCACAGAAGATGATGTAGTCTTGGCAGTTACCGCAGACGAGCAAGAGAGAGATATAAACGGCTTGGTAGCAGGCGGCAGTGTATCTTACTACACAATGAACGGAGTCTTGATGATTGCTTCAAAGGCTTCTCAAGAATACACTACTGGACTTGCAGTTTTCGCAACCGCAGGTGGGCTTGTAACAGATTCAGACGACAAAGGCGGCCATGAGGCAGGCGGCGGTGCAAAGAAAGTTGGTATTTATGTAGGAACAGGAGTCACAACCGGCTCGGCTGATGGTGACTTAATTCCAGTTGATACATCATTTGCGGCAAAGGCTTGAGATTAAAAAAATATAGGAGATGAATAAGATGAACAATACATTAGAAGAAATACTAACAGTTGAAGCGGCGACAGGACAATTCGGACAGGCTGATGCAGTCCTTGAACAAACGCTAAGAGATTTTATTGAATTACAATCAACCACAATCGCAGTCGGAACACAAGTTGTTGGTGTCCGTTCAGTGCCATACCTTGAATTTACATGGTATTCCGGTGCAGAAGGAACATTTACCTATCCTCTTGCTGACAATGCAGTTACAGACCCAACAAAGGTTGGAACTGCATCTTACTCGGTTCACTTGAAGAAAGGACAAGGCCGATGTATCTTCCTTGACTCCACACTACTTCGTGGTGAAACCTTTGAGAACATGGATAGACAACAAATGGCTATTGTCCGAAACAGGGCATCAGTTATAGACAACCTAATTATATCTGCTCTTATTGATGGTGCAGGTCAAACCGTAACAGTAAGCGGTGGTGCAGAATGGGATAGCGGAAGCGGCGATGCAGAAGCAAACATTCTTGATGCTATGGATAAAATCTTTACCAATGGCCGTGTGTCCGGTGACGAAGCAGTTGCTATTATCTTGCCAACCACTGCAAGAAAGACTTTGATGGCTACTACCCTTTACGGAAATGTCGTTGAATCACTTGCTGATAACTTGTCAAGAAAGATGAACATTACCTTCTATTACAGTCGTGATGCACTTCTTGAGGACACTGCTCTTGTCCTAATTCCGGGCGCAGAAACCGCCGAGTTTTTGCAATACAACGGTGATGGATTCCAAGAAACTGAATTGACTCGTATTCCGGGCGTTGGTTTTGACTGGATGCTAACTGGCTACATGGCTTGTGTTGTTCACGAACACCAAGATACCCAAGCGGCAGGCAGTGGAAAGAACGATAGAATCTGTAAGATTACAAACATTACCGCTTGAGGTTAGGCGGTGATTTAGTTGTCTAACAGAAGCGAGTTTTTGTGCGCATACGCCTCTCGTTGGTTAGGTCGTGCTTTGACAGAAGAAGAAGCCGAATTAGTTTCTGCTGAAACAAGCAGAAGAAAGGTTCAAACTCTTTGCGAAGGCTTTAATGCCAAACCAAAGAAAAAATCTTCTAAACCTAAAAAGTCTGTATCGAAAGATAAAGACATTGAGGCAGTTGTAAAGGAGGAATCTAAGAATGAAGAATAAAGCCGCAGTCGCTAAGGCTTTAAAAGAAAAGGGCTTACCACTTCCCGAAGAAGATTCTTTCGATGCAATGATGCACCGATTAAATACATGGGAAACTTCAAGAGGTTTTTTATTTAGAAGAATTAAGTCACGATTTTATGCTTCTCAAAAATTACCTGTTGATATTCCTTTTGGAACAGTAGTATTTGTGCCTGCAAGTGAATTTGCCCGTAAAATTATGAAAACTGGCGCAATGTTCCCATTAGGTCGTGCAGAATATAATCCTAAAGTTCACACACTTATTGATGTTCCTAAAACCGAAGTTTATTCAGAACCAAAAGTTGAAAAGCCAAAGGCTAAAAAGGCTACACCAAAGAAGAAAAGCAGTGCAAAGGTGAAAAAGAGTGGCAATAACAAATCCAACAGTAAGTCAAATTCGTGATTTGCTCAACAGACCGAGAGGACTGAATGACGCAACAATAAGCGAATATATTACTATGCGCAGTGCGCAAGTAAGTCGTATGCGCAGAACTACACTTTATGGTGTTTCAAGTGCAGTCACAGACACAGAATGCGAATCAGCAATCAAAATGCTTGTTTGTGTTGATTGTTTAAGAGTAATGATTGATACTATCCCTATGTATTTTCCCGAAGCCGAGCAAAGAAGAACAGACATACGGCTTTCTCAACAAATGAAATCATTTGAAAAACATGCTGATGAATTGCTCAAGGCTATAAGCGAAGCAGAATCTTCTGCGTTTGTAATTAATAGTAGCAATAGTCGGCAGGTGTGATAATGCCTTCATACACATGGGTTGGGAGTGTAAGCGGAGATGCAAGCAATGCTAATAATTGGAATCCAGTAGGTGTGCCTGCAAGTGGCGATACTGCAATTTTTGATGCTACAAGCACACAAAACTGCGTATGGAATATATCTGTTGTTGGTGATATTGAAATAGATTCAGCATTTCCAAACTTGCTTGATATGTCGGTAAATGCGGAAATAGAAACTGGTTTATCTTGCGCAAAAGAAAATTGTATTGCTTCAACAAATAATAATACCGTAATTCAATTTACTGGAACACCTTTATTTACAAATAATTACATTGGATATAAATGCGCAAATATGTTCGCTGATATAACGGCAAGAAATAATATTTTATTTCAATTCAGCCACCCTCTTATCCCTATGCAACTAACAGGTGGTGTTTATCCACATTGTCATTTTGTTAAAGGTTTTAGAACGCAATACTTTGCGCCGCCAACAGGCGGAACACAATATAGATTAAATTTTATGAGTATAGTTATTGCAGGAGGTTCAGTAAGTCCAATGTCATCAACACCGTCTGCTGATGATAGATTGATGGAATTTATTATTGATTCATCAACCAACCATAATACTTCTACTGGAAGTAGTCAATTAACTATTACAAGTTCGACATTAGGCACTTTTAATGGTGGTTTTGGAACATGGACTTTTCAAGGAAGTTCAAGTGGTTTTCAAATGCCTGTTACTGGAAATAATTTTTATAATGGATTTATTTTTAAATTTGAAAATATGATTCTTGACTCAAGCGCAGTAGGAACACCTGCGTTAGCAAAAATGCCTTATGGCTGTATTCTTGCTTTGACAAACTTAACCATTAACATAGGCGTAATATTGATGGGTGCTTCTCAAGGTTCAATAATACATCTTGTAAATAGACCAACAATACAAGGGACATGGGCGTTTTTTGCTATTGCAGATGGTATTTATTTTACAAATAAAACTTATACATTAGCAGTTCCACACGGAGGAACAGGATTACAAACTGTTGCCACAGGTGCTATTTTATTTGGTCAAGATTTTCAAAAATTAGGGACAGACGGTGCTTTTACATATACTGGGAATACACTTACTTTAGGTAGTGGTGGTATTCAATTTTCAGATGGAACAACACAAACTACTGCCGCAACAGGCGGAGGCGGAGGCGGAGGAATAGGTGTAAATATTCAAGATGAAGGCGTAGCATTGACTACTACGGCTACTACTCTTAACTTTGTTGATGATGTAATTCCTGTTCAAACTGTTCCAACCACACAAGGATTATGTGTTCAAGCAACAGGCACAGGTGCAGTTAAAACAATTACTATTGATGGCTCAAAAGTTAGAGCAAGTGCAACAGATACATTGCCAACCTATCTTGATGCAAAATTGCAAGCAGGCGCAAACATAAGTATTACTCCCGATACTTCTGCCGCCGCAACAACAGGACACGCATTTACATTTGCGGCAGACAATAATAAAGTAAAAATATCTTCGGCAGACACAACAGAAAATTTCTTAGAAAGTAAATTAGTTGCAGGTTCTAACATTACTCTTACCAAACAAAATGCAGGTGCAAATGAAACAATTCAAATTTCATCAACAGGTGGGGGCGGTGGCGGTGGCGGTGGTTATCCATTGTTTAAACATGACCAATTGCCTTCAACACATGGTTTTTCACCGTTTAGATTGTTAGTTGATGGAGATACAATAGAGTTAGGAGTGTCAAGTGGTGGCGTTGATAATACAGATGTGTCAGTATTTACTCCTACTAACGACGAAAATGCAGATGCTTTTATTGAAGTTAGTGCAATAGGCGATGTATCACAAAATACAGGTCGTGAGTATATTTTTTATGGTCAAGGTCGTAGAGGTCTTGAAACTGTTTATTCAACAAATAATATTAGTGCTTCGGGTTATCCTATTGTTTTTGTTCAAAGTATGTCGCAAGTAATTTTGCCACCTAACCCATTTGGTTTTACTTTGACTAATTTACAAATATTTCCCGGTGACGGATTAAACAATGTTAGAGTTCTTGATGCAGGCGAGCATACTGTTTTACTTGGTGGCGAGCCTATTTTTGACCCCGAAAATCCCGACCCTCCTGACCCCGGAGAACCACAGACTGTAAGGGTATTGCTTATTGTTGATTATCAATTGCTTGATGATGGAAGGGGAAGATTTTTCCCAAATTATAGATTAAAGAGAGGATAATAATGCGAAAAGGAAAAATTGTATATGTGCCACCGGAAAAGTGTTACACTAACATAAACATTGAAGAAACACCACACGGCTACCGTCTATATAGGGAGGGCGAAGCCCGTCACTTTGCAATAGTGCCATTATCAAAAGCAGTAGTTGTAGAATACAAAGAAAATAGGTGAATAAAATGGATATAGAAACATTAGGAATTATAGGCGCAATAGGATTGTTCGGTGCAGGTCTTGCATTTAAGTATTGGAATAAAATAAAACCAAAACTTGATGCCGCACTTGCAGATGGTCAATTGACACTTGAAGAAGCAATGTCATTAGCAGAAGATGCAAAAGAAATTGTTGAAGAAGTAAAATCATTGCCTTCATACAGTAAAATGAAGCGTATGCGCAAATCAGAAATTATGAACTTGTGCGCAGAATATAATATTGATACCGAAGGAACAAAAGACCAGTTAATAGAAAAACTTAAAGAAGCGGTGAAGTAAAATGGTATATTATTGTAGTGTTGCTGATGTTGGTTCAAGATTAGGTCTTGATTCTGCGCAAAGAGATAGAGCGCAGTCAAGAATAATAAGACACATTAGACAAACCACAATTTACATAGACCAAACATTTTTGCAATATGGTCGTGATGAACCAAGTCGTGAAACTGCGCAAACTACTTTGAACGGCGCAGTATCAGCAGGTGCTACAACAATTACACTAACAAGTGTAACAGGCTTTGCAAGCGCAGGTTCGGGAAATATTGATGGAGATTCTTTTACATGGACTGGTATATCCACTAATGACTTAACAGGCGTTACTGGAATTAGTGCAGACCATTTAAGCGGTGTTGTTGTTGAACAAGGTGAATTTGCGCATATTGTGCGTGAAATTTGCGCAGATTTAGCGGCGGCTTCATATCTTGAAGATGAAGGCACACATCAAACTGGCGCAGATGGTGGTTTAAGAGGCCAAACTTTGCGTGATAGAGGAAACCATTGTTTAACAGTCCTGTGTCATTTAGGCAGGGCGTGATTATGAATGAGTTTTACTGCTAACGCAAGAGGCACTTATTCCGACATTAAAGTTGTAATGAATGATGTAGGATTGCGACGAGCATTAAGAATGTTAGGTAAAACAGGAGAAGATAACTTAGATGGTTTTCTAAAGTTAATAACACAAGAACAAGTTGCTATAATGCAAAAAGAATTAAAGTCAAAAGCAGGTGCTTTGGCAAATGTTCGTGTGCCTTCGCCTAAAGGTTTGCCTTTTGCTAAATCAAAAAATATTTATGTAAAAGTTGCTGATGCTTTGAAAATTCATAAAATGAAAAAAATGGAATACAAAGTGCATACTGGTGAATCTATACAACAAGCAGAACGGGGTGTTTTAGGACAAAGAGGCGGAAAAATTGCGCACATTGTAGCAAAAGGTATGAACCCTTTTAGATATGGTAATTTACCACCACTTGTTATGTCAAGCACACGATGGTATAAGAAAACTGGTGTTGCAGGTTGGATTACCACAGGTATGAAAATGAAGCGCACGCATCCGGGTTTTAAAGATACACTTGATTTTATTGGACTAATAGAAAAAAGAGTAGCAAAAGAGTTTGAATCAAAAGTTGATAGCGCAATAGTAGCGGCAGGTATAGCCGCAGGCTTTAGCACAACAGAATCATTAGGTATGGGTAGAAGTGCTGTTGGCGGAAAAGTAGCAACATCAACAGGTGGAACAGGAATAATGAGCGCAAGGAAGTGAAATAAATGGGAATATCAAAGCAATCAGATTATTGGACTGCAAGATTAAATGGTAATGACCCAACAAGCCCTGTTGGTGATATGAATGTAGCATGGACTTTAAATGCAGGCGTAAATGGTGATGGTGTTTCACAAGATGGGTATTGGCGTATATCATCAAGTGGTGGCGGTCAGTTTTGGAAACAAACCGTTGCTGATAATGATAATGATTTGACTTTGATGTGTGCTATCCATATTGAATCTGTTCCTAATAATGGTGAAGTCATCATGGCTTTGGATAACGGAAGTCATAGAGTTGAAGTTCATAGTAATGGTGGTTTCGACAAGTTGAAACTCGTTGGTGCTACTACAACAACCAGTAATGACCTTGACCTCGCTATGAATGAACAAGAACCTGTTCCCTGCATCTTGCGTTTGACTTTGAGTAGTAGTGGCGTTGCTCGTTTGTATATGAGAGAGATAATAGAAGATGATGATGCACAACAACATTATCTTGAAGTTTCTGCGCAAAGCAGTAGTGCGCAAGGTGCTTTTTTTGGAACAACAAGTGGCACTGTTGATTTTTATTCTGTTTATTTTACCCCTCATGGTGCATACTCTCCCGATGAAATGGATATGTCAGATTTTATTTCGCACAGTCTTTTGCGCACAGGAATGAAAGTTGTAGAAGTTTTGAAAAATTCAAACAGGTTGTTTTTAAAAACTCATGTCAAGACAAGTGGTGTTAGGTATGGTTATGATTTATCAAGTAATAGTATGATTAATAGATTCCCGACTCCAAGCGTGCATGTAATGGTTCAAAAGTCCGAGTCACCGGAGTTTTTAACTTTAGCCGGAACACGCACAGACCAAAGATATGATGTTGTTATTTTTGTTACTACTAAAGGAACAAATTATGAAAATTCTTATCGTTTAGGAACAAGCATTCTTGGTGAAGTATTTGATGAGTTATACACAAAAACAGGTTTAGAATCGGGTGTTGATAGTTTAATTTCATACGATGCAAGATTTGATACAAAAGTTGATGATGACGAAGTAGTTTGCATACATTCTTTGACATTAACATACATGAAAAAGATACGCATGTTTTTACGAGAAGCATAGGGTTATAATCCTTTTAAGGACAATCTTCATAAACCATACATCGCCTCATTTTGAACATGGCAAGTAATCATTCCGCAAGATATGTAGCGGCAGGTAAAGAATCAACATACAATTCACCAGTGGCATACAGTGCTTATGGTGAAGTTGAATCTGAATCATTCCAACAATCTTATGATGTATTAAAAAGAAATGATATGAATTATTATGGTGCGGCAAAAGCAATTGTTAGCAAAAAAATTGCAGAAGGTTCAATTAGCATGGCTTTGCAACCCGATAAATTTACACTTATGATGCTTCATGGTATTATGGGTCAAGATGCCCCTTCAAGTGATGGAGGTTCTTCACCAACCACAGACGAAAGAACATTTACTGAACACTCCATTTCCAGTAATGTTGATTTACCTTCTTACACTTTTAGAGTTGGTCGTGACAACCATGAGCATATATTTGCAGGTCAAGTTATTGAATCAATTAGCGTTTCTGCAAGTATTGGAGAATATGCTATGATGACAGTTAATACTGTTGGCGCAAGTCAAAATTCTTCAACAGCCGCACTAAACAGTGGACACCCAACATACACTAAAGATGCGGCGCACTTTTCTAAAATCTTTGTTGATTTTGAAGGAACGGCATCAAATTCAGACCACTCTTTACTTGTTCAAAGTGTTGATTTTGAAGTAAAAACAAATCGTGATATGGATAACTCATACTCATTAGGTGATGAAACTTGTGTGCGTGCGCCTCCAAGAACTTTAAGAGAAATTAGTGGTTCTTTGACTTTCCATAAGTCTGTTTTATCAACCGATACAAGTTCTAACAATGAACCGCACTTTGATGAATTGATGGGGGCAACAAGCGCAAATGGTCAAGCACTTTTCCATCCTGCGGCGACCACACCTGCACTTTCAGTATTATTTGAAGTTGATGGTGATAATTTCATTAGATTTGACTTTGCAAAAATACACTTTGAAATGCCCGAAACTTCTGTATCGGGTCGTGATACTCAAACAATGACTGTAAATTTCCATGCACTGTATGATTTAGACAATTCGCTTGGAAATTCAAAAGAAATGATGAGAATTGTTTGCAAAAGCGAAGATGGTTTAGCAGATTATGATGCGTGATAGGTGGTGCTTAGATGAGCCACGAAATCACTGATAAAACTAAACTACGAACAGCAGTAGTTTATGGAAATCAATTAACAATTCATGCGTCAATACAAACTGGTTTGCAGGCACTTGCAAACGGCGACAAAGTTATTGATATTAGCGTAGTAAGAAAAAGCGTTGGTAATCAATTTGTAGCAATAATTAGTTATGAGTTAGCATGATAGTAAAGTATAGTATAGAAAAGAGAAGTGACAAAATATGCCAGTATTGAAAAAAGAAATAGAATTAGCAGACGGACAAAAAATATGGGTTAGACAAGCCTCCGGTATGGAAAAACTACCCATTGAAAATAAACAAGCATCGGTATTTAGAAAGTGCAAGCACTTTGGTAATGACCCTACTAAATGGACTGATGACCAAAGCGAAGAATTTGCGCAGTTACTTGATGATGCAGGCGCAGGTATTGCAGACCAAATACAAGCGTGGATTCCAAACTGTGTTATTGAACCAGTTGGATTTGACATTAATATCTTAACTTCGGAAGAAATACGCACACTACTAAACTTTGTGCGTGGAGATACTTTGGAGGGCGCAATCCCTTTGGGATAATCCATAAAGTTTTGCCTTCATTATGTAGCACATTTAAAGGACAATTACCACATGAATTATACCTAAAATACAATGAGGAAAATGGCTACGAAAGAATGCAATTCGATATGGAGGTCGCAAGAGAAATAAGTGAAAGAATCACTGAACAACACGAAGCGGCTAAGTCGGGTAGAAAAAGTTCGGCGGATGCTCGCAGTGCAGTAGCACGCCGAAACCAAAGGCGAGCAGAAAGAATCGAGGGGAAAGAGTTAAGCGACATGATAGGAAAATGGGCGAGTGAGTAAAATGGCAAGAGCAGGTGCGGCAAGAGTCTTTTTTGATGTTGTCGGAACATTTCAAGCCACAAAACTAATTGCTGATTCTAAGTCTGCCGCAACAGTTCAAACTGCAATTTTTATGGATGCCGCCGCTAATATTGCGGATTCATTTGATGAAATGGCTACTGCTGTTCTTGAGTCTGTTGGAGAAATAATGGACTCGTTTTTTGAGTTTGAAAAACAATTAACAAGAGTTGAAAAGTTTTATGGTGATTCCGGCGGTGTTGATAGATTCGCAGAAGCCTCTATCAGACTTGGTGAAGGATTTGCGTTTAGTGGTGAGCAAGCACTACAAGCAAGCGCAAAAACTGCGCAGTTGAAACAGGTTCTTGAATCTCAAGAAGCAATTATTGAAGCCACAAGAGGCGGTCTTTTGATGGCCGCAGTTGGTGAAATGGAAACTGAAATGGGTATGAATCGTCTTATCCAGTTAGCGCAACAGACTGGGTTTATGATGGGTAATTTAACAAAGGCGCAGTATGATGCGCTCGGCGCAGAAGAACAAGCAAATGTTGTGCGTGCAAATACAATGCGTGTATTAGACCAGTTAAACACCGTTGAAAACACATCGGTTGCTACAATGGAAGATATTACTTTTGTTCTTAACCAGTTTTCTGCGCAGGCAAATATTGCAGGTGAGTCTATTGGTGAAATGGCCGCTATGTCGGCATTATTGCTTGAAACTGGTGAAGAAGTAAGCAGGGCGGGAACAGGTCTGCGTATGATTTATCAGCGTATTGGTAATGCAAATACAGAAGCAGTAAAAACACTTCAAGAATTAATGGGTGGTGTTGATGCTTCCGTAATTACGCAAATGAAATTTTCTGATATTCTTAAAGAAATTGCGCCTGCGTATGAAAATATGACTGCTGAACAAAAGCGTAATCTTGCAGTAGCAATTGCGGGTTCAAGACATTATGTAAAATTCTTAAAAATAATGGAAAACCAAGACCGTTTATTAGAATTACAAACAAGCGCATATCACGGTGCATACGGTGCTATTGATGAATTTAATATAAGAACTAATAAGGCATTTTTTGAAATGGAACAATTGCAAGCAATGACTACAAACTTGCGTGTTGAAATAGGAGATAATCTTTCAGACGCATATTTCCAAGCGGAAGCCGCTACATTCCATTTTTTAAATGCAGTATTAAAAGTAAATGAAACCACAATTGGCGGCAACATAATGGATAGCGTCATAATTATGTCGGGTCTATATCAAAATCTTATTGCGCCGTTTGCAAATGTTGGTTTTCAATTAATGAATATGGTTATTGCATTTAGGACTTTATCAGCAGTGCAAGCACAATTAAATCCCGATGCTATTCTACAAAGAAATAATCATATTGCATTGGCTAATTCCGCAAAGGTTGCAAGTAGTGCATATAATGAATTTTCATCAACATATCAAGTAAATATAGATAGGAATAGAGCAAAAACGACTGCCTTTGGTCAAATTCTTGTTGATTCAAGAGTTAAATTAAGTATGATGGGTGAACAATTGCGTTTAGCATCTGCCGCACATCAAAATGCCGCAGGTCATCTTGAAGGACATGCCCGACTAAATGAAAGATTAGCAAGAGGTGAAAAAGCACGCTTTGTATTACACAAACAAACAAGAGAAAGAATAGTCGCAGATAGCGATGCTATGAAATTTCAACAAGTAAGGTTAGACGCAACTGCAAAAACAATAGAAAATTTAAATATGAAAATAAGAGAGCAAGTAGGGCTTCAAATTCAATTTGGCGCACTAAATGCTCAAGCAGGTCGTGCCGCAAATTTTTACAATGCTATAATGGCTAAAGGTTTGCCAACCGTTGTTGCAAATGCGCAAGCACATAGAGATTTAGTTAATGCAAGAAATCAAGAAGCGTCGGCACTAAGAGAGTCGCACATGGTTTTGATTCCTTTAACTGCCGCAGAACAAAAGCAAGCAACAATAGCAATTCAAAGAAAAAATGATATGATACAAGAATTGCAATTAGAAAATGGTCTTATACGCAGTAAGCAATTGCGCAATCAAATTGAAAAAGGAGAAACAGACCCTATTTTAGCAAATCAACTTGTGAATAATGAAAAGAAAATTCAACAAATGCAAAGAGAAAATGTTGAATTAGAAAGAGGCATAATGTCATCAAAGCAAGCCAATGCCGCCGCAAAAGCAGAAATTGCTACAAATTCAATGGCTACAATGAGCCTTAGACAAAAAACAATCGCATACGCTCAAGCGGCAGGTGCAGGTTTTAAATTAGGTGTTACTACAAAAAATGTAAATAGAGCATTAATGCCTATGACTATGATACTGCCGTTTGTAACAGATGGTGCAGAAAGTATGAAATTTATGATGGCTGGAATGGCGGCAATCATGGCAGTTAAGGTTGTCAATTCACTTAGAGCAACAAACTTTCAGTTAAGCAAAACAGTAATGCTTCAAGCCGCAGTTAGCGGTGGAACAAGCCTTGTTGTTGCAGGTCTTGCTTTATTTGCTTCAAAAATGTTATTAGACCAATTTATAGGTGATGATTTCTTAGGTAGTCCACTTGAAAATTTAAATGAATTTAATGATGGTCTTATGACCGCAGAAGGTCAATTATCTGCTTTAGTCGGTTCATCAGAAGCAATACTTGCAGGTGTTGTTGATAAATCAATGGCTGAATTAAAAAATTCACCCGCAGAAATGGCTCAAGCAATCAGAGATATTAATGGTGAAATAATAAGATTAGAAACTGCGCAAACAGGATTAGAAGAAGATAGCGCACTATATAATCAAATAGAAGCACAGAAAAATGCCGCAGAAGCCGCCGCAGAAAATTTACAATTAGTAGCAGATGAAAGAGAAAGACTTGCATTAATTGATGCAAAATTAGCAGGTCAAAGTGCTAACAAAGCAGGTCAAGTTTATGGTATCGAAACTGAAATTGAATACTATCTTGACAATAGCGGCAATGAATTATCACAAGCAATTATGGGTCGTGTTAAGTTGTTTGAAAAAGATAGAGAATACTTCCTTGAGTATAGAGATTTAGAAGGTAAATTTATTAGTGAATCATTTGATAAAAAAGCAGATGCTTTAGATAGAGAACAAGAATTGCGCATAGCGTTTAGCGAAGAAGGTTTGAAATCACAAAAACATTATCTTGATTTGATGTTTGCGCAAGAAGAAGAAGCGGCAGAAGCAAGTCTTGATTTATTTACAGAAACAAATGAACAAGCAATGGGTGAAATGTTTAAGTTTGCAAATGCAAGAGAAGAATTATTCTTCGGCCAACGCCAAAACTTTACAGGCGCACTATACAAACAAGTATCGCAGGGTGGTATTGAAAACCTATTGCACAAAACAGAAATTATTCAAACAAATGTCTTTAACGGCATGACACTTCCCGAAATGGTTAGTCAAGTAGCAGATGGAGTAGTAGCGGAGTTAAACAATAGGGGAGTAATGAGCAGATGAAAACAGTTAATTTTAACAATACTTTTTGGCTTAGTGGTTATTTTGATGACTTTCATAAGCCAGTTGGCGTTGCTGATGATAAAAATAGTGGCGCAACAAGAACGCATGACCACACTATAACGCACTTTGGTAGTATTTTAGGAGGCAACAATCCTTTTAATCCACGATTCAAACATTCATACTATGACCGTTTGCGCAGTGGTAGTTATCATGATGGAATGACGGGAGGATTCGGAACTGGCATTAGCGATAAGGCAATGATTTTTACTACTACTCTTGATAATAGATTAACTATGAATCGTGGTATTCATGAATGGATTACTGTTGATAATCAAAATTCAGATGGTCAATTTACAGAAAATCAAACATATTTATTTGCGCCTAATTCATTGTGCGCAAATAGACAAAGATGGAACGGCGTAGGCAATGAAGGTTATTTAAGATTTAATAATGCGCATGATACTCAAGGACATTATTATGCGCCAACAGGAACAATAGACCCTTATTATGGAGGAAGCAATGTATTTACGCCAAGAACTAATTTAGGTTTTAGTGGCGCAAATAGAAACCATCAAGGCGGCATGACAAGAATAATACAGGAAGTTCCAAATGCAACACAAATTCATACTCATTTTGCAGGTATCTATACCGGAGAACAGGCTCAAGCGGCATTAGACCACAGTTTAACAAGACCACAAAAATATCTTCATAATATTACTTCTCCTTCCGGTCAAAATTTTATGATTAATTCGTTATATGATGATAGAACCGCTACTGGAACAAAGCGTTTGCTTAGTTATGACGGCGCACTAAGATTGCGTGGTTTAGGTGAAATGTTTCATCTGCGCATTGCTACACATAAAATTGGAGATTGGGATTTTTCACATTACATACTTAAAATTGGTTACAAAGATTCAACAACATACGATACTACGGCTGATGATTTTGCCGATAATTCTTGCATTGCAACACTTCTTCTTACAGGTGCAACATTAGGTATTGGTAATCTTGATAAATGGGATGGTAATACAGAATCAGCATATAATGCAGACGAAATATGGACTGATATATTTCTTCAATTTGATTTTAATGCTGGTGTTTGGGCGGCATACGCAAATGATGACACAACAGCATTTCAAAATGGTTTGATAAACCCAAGTGTAGATATGGCTACCGCAAAGGGTTGGAGTCTTGATGCAGAATGGCTTACCAATGGCTCGGAATCTTGTGTTGTTCTCGATACTTTGATTGATAGAGCAGGTGTAATTTTACCTCTCAATTGGCGAAATGGCGGTGTTTCATTTCCACCTCCTATTGAAGCACTAAATTTTACTTCGGGAATTGACAAAGTATCAACGCTTAGTGTTTGTATTCTTGATGATATGAACGAATATTCTTTGTCTGCTTTAACAACAGGTAGTAGTGCAAGTGAATGGCGATTACTTATGATGAATAGTGATGAGTCAAGAGTTCTTTGGTCGGGTTTTATAGATGGTGTGCAACATTCACAAGATAAGCATGGTAATCTTTTAAAAACTACTATTGATGCAAGAGATTCATTAGGAACACTTGATAGAATACTTCCAGTATGGGAAACAGGTCAAAATGCACATACTTCTCTTAATCAACATATATCAATGGATGCCATAAATACAAAACGAAACTTTGAAACTGCGCAGATTTTAAGCACAATGTTATTTGGCGCAAATCAATTAATAGTATCAGAAAATACATTAGGTTTCAATGCGTTTAATGTTGGAGTAGGCGGAACAGTAGATGACACATTTATTGCAGACCCTAATTCAAGAACACGCAAATTTTCTGGTCAATCAATTCAAATGTATATTGGCGAGGATGAATACGGTGCAAATGAAATAGAAAAAGAATGGGAAGGAGGAAATAATAATTTTTTTGGACTTCTTGATGTTATAGGTTTGCAAAAAGTAGGTTCTAACTGGGCTATATTTGTTGAGTATGACCCCGATATTGACGGACAACCTACTTTTGCTAATCTTTACGATAGTTCGGCTACAATAGCAAGTCATAGAGGAATTGGTGTAGGAGATTCAATTGAATTAAAAGGAACAAACGGTAGTGGTGCAGGTTATGATGGCTCATATACTGTTAGCGCACTAACTGTTTTGCGCAGGGTTCAAAGAAATCAAGGCGGTTCGACTGCATATAGAAATGTTAATACTAAAAAATATGTTGTTAGAATAGATACAACCACTACTTACAATGGTTCTGCTGATGAAAATTTAGAAATTTCTGCTGTAAGCAGACATTATACTAACGGCAATACATCATATAGCACAGTTTTAACTTCAACAGGCAAACAAGAAATAGATTATGCGAATAATTTTAACGATAATAAAACAGAATTTCCAATATCACTAACTATTGAAACTTCTTCTGCGCATAATTTAGAAGTAGGAGATTGGATTATGATACCTAATGGTGTTTCATCAAATGTATATTTTTGTGAACCTTTTCAAGTTATAGGTGTAATTAGTTCAACAAAAATTCATACAGTAGCACCCTATGACGCTATCGGTGCTTCGACAGTAGGTTTTGCCTCTTTGTCTATTCCTCTTGTTAAAATGTCAGTTTATGACGCAAACCCTAACGCTATTGAAAATAGACCTGCAAAAGTAAAGCCAGTTATTTACAAATCCAGTATATTGACTAATTCGCTTTTGCGCAGATATATGCACAGAACAATTCATGCTCGTTGGCTAAGAGATTTGCCTCTATCCCCTTATTTCCGAGCGCAGTTTGGTGTTATTGATGCTATTCCTCATTGGCGCACAGGACATAAAACTGCATTACAATATATGTTTAGTCCAAATCAAATGGATGCAGGCATAGGTTCAGTTAGTGCAGGGTTTAATGAAATCAATCCCGATGGTTCAGTTATGAATTGGAGAGGTTTAGATGCAACATATCATGCTTCTAATCCTATAACTCCTACAACAACAGAATTGCACTTTGATGACCCCGCAATGTGGTATTATATCAAAGTAAATAATATGGAAGATGACGGAATTATTCTTGAATTGCTCGACAAAGATACTCTTGATTCTCAATATGTTATTGGAAATGTTGTTAGTAATCCTCTTGGCGAAGCAGATTTAAGTTGGGATTCAGCAACAGATACATTTACTGTTACTGGTCTTGCAGGTAATATAAATAAAGGAGATATTGTAATACATGAAGGATTCCGTGATTTTGACCTTAATGGCGTGTTTAGAATACATCAAATGCAAGGTAGCACTGCTTACAGGGCTGAAAGAGTTACTTTTGAACCAATGATTGATGAATTTGCTTATGTGCGCAGTAAATTTCAAGGTGGTTCTCAATGGTCTGCCGGTTCTGCGCATTATTTTGATGACCCCGATGCAATAAAAATTAA
>TARA_R100000231_G_scaffold128797_2_pt1 | contig 23060 bp, 36 predicted proteins | sample TARA_R100000231 | Tara Oceans TARA_R100000231 (sample SAMEA2620565) | marine metagenome | biome: marine biome (ENVO:00000447); feature: surface water layer (ENVO:00002042); material: "saline water (ENVO:00002010), including plankton (ENVO:xxxxxxxx)" | depth 5 m | reverse complement strand
GCTATAGTATATCCGATATATTTACTGAAGGAGGCGTGGTATGCCGTGCGATTGTAATGAATCTGAAAAAAACGATATAAATGTAGAAATTGTAGATGCAAGCGGAAATACATATGTTGGCATATTGTATGCTGGGTTAGAAGATTTTATGAATTGGTTTACATCTAAATCCGCTACTTTTCATGTGGAAGTACATAGTAGAGTTGTAACTGGAGACTCCTCCGTGTATTCAGCCTATAGCTTACCAATGATAGGTGTAACTCAGAAATCAAAAGATGAACCAGAAAAGACCGTAGATATTGTAATAAACTTAGAAAAAAACAAATCCTTCCTGATACTTACAGATACAGAACAAAGATATGAATTAGGTTATTAAGAGGATAGAGACATGCCTAAGTATGCTCTTTTGTGTGTTGATGACAAATCACTGACAGAACCTAGCTGGGTTCTAGATAGTGATAGAAGTGTTATGTTGTACTCGTCTGTTGCTGAGGCGCAGCGAGACCTAAAGAAAAATTTTGTATCACAAAACTATGAAATTGTGGAGTACAAAAATGATGGTAGAATACCTAGATCCAGACAACGAAGATAATTATGATGATGATAACCCAGATCTCTGTGGTCTCGATGATGAGGCTATCAGAGATTGGGCTGAGTTTTGGGAAGAGTATGGTGAGCTACCCGATTGGGTAGAAGAAAGAATTCGTAGGGAACAAAATAATGACGATGACTAGAAAACATTTCGAGGGCATTGCCGAAGTTATTAAGAGCGCAGATCTTCACCCTGAAGACCGCGCTTATATTGTTAAGCGTTTTTGTAAGTTTTGTGAACGGGTTAATATCCGTTTCGATTCTAACAAGTTCACTGAAGCCTGTACTCCCGAAGGAGAAAACTCATGAAGATGACTAAAGAGCGTGTTGTTAACTTGGTGCTGGATTATTATGTTCGTCAGAAGAACCAGTTCGGTATCGAGAACACTGGTGAATGTAGGTATAGGACAGACGGCAATGACTGTCGTTATTGTGCCATTGGCTTCCTTGCCAGTAAGTCTAGGAACTCTGACAAGTTCTTTGAAAAGAACAATGATAATTCAGATTACCAGTCTGTGTCTGTCATTGGCAGAGAGATTTTCCGATACATTTATATGGAGCCTAACAAGGAAAATATTAAGTTTCTTGGAGATGTTCAGGATATTCACGATAGGTTTGCTGTTCTACATCAGCGGTGTCCTGAACTTGAGTTTGATGTCTGTAAGAATTATTCCCCTAAGATTACAGATGCTAATGGTCGTAACTTTATGGAAGCAATGAACCAACTTATTAAGGATTGACTACTATGAATATTGATCTTGAATACGAACTTGGTAGTGAAATTGAAGCCCTTCTTCGAGAAGATTATGAAGAACTTGAGGGTATTGAAGAAATTGACGAGCTTCTTGAAGAAGTACTTTCTGATTTTCATGTGGATCTTCTTAGTATTGCAGAAAATTACTTTAGATTTAGTATTCCTAATCTTACCAAGGAAAGAGTTAACCAGTTTGTAAGTAACCATGAACCCGAAGAAGAGGATGACGAAGATGTCGAATGATATAGACCACCTTGATCACCAGCTTTGGCTTGAGCGTAACACTGACCCCTATTATCTTGATAAGGAACTGAAGTATGAATACTTTGATGTACGATCAGAACACTACCTTGAGTGGCTTCAATGGTGTGAAGATCAAGAGTTGGGTAATAGTAACGGGTAATATGCAGAAGGGGATTGCTTTGCACGGTCCCTTTGATACTAATAAAGAAGCTCTAGATTATATTGCGGATATTCCTGCACTAGAGTATGGGCATCAATGCGAACTCTTTCCTCTTATTAAAAAGGAGACAGAATGAATATTCTTTTTACTGATAATTATTTTCCTCTAAAGAACCAGCCAGAAGATGTTATACAAGTTTGTCGTGGTGCTAACAAGTGGTACTACTATGTTTGGACAGGAAGACGGCACACTCAAATTTCAGCATCCGGTGCGTTTGAAAATATGTATGATGAGATTGAGTCTATTAAAAACAAGATAAAGGAAGGCATGAAGTATCAGCATGGGAAGATCGACTAAAAAGATTATTATTGAATCTGTAACCGAAGCTTTGTATGAAGAGTGGCTTGTTTACTGTAAGCAAAATAAGATTGACATTAACAATGATCCTGTTTGTAAGATGTTTTGCAAGAAGACATTTAGAGATTTGTTTATCAGTAAAAAGCTTTCTAATTCTACTCCTTCTTCAAAGAAGGATAACATTGATATTGATTGGGTATGAAAATGCAAGAAACAATTGAGCTTTTTGATGACATAGGTTTTACTCACAACGGATACCAAAGGTGGGCAGATGTTCAAGTGTCTGTAGATTGGCTTCCCGTTGATAATAGCTTTGATCATGCATTTGGCAGAGAAGTTGTTTGGGATCTTGAGTGGGAAGATTATACCATTCTTCACTTTACTGTGTATGACGAAGACGGTGAGGTAATGGGTGATTTTAATCTTGATGATTACGAAACGTATGATCATGACGTTCTTAAAGGTCTCTCTGTTGTTTGGAAGACGTATAGTAAGTACCTCTTGGATATTGTCCCTAACCTAATTGATGAATTGGAGCAACCTGAACGTGAATACGATTGAGTATATAGATCATATGGGAACAGACCTCTCTGTCGTTAATGCTGCTAGGGTGTCTCATGACAAAGAATCTTCATGGGAAGTAGATACAATAGCAAAGAGTAGATTTGATTGCGTAGTTGGTCAAGTTCCTAGTGATCGTGAGTTTCAAAAGTTAAGTGAAAAAGACGAGAACCTTATTAGATATCTTGCTAAACATAATCACTGGACTCCTTTTGCTCATACTTCTATTACTCTTCGTATAACTGCTCCCGTTCCTATTAGAACCCAGTTCTTTAAACATAAGCAGGGTTTTGTAGAAAATGAAATATCAAGACGATATGTTAAGACAACTCCTAAGTTCTTTAGTCCTAAGTGGAAGAAAAAGCCAGAAGGAAATATTAAACAAGGAAGTGGAGAATACTTTGATTTAAACGATTCAATAACCCTTAGTAAAGAATATGAAGAAGCGTGTCAGCTTGGATTGGCTGCATACAATACCATGATTATTAAGGGTGTATGTCCCGAGCAAGCTAGGTTTGTACTTCCTCAGGGCATGATGACAACATGGTATTGGACAGGTAGCCTTGCGGCTTACGCTAGATTTTATAAACTTAGGACGGACTCTCATGCCCAATCAGAAATTCAAAATTACGCTAACACAATTGGAGAAATCATCAAGCCTCTCTTCCCCGTGTCTTGGGAATGCATCACTATGTAAATGTGGGTGGCCTAAACGAGATTGTTTAAACTGCCCCGCTCCCACAACAACAGAATTGTTGTTAAAAGAATTGGAAAATAAAAAACTTATTAATGAATATAATAGTGGATGGATCAGAAAAGGATCTGATTGGTATCCTCTTAATTACTATCTTAAAAAAATTACAGAAGGAAAATAAAGTATGTCACACGAAATGTATGAAAACGATACCGCTATGTATGCTAATGGAGAGGCTGCTTGGCACGGTCTTGGTACTGTGGTCGAACACTCTCCCTCCCCGGCTGAGGCTCTTCGTCTCTCTGGACTTGACTGGAAGGTCGTGAAGTCTCCTAGTATTATCGCTGAGTACGAGGACGATGACGGGGAGATCGTGGACGCTATCAGTACTAAGAATGTAGCTACTATCCGTCAGGATACTGGTGGCATCCTTGGTCTTGTTTCTCCAAGTTATCAGGTTGTTCAGAATGAAGAACTGTTTGATATTGCTTACGAGCTTGGTGCTGATGTTCGAGTTGAGACAGCAGGCAGTCTCGATAACAACAAGAAGATTTACATCATGCTTCGAGGAGATACGTTTGATGTTGGTAATGAAAATGATAGTGTTACTCAATATCTGGGACTTTTTAACAGCCACAACGGAACCCTCTCGCTCAGTGGTCTTCCGACTAGCATCCGGGTTGTTTGTGCTAACACTTTGAACATGGCTCTGTCACGGGGTGGTCGTAATCTCTATCGTATCAAGCATACCGGAGAGATGACAGAGAAGATTGCTGATCTTCGTGCTGCCCTCAAGAGATTCCGAGAAACCGGTAACATGTTTAGAGATAAGGTTATGACTCTTAATAGCAAGTTCATGAATACCACTGACATCCAGAACTTCTGGGTTAGGGTATACACTGAGCTTCAGGAGCCTTTCGTTGCCAATCCCACTACAGAGAAGGAAGAACGCGCTACTATCAAGGCTGCTCAGACTATTGCAGAATGGTCCAATATCTTTGATAATGAGCGTTCAGAGCATGGACTTAGGCCAACTGCTTGGGTTGCTGGTAACTCTGTTACTAACTGGCTACAGCACCGAGAGGGTAGCCGTGGTCGTAAGATGTCGGATAATAGTCGAATCCATAACAACCTTATTGGTAAGGCTGCTGATTCTTCTAGCCAAGTCATGAAAATGGCTATGGCTGTCTGACATATTGGTCTACTACACCCGAATAATTGGGTGAGTAGTGGAGAATGTTGCAATGCTTTGGGATACCCTTTCATCAGAAGAGCAAGAAATTCGTACCGAACGACAGCGAGAAGCTGAACAGGCGATGCTGTTGGGCGGTAAGGATAAATACTGGAGAGAGTATACTCGCGCTCCTGATGAGGGTATCCCAGAGCAGCAACTCCTAGACTCCGCAATAGAATATCTAGAACCTTTTTATCAAGACTGGATTGATAAGACTACATCCTGTAAGAAGACACCAGCTTGGGTTCACCCGCTAATTGTTTTAGGTGCTAGAAAAATGGCAGACTTAACAATTAGATGTGTAATTCGATGTTGGCTTTCTACAGGATACTTTGGATTTAAGAACGATACTTTCCCTCACTCTCCTCCTTTAGCTCAAACTGTATGCAGATCCATAGCTAAAGATGCTGTAGCTATTATAGCTTATCAACAAGCAAAGAAAAACTTTAAAGAGGACTGGGAAAGACAATCTAAGTTTGTTAAGAACTGGTCTCCTAAGAGATGCATGGCTTTTGTTAAAAAAGTATCTGAAATACCTAAGATGTCTTTGAAGCAACAAGAAGACTTTGGTCATCATATGTTGAGGATAGCTGAAAAGAGTAGTGTAATACAAACATCAAAGGTTGTCGAAAAGAATGGTAAGAAGTGGTCAAGAAAGCTTTATGTATCTTTAGATCAAAAGATTATTAAAGAATTATATAGAAGACATAAGTCTTTAGAAACTACAGAATTAATCTTTAGGCCAATGATTGTTCCTCCTGTTCCCCATACTATGGAGCGGAGCGGAGGATATCTTACACATTACTTAAGAAAAGAAGTAGTTCATAGGTTCTTATCTAACTACTATGGAGAAGAACGAAGAGAACAAAAGTTTTCTGAGCCATCTGCGTTAGTTCTTGAGGGACTTAATGCAATGGGTAATACTGAGTGGACTATAAATGATCGGGTTCTCGAAGTTCTTACTAATCTATTCAAAGCTAATACTAGACTGGGTAATTTACCTGCTTATGATTTTTCTGGTTTTGAATTCCAAGAAGAATATCCAAAAGAAGGAACTAAAGAAGACCAAGCTAAATGGTGCCAAAGAAAAGAAGAAGCTTGGGGTAATTGGTTTAAAGAAGAACAAAAAAGAGCTAGGATGCTGGTTAGATTAGACCTAGCACAACAGCTTGTTAAAGAACAATTTTTCTACATGCCTTACACCCTTGATTTTAGGGGAAGGTGCTACGGTACATGCGAACTACTTTGTTGTCAGGGTTCAGATTTTGATCTTTCTCTAATACAATTTGCAGAGCCGGTTGAGCAGACTGATGTAGGAAAAAAGTGGCTAAAGATTTATTTGGCTAATCTATTCGATAAAGAAAAGTTATCTTTAGATGACAGGGTTAAGTGGGTTGATGATAACATGAAAATGTTTGAAGCAATCAATAAAGATCCCTATGCTAACAAAGAGTGGTTATCGGATAAGAAGAAAAAGAATCCTTCTTTTACAAGACTAAAGGTAATCTTTGATCTTTGTAGAAAAGACGGCCTTACTCAAATTGATGTTCATATAGACGGGAAATGCAATGGTACGCAACACTGGTCCGGCATCATGCGCGATGAGTTGACGGCCACACTCACGAACCTGAACGACAACGACAACCCAGAGGATTTGTATGGATTTGTATCAGATAAAACTACAGAAGTTTGCTATGAACATAAAGATACTGTAGACTGGTATAGTGTATTCTTAGATTATTGGTCAGACGGAATTAAAAGAGAAGTAACAAAACGTCCCACCATGTGTGATTCATATGGACTTACTTTCTATGGAATACAAAAGTATATTAAATCGGAAGGCCATCTTGATTGGGTAGACAAGGATATGGTTGGAGGTGCTGTGGTTGAATTGGCTAGAGCAATCCAAGAATCTTTATCTCAAACATTAGAAATGCCTAATAAGGGTAAAGACTTCTTGAAAGAAGTTACAACCATACTAGGAAACGCAAACAAGCATGTAGAGTATACTACTCCAAGCGGATTCAAAGTAGTTCATTCATACAATATGAAAAAGAACAGACGAAGCTTGGCTTCTCTATTCAACCACAAAGAACTGACCTTTTATACCTATACTGAAGATGTAGATATTCGTAAAGCAGTTCTTAGTATATCCCCAAACTACATCCATTCGCTAGATGCGGCTCATATGTTTTTAGTAATTTACAGACTTTTAAAAGAAGGTATAATAAAACTTTCTTTTATCCACGATTCTTATGGAGTTCACGCACCTTACGTTGAAACCATGAGGGATATAACAAGAGAGGAATTTGTTAAAATCCATGAAGAAAATCAACTACAGACACTCAAAGAAGAGATCGAGAGAAACACGGACCTTACACTCCCCTCTGTCCCAGAGCGAGGAGGATTCAAAATATCAAGAGTTCTTAAATCAGATTATCTCTTTTCCTAAATGTGTTTGGATTAGGTGGAAAGATGCGGCTACTCACGGTGGACCTGAATGGGTCTATGCAGAGGATGCTATGAAGTATTGTCAGTCTTCTCCTCCAATTATGAATACTATTGGTTTTGTTATGAACGAAACAGATGAGTATATTGCCGTAACAGATACAATAGGACCGGAAGAAACAGGTAGCGTAAATGTTATTCCAAAAGGAATGATAATTAATTTTACAACTCTTAAGGGAGAAAAAGATGGGATGTCTTCATGTTGAAAACGAAGGGGAAATGGAATTAGCTTTAGATCAGGCGGTTAAGTTAGCGAAACTTAAAGATACTCATATGTGCATTGAGTTTAATTGCAAAGCTATGATGAATATTTTTACAACAAACCTTTTTGATTCTTTTCTTAAACAACAAGTGTCACCGTCTAACGGATTCAATCTACATTTGATTGTACCGGCAGAAGAAGACGAGGGACTCAGTGAGGTATAACAATGAGTAGAGTTTTGGTTATTGGTGATTTGCACCTTCCTGCTGAAAAGCAAGGATACTTTGATTTTGTAAAGAAAATCAAAAGAAAGTATAAAACAGATACGACAGTATTTATTGGTGATGTTTTAGATCATCACAGTATTTCATTTCATAAAAAGCATGTGGAGTCCGGTGGTCCAGTTCAAGAGTTTAAAGAAGCTTTTGAAAGCATGGCTAAATGGAAGCGTATGTTTCCTAGAGCTAAAGTTTGTATTGGAAACCATGATGAACGAGTCATGAAACTTAGTAGTGACGTTGGTATTCCTCAAATGTATCTGAGGAGTTATTCTGACATTTATCAAACCCCTAAGTGGAACTGGGAGTATTCTTTTGAGATCGATGGAGTATTCTATCATCATGGGACAGGAGCTGGCGGACAGTATCCTGCCTTTAATGCAGCAAGGTCTAGGGCAATGTCAACAGTCAGCGGTCACTGTCATTCTATTAGCAGTATTAATTGGCTTGCTGGCCCTAATACAAGGTTGTTTGGCATGAATGTAGGCTGCGGAGTAGACGCAAAACATATTGCTATGGATTATGGAAGTAATTGCATGAAAAAGCCAATTGTATCTTGTGGGGTTGTAATTGATGGACATCCTTACTTGGAGCTAATGGATCTATGAGCAATAAGAAACTTAACTTTAAAGAATTTAGAGGACGTACAGCAGGAAAGCCTCGTCGTTCTAAAAAGAATAAATATGGACTTAGGAAAAGAGGAAGAAAGAATTAAAAACTTATGACCCCTTATCCGATTTAGTAAGTAAGGAAGGAGTAAATATGGACAATTTAACTGAAGAAGTTTTGGAACCAGTATCCGAAGATACTAACGAATCCCAAGTTCCTGCCATCTCTCTTGAGATTGTATTGGGATATCTAGCTAGTCTTGCTGATTCGCTAGAACAGATTTCACGAAGAATTAAGGATGATGTAAATGGCTTGATTGTACAAGCTAATAAGAATAACCCAGAAGAAATTCATGAAGGAGATACTAATGATGACGAAGAATAAGCCAGCTACTTTTATTACGGGAACTCTTGATGTTCAGTGGGCATTCCTCCACAAGGTCGATGACAAGTTTGGTAAGCCCGGTAATCACAACATTACTGTTGTTGTTGATGAAGAGCTTCAATCTCAGCTTGATAAGCTCAAGACTGAACACAATGCTACTAAGATTAATGGAATGAGGACAACTGATGACGGTGTTACTGTTATCAAGGCTAAGTCTTCTTCGTTTAGCAAGAAGGGTCAGGAGATCTATCCTTGCTATGATGCAAATGCTCAGAAGACTGAGGCAGTTGCTTTTGGTGGAGATAAGGTTAAGCTCAAGCTTACACCTATGATTATCGACCGAGACTCTTCAATGAGTCTATTCCTTAGTGGTGTTCAGATTATTGAAAAGAAGCCATATGAAGATACTGGCGGATTCTCAAAGACTGAAGGCTTTGATGGCTCAGACTACAAGGCTCCCGTTACTGAGTCAACTGCTGTTGTTGAAGAAGTAACAGATACCGAGGAGATCACGGATAGTGACCTCCCGTTCTAAAGACTCCCTTGAGTGGGTTTTCCCCCTAAACCCCGTAGCGGCTTCCCGGCCCCGGCTCTCTAAGGGTCGGGGCGGGAGGCCTCACGCTTACTACGCTGGTCCCTACAAGAGATTTATCTCTGAAGCAGCTAACGTAGTAGATGAGGTGTTTAGCGAAGGATATCCTTTAATAGAAGGACCACTTCATGTGTCTTTACAGATGAATGTTAAAAAACCAAAAACAACTAAGTTTGATTATCCAAAGTGGGACGTTGACAACGGAATCAAAGCTTGTTTAGATTGTTTAAATAAAAAGCTATGGGTAGATGATTCACAGATTATTTCTATCGATGCTTCTAAAAGATGGGCGGAAGATGGTGAAGAGGGACACTTTATTATAAGTGTTACGGAACAGTAGGACTAAGGTTCGCTGTTCTCTTGGCTCCGTAGCCCAATCGGCAGAGGCAGTGGACTTAAAATCCATACAGTGTGGGTTCGAATCCCACCGGAGCTATTGGGTTGGGTAGAATCTAAAAATCTTTAAGATTAAAGAACGCTACCTTGGTTCTGTTGAACTTACCAACAGGACCGTCAATCCGCCCTCCTGTCTTCGATGTTGGAGACAGGGGGGTTTACCTCAGGCAAGCTGCGTTGGCGTTGTAGCGGGTGACTTATAATCGCCGTCACGTCGCAGGTTCGAATCCTGCCCTGAGGATTATGAAGATAGATCAATTTATACCATTAGGATTAAAAACGTGTGTTGAAAATCCTCTGTCTAAAAAGCATTGCTCTATTATTTGCAGAGGAAATAAAATAATATCTGTAGGTATTAATAAACATAAGACTCATCCACTAGCAGCTAAATACGGTTACAGGTATAATGAGCTACATTCAGAGTTAGATGCTTTTAGAAAAACAGACGAAAGAAGTAAACTTACTCTGATCAACTTTCGATATAATAGGTATGGGCAGATGAGAATGTCCAAACCTTGTGTCAAGTGTTTGCCTTGGTGTTTAGAGATATTTGACAACATATATTATACTACGAGAGAAGGAATCGTATTGCTCTCGTAGCTCAATTGGATAGAGCAGCGGACTTCTAATCCGCAGGTTGCAGGTTCAAGTCCTGCCGGGAGTGCTTTATGGCTAGAGATTATGCAAGCGAAAAAGCTTGGGAATCCAAACAAAAATATATTTCCTCTACAGGAGGAAAAGGAAGCGTCCGCCGTAAAACGGATGAAGAAAAGTATAGAGATAACTACGATAAAATTTTTGGAGAAAAGGAATTAAAGAATGGCAAGTTGCAGCAGAAAAGAAAACAAAAATAGAAAAAGTAAACGTGAAGCCAAAAACTATTGGCAGTGTTCTGTTGATTACAAAGGAAAGAATTACCAGATTCTTTTGACCGATTCAGAGGTTGAAAGGGGTCTTGGTAGAGCAAAGAAAAATCCAGAAGATATTCAGTCTTGTCCCTGTGGCAAGAAGTCTAAATGTTCTAGTTTCTTTTGCTGGTTGATTGGAAGATACGAATAATTATATGCCTCCGTAGCTCAGTTGGTAGAGCAACCGGCTTTTAACCGGTTGGTCGTAGGTTCGAGTCCTACCGGGGGTATTAGAAAGGGAGATTTATGCTTGAAGAAAACCTAGATTTAATTAATAAGATATCTTATTCACTTGCTTCCAAGTGCCCAAGGTGGACGAATGAAGAAATTTATTCGTGCGCTTTGATTCATGCTTGGAAAAGACTTCAAAAGTTTGATGACACAAAAACAAAGGTAGAAATATATCTTAATTTTACAGTTAAGAAAGATGTTATCTATGATTACATGCATGATCAGGGATATAGAAAACAAGCTAATAGAAAGTGGCTAAGAAGATATAATCTTAAAACAAATCTTGAACCTATTCACTTAGATAAAGAAGTTGTCAATGATTTTTCTTGGGAGCTTTTGGAAGTACTTTCAGATAGACAAAAGCTAATTGTAGAAATGAGATTAAACAAAGATACTCAAGATGTGATTGGAAGAAAGATCGGCAAGTCCAGATCTTGGGTGTGTGGAGAACTAAAGAAGATTAAAAATATATTGGAGAATACTCATGGGAACTATGACTGAACGTAAGCAATGCCCCTCTTGTGCAGCAAATGGGCGAGATAACTCAGAAGACAATATGGCCGTATATGACGATGGTAGCGGTTATTGTTTTAGCTGCGGTCACTATGAAAATAGCAAAGGAAACTCTACTCGAATGACCACTACTCACTCTTCTACCGTAAACTTCAAGCCTCATACCGGCACCTTCACTGGTCTATCTGACCGAGGTATTACCGAGAAGACCGCAAGGATTTATGGATATCAAGTTGCTCGTATCAACGGCAAGGATGTTCACATTGCAAATTATTATCGAGACAATGCTATTGTTGGTCAAAAGCTGCGCGGTCCCGATAAGACTTTCTTCTGGAAGGGTTCTGCTAAGAACGCTCCTTTGTTTGGTCAGAATGTTTGGACTAACAAGTCTGGTAATGCAAAGCGTCTTGTTATCACCGAAGGTGAGATAGATGCAATGACTGTCAACCAGCTTCTAAACAATAGCTGGCCTGTAGTGTCTGTTCCTGCTGGTGCCAACGGCGCAGCTAGAGCTATCAAGGATAACCTTGAGTTTGTTACTAGCTACGACGAGATTGTTATCATGTTTGATCAAGACGATCCCGGTCGTGAGGCAGCTAAGGAAGTTGCAGAGATCCTGCCTCCCGGCAAGTGTCGCATTGCATCGCTTCCTTACAAGGATGCTAACGAGTGCCTTGTCAAGGGCGAGGGCAAGGCTGTTGTCAATGCTACTTGGCAAGCCCCGCTATACTCTCCCGACGAGATCCTGCATGTATCTAACGTATTGTCTACGGCTGATCAGCTTGAGAGCAAGGTGTACCCTTTCCCTTATGATAGGCTCACTGACTTCCTTATCGGTCAGCGATCAGGAGAGATCACCCTGTGGACCTCAGGTACTGGCTCCGGCAAGTCCACCATCCTCCGTGAGATCATGTGTCACCATCTTGAAGAGGGCCGCTCCGTTGGTGCTATCATGCTGGAGGAGTCGCCTCAGGAGACTATTGATGATATGATCAGCTTGCTTATCAACAAGCCCGTTCGTGCTATTCGTGCTGCTCGTACTATGAACGAGCTTCGACAGCGTATGGGCAAGGATCCTGTAGAAATGGAGATCATTGATGACCTCACTGATGAGGAGTATGCAGAAGCCAGAGAGCGGCTTACTGGAACCAACTTCTATATCTACGATCACCTTGGCAACAACGCTCTACAGAACCTTGCTGCTCGTATGGAGTTCATGGCTGTATCTCTTGGTGTAGATGTTATTGTACTTGATCACATCACCGCCGCTGCTGTTGGTATGGCTGGAGCAAATGAGAAGGATATCGATGGTGGTGCATCCGAGCGTCTTATCATCGACAACCTTATGAAGGAACTACGCGCTCTTGTCTCTCGTACTGGGGTCCGCATCGATGTTGTCTCTCAGCTTAAGAAAACCCAGAAGGCTTATGAAGAAGGTGATCGCATCACCCTTCAGGATCTTCGAGGATCCGGCTCACTTGCCAGTGTACCTAACACTGTGATTGCTCTTGAGCGTGATCGTCAGAACGAGAACCCTGTAGTTGCTAATACTACTACTATTCGAGTTCTTAAGAATCGACTTACTGGTCGAGCTGGTGTGGCAGCATGCCTGTTCTATGACCGAATTACTGGTAGGACAAAGGAGATTGATTTCGCCGTCTCGGAAGACGGACAGATTCACTTTGAACCCGTTGAGTAATCCCTAACAATCAGGATGAAATAATGAAACTAGTATTTGACATCGAGGCAAATGGCCTCAATGAGCTTATCCTTAACAAGAAGGGTGAGCCACAGAAAGAAGTAACCAGAGTACACTGTCTTGTAACTAAAGATATAGACACAGGAGAAGTTAATGTTTACACTGAAACTAATATGCAATCTGGCGTTAATGCTTTGCGTAATGCCGATCTTCTTATCGGCCACAATATTACGCTCTATGATGTACCCGTTCTTGCACGGCTCTATGGCCCTATTCAGACTAGGAAACTGGATACTCTCATTGTCTCTAGAATGATGTATCCAGAGAAGAGTCAGAATCCGCTAGGAGGAAACTCTCTTGCCTGTTGGGGTAAGCATCTTGGATTTGAAAAGATGGACTATCAAGGGGGCTGGGAAGAATGCTCAGATGAAATGATCGAATACTGTATTCGTGACGTTGAAGTATCAGAGCGCATCTGGAAGTCTCAGCAAAATTTTATTAATAAGTACAACAAGTCTGTTGCTCTCGAACACATTGTAACTGATGTAATATCTAAGCAGATTGAAAACGGTATTGGCTTTAATTTAGATGAAGCTACACGCTTGGATTCTCTTCTATCTCTTGAGAAAGCAGAGATTGAGGACCATCTTAGGTGTGTGTTTCCTGCTAAGGTTGAGGTGCGTTACTCAGACAAGACAGGTAAACGACTTAAAGATAAGATTACTATTTTCAACCCCGGTTCTCGTCAGCAAATTGCAGAGAGACTTGGTGAGAAATACAACTGGAAGGCTCCCACCACAGACAAGGGAAACCCAAAGGTTGACTCAGAAGTTCTTAAGTCTTTGTCTTTTCCTGAGGCATCTAAGCTTGCTCGTTACTTTGATCTTACCAAAATGCAGGGACAGGTAACAGATTGGTGTACTCGATCAGCTAACTCCAGAGATGGACGTATTCATGGTAATGTAAATCCTCAGGGTACGGTTACAGGACGCATGACTGCATCACAACCAAACCTACAGCAGGTTCACTCCGATCCTAGAATGCGATCTCTATTCATTCCCAGTAATGGCAATGTAATGGTTGGTATTGATGCATCTGGTCTTGAGGCTCGTATGCTTGCCAGTAGAATGGCTAAGTATGATCAGGGCAAGTATGCTGATGTCATCCTTAGTTCTGACATTCACGATTACAATATGGTTCAGGCTGGTATCGACAGCCGTACTGTATGCAAGACTTTCTTCTATGGATTCATCTATGGTGCTGGTGACGAAAAGATCTCCAAGATCACCGGACAGAACGGACGTACACTGAAGCAGCGGTTTCTTCGGAACATGCCAGCACTCAAGAAGCTAATCGATGAAGTGAAGTTTCAAGTAGCCAAGAAGAAAACAATTACACTACTTGATGGTAGAGAGGTTCCTTGTCGTAGTGAACATGCCGCTTTGAATGTTCAGCTTCAAGGAGACGGGGCCATTGTGATGAAGCTTGCTCAAGCTATCTTGTATACTAAGATAAATAAAACAAAGGGAGTCAAGTTTATGGCGACAGTTCATGATGAATGGCAACTGGAATGTCATCCAGATATTGCCGAAGATATTGGCAAGGCTGGTGTCGAAAGCATTGTCCTTGCCGGTGAGAAACTTGGTGTTAACATGCCACTTGATGGTGAGTACAAAATTGGATCAAACTGGTCGGAGACACACTAATGTACAATTGTAATTACTTTTTATTGTTAAAAGCTAAAAAGCTAAGAGAACTTAACCCGGCGGTTTATGGAATCTATTCGCTGGCTTACTTAGTATTTCTTGTTTCAAACCCACCAGAACAATTTAAAGAGGATATAGAAAAATGCGGATGGTAATGCTCGGAGGTAGGGCTAGAGTTGGAAAGACAACCATAGCTAAGATGATCGCGGAGTTTGCTTATCACTTAGGTTTTAAGCCAATCTTCATGCCTTTTGCTGGTCCTATTAAGGATGAAGCAGAACGAAAAGGATACTCAAAAGAAAAGAATTCTGTAGAATACAGAAACTACTGCCAAGGTATTGGTGCTTCCGAACGAAGCAAAGACTCTGACTACTGGGTTAACAAGTGGTCGGATCAAATTCAAAATGTAATTAATCTTGAGGCAGAAGATATTGAACGTGGAGAAAAGTATTGGGAACGAGTTATCTTGGTTGACGATTGCAGATATATTAATGAGGTAGCCAAAGGTAGAGACTATGATGCTATACAGATTTTTGTCTCTAACGGAGACAGAAACATTGATGATCAAGACGCAGACTGGAGATACCACGAATCCGAAATGATGGCAAATAACATTGAAGCAAAAGACCCAAACTACAAGGGCATCTTTTCTACTATTCTTATTAATGATGGAGACCTAAATGACCTTAAGTCTGTGGTAGAAATTTATTCCGAGGTTTGGCTGGGCACAAGAATGCTCAATGAAGAAGACAGAGAAACTATTACTAAGGCTAGTCAATCTCAGCTAAAAATTGAATATGTGTCCCAAATACTAGATGAGATATTTGATAAGTTTGGAATTGATCCAGATGACTACATTGATCTAGATGACGGTGATGATGTAGATGATGATGATGACTTTAGCGAAGGAGCAGATTAATGGAGTATCCTAATCTAGCTGCTCTCGACGGAGATATCCTTGCCTACAGAGCAGCACACTGGGCTGATGTTGAAGGCATTGATGAGCTAGAAGATAGGCTGAATCATGATATAAAAGAATGGACTCCAGAAGGAGTATCAAATGTAATTATTTGTTTTTCGTGTCCCCGTCATAAAAACTACAGAAGAGATTTTTGGCCTAAGTACAAAGCTCACCGCGACAAGTTACATACCCCCGATGCATTAGATTACGCTCTTGAGATTGTTTACTCATCAGACTCGTCAGTAAGATGTGTAGATAGGCTAGAGGCAGATGACCTCATGGGTATGATATCGTCCTCAGAAACAGGGGTGTCTGTGACTATAGATAAAGATCTTAGATCAGTGCCGGGATGGCATTGGAATCCAGACAAAGAAGAAAAGCCTGTCTATGTATCAGAAGAAGAGGCAGATAGATTTTTCTACACCCAGTGGATGACTGGGGATTCTACTGACAATATCCCCGGACTATGGAGAGTTGGACCAAAGAAAGCCGAGAAATTACTAAGTAATACCGAAAGGTGTGATTGGGACGCATCTATTTTGAATATGTACAAAGAAGAGAAAAGACCAGAAAATAAACAAGTAGATATGGATCCAGAGTCTTTTGCTCTAGCTATGGCTAGGTGTGTAAGGATCCTCAGAAACGATGAATATGATAAAGACAAGGGAGACATTTTTCTATGGAACCCGATAATTGGGTAAACAATAAACAAACTATTCAAGTTAACTTTTACAAGTTTACCTACCGTAATATAAATTACAAACAACCGTTCTGTAAAAATAATCAAAAAATTGCAAAAAGAATATATTTAGGGGGTTCTTCCCCAACGATTGCTACAAATATATTGTGTATATTTTATACTTGGTTTTTTCTTTTGTGCTTTTGGAGATACTTTATCCCGTATTCTCATGTTGCCGTTTCTATTAATGGATCTTATTACGAAGTAAGAGAAGGCAATAATTTTTGGAGAGATGAAGAGTTTGAAAATAAAAGATTTAAACTGGTAGAAACAGTAAACTTAGAATGCAATAAAATTCCTACAGAAGATGAACTGTTTGGATACACAAGAAATCTTCCTGTACATATGGGAACAAAATCTCCCAAAGACATGGCATTCGCTGTTGCATTTATGTTTATGCCTATCCGAATATTAGGATACCCCAGAATAACCAATGATTGCGTGAGTGTGGCCGCGCACCTACTTTCTTTGTTTGGAATTAAAGTTAGTAAATATGCATGGACTCCGAAATCATTTTACGATAGTTTATTAAAGAAAGAAAATGTATGCAAAACGAAATGGACCTATTCCAAGAATTCATCGTAACGTCTCGTTACTGTAAGTGGGTTGACTCCAGAAACAGAAGAGAGACTTGGGATGAATGTGTTGAAAGATATTACAATTATATTCGTGACAACACCATGTTAATGGTGGGATCAGAAAACTATGATGACTATGCTAGTTTACTAAATGAGTGCAAAGAAGCTACAGAAAACTTGGAGGTGTTTCCCTCCATGAGAGCATTGATGAGCGCGGGTCCGGCTGCTGATGTAGACAATACCGTTTTCTACAATTGCTCGTATCTTCCTATTAAAGATACTAGATCTTTTTCTGAAGTTTTGTATATTCTTTGTTGTGGGACTGGAGTTGGTTTCTCTTGTGAAAGAGAATACACGGAACAGCTACCAAAGGTTCCTAATGAAATTACTAAAACAGATGATATGATTATGGTTCAAGACTCCCGAGTAGGGTGGGCCGAAGCTCTTAGAGAGCTTCTCGATTATTTGTATGAAGGAAAGCATCCAACATGGGATACTTCCTTAGTCCGTCCTGCTGGAGCAAGGCTTAAGACCTTTGGTGGCCGTGCAAGCGGCCCCGAACCTCTTGAACGACTGTTCCGTTATATTGTTAAGCTATTCTATAATTGTGCTGGCAGAAAGCTAAAGCCAATTGAAGTTCATGATATTGTCTGTCTTATCGGAGAGATTGTAATTGCAGGTGCTGTTCGTAGATCCGCGCTTATCTCTCTTAGCGATGTCTCAGATCATGAAATGGCTAAAGCAAAAGCCGGACCTTGGTGGGAAAGCTCAGGACATAGAAGCCTTGCAAATAACTCTGCGGTATACGATCACAAGCCTGATCTGGGACAGTTTCTTCAGGAGTGGAGTCACCTATATGACTCTCGCTCTGGAGAACGAGGAATCTGTAACCAAGAGGCCATGTCTAGAATCGCAGCTAAGGCTGGACGTAAGACGGAGGGTATTAAGTTTGGTACAAACCCATGCTCCGAAATTATTTTACGTCCCTATCAGTTCTGCAACCTAACAGAAGTAGTTGTAAGGCCCGAGGATGATCTAGAAAGTCTTCGTAAGAAAGTACAGATGGCTACCATCTTGGGAACAATTCAATCTTCATTCACAGGATTTCCCTACCTACGAGAAGAGTTTAAGCAGAACTGCGAAGAAGAAAGACTGCTTGGTGTATCCTTTACGGGGATTTATGATAGCAAGCTGATGAGCGGACAGCTAGGTAAAGGAAAGCTTTCATATGTCCTAGAGGAGCTTCGAGAAGAAGCCGTAAAAACCAATCTACGATGGGCGGGTAAGCTTGGTATTAATCCAAGTAAGTCAATTACTTGCTGCAAGCCAAGTGGAACCACTTCTTGTGTAGCGGGAACGTCTTCAGGTATGCATCCACGTTATAGTGAGTATTACATTAGAAGAGTTCGTGCAGACAAGAACGATCCACTATGCACATTTATGACAGAAATGGGAATACCTTCAGAGTCGTGTATGCAAAGACCAAATACGACCACGGTCTTCTCATTCCCAATCAAGGCACCCTGTAATACTGTTACACAGAAAAACATCAAGGCTCTAGACCATCTTGATCTTTGGCTTTTGTATCAGCGTTACTGGTGTCATCATAAGCCAAGCATTACCGTCTCTTATAATGATGATGAGTTTCTCTCAATCGGTCAGTGGGTTTGGGATAACTGGAAGTATGTATCAGGCATCTCCTTCCTACCAGCAGATGATCATGTATATGAACAAGCTCCCTTTGAAGCTTGTGATGAGGAAACTTATAATGACCTGCTAAGTAAAATGCCATCTCATATTGATTGGCGTGATCTTACTCTATACGAAATAAACGACACAACAACAAATTCGCACACCCTTGCTTGCCAAGGAGGTTCTTGTGAAGTTGTGGATATAACTGGAGATTAATATGAACATTAACCCTAATATTCAATTTAAACTGGACAGAGGACAGCCTCTTAATCAGGCGGAGATGTCTATGATTATTAAGTCATGGACTTCTCGTATCGAACAAATGGAGAAGAATATTGAAGAACTTTCCAAGAATAGATCCGAAACTAGTAGAAGAACTAGAAAAAATGTATCCTCCGATTCAGTTTGATCCAGATGTTCCTACTGATCAATTTATAAAGATGCTTGCCCAAAACTCTGGTCAGATATCTGTAATTGAAAAACTAAAACAAATTCTCAAAATCCAAGAAAAAAGTAGAGGAGGCTTCTAATGGGTATATTTGGAGGTGGACCCAAATGTAGGCCTCCTCACGAGTATGATAGCTACGAGTGCTGGAGAAGATATTGGGAACCAAGATATACTGCTTCTGTAAGAATACAAAAATTTAATGCAAGTAGATTAGCTAGTCAGTTTAGAAGACAAGGACAAGAAGCAACACAAAGAGCTAGCATATCAACAAAGCTAGCTCAAGATAAGATTACCAAGCTGGCTAAAGAAACAAACGAACGGTGGACTCAGATTGCTAGATCTCAAACCGGGGCAACTGGCAGGATGGCTGGAGAGTTTAAAGCCGATACACCTACTGTTAAACTACCAAAAGCAAAAAAGATTAAACAAAGATTATCACCATCTGTTCAAATAGCTGGACTGGAGTCCAAGGCCGTTACAGAAGGTACGTTTAAAAGAAAACGATCTCAAAATGAGAAAAGGCCTATATAAAGAAAGGAAATTATTATGGGATTTGGAGGAGGAACTGGCGGACCCGGAAATGTTCAAATTGATAGAACTGCCGAAAGAAGAGCAAATATGGCACTATCTCAAGCTCAAAAGCAACAAGCTGAAGCAGAAGCGGCAGCATCAATGGCTCAGGCAAAGGCCAGAGAACAAGAAGAGATGGCAAAAGAAAGAGCGCAAAGAGATGCTATTCAAGCCGCAGAGGCAGCCGCTTCTACAGAAGTAGAAAAAACAGAGGTAGCTGGTCAAGTTGATGTCGGCTCTATTGTTTCAGATAGACCATCAGTTGAAGCTATGTCTTATCTTCAAATTCCAGAAGAGGACGATGAGGACAAAAACCAACAGGGCACTCAAATAAGAGGAATGTAATATGTCACAAGAAACTCTAGCAGATAGATTTAGGATTCTAAACTCTCAAAGACAACGAAAACTAGAACATGCTAGAGAAGCATCTAGATTAACAATACCAACCATTCTACCTCCAGAATCTAGAGGAGAAGAAGACCAGCTTTACACCCCCTATTCTTCAGTTCCAGCAAGAGGTGTTACGGCTATGTCTAGTAAAATGCTGTCAGCCCTCATTCCCTTAAATGAAGAACCATTCTTTAAGTTTGCTGTTAAAGACGGAGTTACTCCAAGTGTAGAAGTAAATAACTATCTAGAAAGCATGGCAGATCAGGTATACAACAAAATTAAATCTAAAAACTTAAGAGAAGTTGTATTTCTTGCTTTACAACACCTTGTTATTGTTGGTGATGTTCTATTCATTATTGAAGATGATATGTCTTGTAGGCTTATTAGATTAGATAATTATGTAGTAAGAAGAGATGTAATTGGAAATGTAAAAGAAATTATCTTTGTAGAACATGAGTTAAAAGAAGAAGACGATAAAAATTTAGATATGTATAGTACATACAAGGCCGGGTCTTATGCAGAAAATAAAGACGGCTATGAGGCTATTTATGTTCAGTGTCTATTTAACGACGAGTCCGGTATTTGGAACGTCAAAAAAGAAAAAGACGAAGAGATCTTTGAAGAAGGAGAGTTTAACATTCTTCCTTATATCCCACTAAGATGGGGGTATGCCGCAGGAGACAACTACGGTAGATCACACTGCGAAGATATTCTTGGAGACATAACCGCACTAGAAGCCTATTCAGAAGCCCTAGTAGAAAGCATGGCAGCAGGATCCGCATTCTGGATTGCTGTAGATCCTGCTGGAATTACAGACATTGATGATATTGCAGCGGCACCTAATGGAACATATGTTGCTGCCCGTCAACAAGATGTTTTCACTCTTACGCCATCAGGAACAATGAATGCACAGATTCAATCTACAAATCAAGCTGTAGAAATAATGAGAAGAGAAATTGGTAGATCTTTCTTACTAGAATCAGCTTCAATTCCCACCGGAGATAGGGTTACAGCTACAGCAGTAAGAATGGTTGGAACAGAGCTAGAAACGGTTCTAGGCGGAGCCTTTGGATCAATCTCAAGAGATTTGTTTGTCCCTCTAGTGAATAGAGCAGTCTTTGTAATGATATCCGATAATGTTATTGATGAAAGATTATATGAAGAGTTCTTAGAAGACGGAATACTTAGTGTAGATATTGTAACTGGACTACAAGCACTCAGCAGAGATACTGATTTGAATAAACTTATGCAACTTGGAGAAATGGTTAGAAACTTACCAGAACAAATTGCTATGATGTTTAAGTGGGACGAGTATGGCAAGGCTCTTGTAACAGCACTTGGTTTTGATGCAAATAACTGGGTTAAGGATGAAGCAGAAGTGCAAGAACAAATGCTTAAACAACAACAGGCAATGGCGGCTCAACAAATGCAACAACAGGCGGTAAGCACTGCTGGACAACAAGTAGCAGGAGCTTTGGGACAACAAGCAGCAGGAGCATTACAAGGCCAAGATATAGGAGCCATGTTAGAAGGAATGGATCCACAAGCACTTGAGGCACTTAATCAAACCATGACGGGACAGTAAAATGGAATATGAGGTAATTAAAAAAGACATTGAAAACTGGATAGTAAACTATTTAGATAAACCCAGTAAACATTACAACAATCTAAAGGCTTGTCCTTTTGCTTCAAAAGCTTGGTTTAATAATAAGGTAAAGCTTGTTTTAGGTGGTAGAAAAGAAGCTAGAGAAGAAATAGAGCAATGGTCTGATGAATATGAATTAGTAATAATTGCTTGCAATGCTCTTTGGCAAGATATAGATACTTGGGAAGAAAAGATGAATGAGATACACTCTAAAAACGATTTGTATATCATGGTTTTTGACCCAAGCGGAGATTACGAGTGCGATCCTGAACTAGATGAAGATCTTTGGGGATCTGTAACAGACGAAGATTACGGTATGATTTTCGTTCAAAGATTAAAAAATCTAAATAACCACTCAGAGTTTTTAGATAAACTTGGATACTATGATATGTGTTCAAAAGAATTTAAGTCCTACATAGAAAAAAGGAGAATGTCCGATGGCAGGAATGAGAAAAAAGACTAAAAATAAGCCTAAAAAGAATGGAAACGGTACTACTATGCGTAGCGGTCAAATGAGAAAGAAGACCACTAAGAAAGTTGCTGGCAAACAAGGCGCAATGAAGCGTTAACTTAATTTAAATTTACTACTTGAAAGGAGCCATAATCATGGCAGATTCAGATTACGTCGAAACAATTGGTGCTTATGGCTCCTCATTGGGGGACACTGCAAAACCAGACACAGAAGCATTAGCTAATGCACAAATTGACCTAGCTCTCCCTAGAACGGGAACACAAATTGACTTTGGGGATTGGTTTGAAGATCACTATCCCTTTGAGAGAAACGGAACGGCTGCGACAGCAAAGATTGAGTTTACAGCAACCTCGTTCCCAATCACTAATGACCAAACCATCAAAATCACCGATGCCTTTGGTACTGAGATTACTTATACAGTTAAAGGATCTCAAGCACTAAATGACCAACAATTTGCTGGTCTTACAGGTAACTCAAACATTGCCACTTCTCTTGCCGCTTGTATTAACGATGCAAACGCTACAGATAGAGCAGCAGCAGGATGTCATGGTGGTACTATTACAGCATCGGCTTCTGGGTCTATTGTAACTCTTACTCAAGACGTTGAAGGAACTGACGGCAACACAAAGATTGATATTACTGGCTTTAGTCAGGATGTTGTTAGGGTTTCGGGTCTTAATGGAGAAATGAATGGAATCAACCAGTCCGGTTACAAGGGCTTTTCAGGCGGCACTGGCGTTGCTGCTACTGCAACCATTACAGTTCTTGGAAGCATTACAGCAGATAAGACAATTACTATTATTTCAGAAGATGGCACAGATGCCGCTGGTGGTTTAGGAACAAGTATAGTTTACAAAGCAAAAGATGATGAAGACCTTACCGCAGATCCTATTGAATTTGATAGAGACACTGGCGGAGTTTCTGGGATTGCTACTTCAATCCACG
>TARA_R100000231_G_scaffold79622_1_pt1 | contig 23200 bp, 27 predicted proteins | sample TARA_R100000231 | Tara Oceans TARA_R100000231 (sample SAMEA2620565) | marine metagenome | biome: marine biome (ENVO:00000447); feature: surface water layer (ENVO:00002042); material: "saline water (ENVO:00002010), including plankton (ENVO:xxxxxxxx)" | depth 5 m | reverse complement strand
GGATACACCTTATCTAAGAACACATCTGATGTTTGACAGTATGGAGACTGCGTTAGAATATCGTAAGATCAACAGGAGGAAGTCATTTCATCCTGAAGAAGTGATACACATTCACTACAACGATAGTACTAATCATCCCAGGACTGTTGTAACATTTGAGGAGATCACAGTAATGCACAGGCAATCTGATGAGGAATGATTTTCCGAAACTATTACTGTTGGGAAACAGCGATAGTAATTGTCAAACTAAAAATGAAAAGACATGACTGAATTATTTAAAGAACAAGTAAAAGCTACTTGTCTCGAATGGACTGCCGAAGACGTTGCGTACAAAGTCGATGACTGGGTACACATGGAAAACGACAAAGGCATTGATCTTGACACAACTCTTGAGATCACAGAAGAGCACAGAGAATACCTACAGGGTATTATGAGAGATGCTGTATTAGAGCACCATGAAAGGATTTGTGAAACGATTGGTGATGCCCTATGGGACTACATGATCGAGAACAAAACCGATATCATGGAATTTTTAACTAGAACTAAATACTTAATATAATGTTACATTCAAAATTTTCTTTACACATTGACGTGGAGAATGCAGAAGTAAGTCTCTACGCAAACACAGAATTTGGATTTTCGATCCACAGTTTTGATGTTGAGATCACAAACGGACACATTAGATTGTCCATTCCTGATCCTAAGAAGTTTAAATTACTTGCCCAGGTGTTACAAACATCTCAAAAGAATTTAATGGAATATATTACTAACGAATTTAAAAATGAATACTCATGGCAAAATTAGAAGTCACAAATGTGCGATACTTTCAAACTCGCAGAGGTACAGGATATGAATGTACCACAAACGTAAAAAACGTAATCATATGGAATGATGGTGATGGTGGGGGAACTTGGATTCCTCCACACAAACCATATACAATACCGTATCATGAAATGAAAAGCATGGAACTGGAAAGTCTTATAGATGACTATGAAAAGAGAGGAGATAAATCCTCTGATGCATACGATGAAGAAAGACTGCAAGAGAAGAATGCTGAACTTGAATCACAGGTAGAATGGAATAACTACTTTGTTGATTATGTATATAAGGTCAATAGAAACCTGTATAACGATGCGTGTGACTACGCTCACAAGGAACAATCACACGATTAGACAAAAAGTCGAATACGAATTTTTTCAGGGGAAGAGAAATCTTCCCTTTTTTTATTCTAGGTTTTTAGAATAATTGTTTGTAACTTGTCAACAATTAAATTAAATCTAATATGGAAAGTCAAACTAAAATTACTGAATTGCCTGACTCTATGTGGGTTCATGCGGTTCACGAACAAGCAACTGCACTTGACAAATTACATTTAACAAGTTTTAAAGGGTACAGGATCACCAATGTAAGCTACGATCAACTCGTTGACATACTTGGCAAACCTACCTTTCCTAATGCTAATTCTGATGGGACTGTCCAGAAGTCTTGGGTATTAGTCTGGGATTCAAAGGTGTATGAAATATATGATTATCATACCTTTGATGAGCAGTACACAATCCGATTTAATACTTTTTGGCACATCGGAAGTCACGAGGATGCAAACCCATTAGACCTCGTAGAATTGATTCAGAATATAGCTAAATCACGGAAAGAAAATGGGACTAATTAAAACTTTATTATATGATAAGATTGATCAAGACATTGTTAATGAACTTAAACTTGATTTCGAGTACTATGAGTATACCAACTCACATAAAGAAGATCAGGTTGTACAAACACAAGGTGTTCGTAGAAGACCAAGTAGTTAGTATACGATTTCAATGCCTGGCATTAGTTATGAGATATGCTACAGGTGTTATGACGAAAGAGCAGTTTATGGAACGTATCGATACAACTGCAGAAACTTTAAAAAAGAGAGAAACATATTTAAATGAAATTAAGAGATATATTACTTAGTCAGATTTATGAAAAAGAATCTCGCATCCTACCAATCACAAGATTCAAAGACGAAGAGAAAATTATTCTTCCCAGGGTGCAATTAGTTAACTTAGGAAATGATCGATTTGAGATGTACAACACTTCAAGCGACATATACTATGTGATGGAAGATTGGCGTGTGATGTTTGCTCATGTAAACGGACTGCGTGAACTTTCAAATTCCCTTTCATACACTTATAAACATTCTGAACTGGAAAAAACAAGACGTAAAAAATGCAGTACAGACGAAGAGATGGAAAGGAAGCAAATCAGGGTTGACAACTTGTATAGTCAATTAGCTGACATAAAAAAAAAGAATCCAATTAACTTAAATAAAATAAAAGATGAATACATTGAAAAATTTGAAGAGTCCTCTGAGAGGAGAAGACTTAGAAGTTAGAGTGGGATCATTCAGGAATGGATGGTGTTCACTATTAATCTACAAAGATGCAAGAGTGGACATGGCAAGACTTGATGATGTCGTGGGCACGGAGAACTGGATGAGGAAACACTACGAGGAGAAAGGAAATCTATTTTGTTCTGTTGGTATTAAAGTCGGAAACGAATGGATATGGAAAGATGACGTAGGTGAGCCATCAAATGTTCACAGTCAAAAGGGTGAGGCATCTGACTCATTCAAGAGAGCCTGTACAAATTGGGGTATTGGAAGAGAACTATATGATCTTCCATATAAAAACCTCAACTTAAAACTTGAGAACAAAGATTTAAATAACCAGGGTAAACCAAACTTATTTGGTTGGACTGTCAAGAATAAGATTGTTGATGGTAAGGTTGTAGCTTTAGGAATCATTGATAAAGATGGTGTAACTAGAATTAAAAAAGCATAGTTATGAATGAATGGATAGAAAACGAGATTTTTAAAGCGTATAGAGACAACGAAAAGAAAGTCGAAGAGGCAGTCGAACTCTTAAAAAAGAACAACTACGTTGTCTACAAAAAAAAATCTAAATGAGAGAAACAGACTTCACAGAATATCAATTCAGAGCATCAAGCCTGGGATTGATTATGACAAACCCTAGATCAAAGAAAGAAACTCTATCAGTAACTACTAAATCATTCCTCCAGGAACTTCATAAGGAAGCCTTATTTGGCTACACTAATGACATTCAAACCCTGGAGATGAAAAAAGGTATACTTGTAGAGGACGATGCAATTGATCTAGTGAGCGAACTTCACAACAGAGATTTAGAAAATCGTTATGTAAAGAACGCAATAAGATATTGGAATGATTACATCCAGGGAGAGCCTGATGTATACAGGAAAGATGAATGCCTGATGGATATCAAGAATTCATTTACCATGAAAACATTTCCGATGTATTATACAGGAGACTTATTAAGCTACAATAAGGATTACTATTGGCAACTGCAAGGGTATATGTGGTTGACAAATATGAAAAAGGCTACCCTTGTTCGTTGTCTTATGAACACACCTGAAGATATTGTTGAAGGTGTAAGGTTCAGAAGAGCAAGAGAACTAGGTGTAATTGACTTGCCATTAGAAGAGGAAGAGAAAATTATCAGGGATCATACCTTTGAGCATCATCCTCCACAACTTAGAGTAGTAGAAATACCAGTAGAATACAATGAAGAACACATTGAGCAACTAAAGGAGAGGATTGCTCATTGTCGTGAATATTTAAATTTCCTTTCCGATCACATTTCAAATAAATTAATATGAGTGGCAAAATGCAACCAAAACGTAAATGGAACGTAGCTTTCAAATACGATACGCTAAAAGAATTAGCAACTGACCAAGCATCATCTCTTAAAAAAGATGATAAGTACGGTACTACACTATGGCTAGAAGTGGCTGAGTGGGACGAAGGTAATATATCAATGTCATCTTATTGTGCTGATAAGAAGAAAAGCTATAGCTTAGGACAAGGATGGGCAAAGACTGACAATCCACAAAGTCAACAGAGTCAGAAAAAAGTAGAAGAAGAAAACTTTTTCGACTTACCTTAATTTTTTTTCATTTTGTTTGATTTGGGGGAGGATTCACAGTCCTCCTCCTTTTTAACTTTTATTAATATGGACACAGATAGAATTACAAATATCAGGAGACAACCTGTGCTTACGTCAGACTCCGTGAGTAACATTCTTATAAATCATGGACTTTACCTGGAGTACAATACCCCAGTTAAGAATGGAAGCAGAAAAAGAAAACTTGTTGAGTGGAGAGGTATGTACTACAACGTATATTTCCATTATACAAGCCTAACACTTGGAGAAATAGGTCAGCTATTTCGTGATAGAAGTGGAAAGCCGAAGAATCATGCTACAGTTTTGCATGGATACAAAGCATTTGAAGAAACTTATAAGGTGTACAATCCTCTTATAAAAGAGATTTATCATAACATCATAAAAGAACTACATCAGCTTTTAAGGATCAGAGGACACATCCCCCAACTCGAAGAAGGGTTTAGATCAAAACTCATTAAGGATTCATATATTATGCATCAAAGAAAAATCATTTACAAACTAATGTTAGAAAACAATAAGTTAAGAAGAGATGGAGGGATTCATAGCACTACACAGAAAAGTAATTGAGTGGGAGTGGTACACTTGTGCAGATACCTCCAGGGTGTTTTTACATTTACTTCTCATGGCAAATCACAAGCCTAATAAAGTAAGAGGACAAAACGTAGCGAGAGGACAGCATATAACCTCCACACCTAAGTTAATGGAACAGCTTAACATGACCTTTTCCAGGGTTAGAAAGGCTATAAACAAACTTAAAAAAAGTGGTGAGATAAAAATAGACAATCCATCACGCAGCTTTTCCTTGGTAACCATTGTAAAATATGATGATTACCAGGATTGGAATGATGAGAACGTCACACAAACATCACACAAAAGTCATTCAAAAATTATACAAACGTCATCAAACAATAATGATAACAATGATAATAATGAAATAATCTATATACATAACTGGGCAGAGGAGTATAGAAACAATAAGAAACTAATTAATGCTGTTGCCAAGAACAATAAATTCAAAACTGATTTCGTCATAGCACAGATTGAAGACTTTGTTGTTCATCGAATGAATCAAGGCAGAACAAAAGATAAACTACAGCATTTTAATTATCATTTTAAAAATTACCTGACTTACAAAAAGAAAACTAAGGATGGTAAAGTAATCAGTAACTATTCTAACCAATCATACTAATGAATAAAATAATCGAATGGAGTGAAATAGAGTCTTTGACTCGTGGCAAAAGAGGTAAGGTGTTAAAAATAGTTTGTCCATCCTGTGTAGGCAGAAGAACAAACAAGAAAGATCCTGCTCTGAGTGTTAATTTAGATAAAGGTGTTGCCAAATGTCATTACTGCGATGCTATATCGTTTCGTAAGCAACACACCATTGAGACAAGACCATATAAACTTCCTAAACAAGACTGGAAAAATTACACAGATATTTCAGACCAGGTAGTCAAATGGATAGAAACAACTAGAAAAATATCACAGAAGACTTTAACTGATCTAGGTATTACAGAAGAAAAGTATTATCAACCTCAACTCAAAAAAGAGGTACAAAATATTGTCTTCAATTATTTCGAACTAAATCAAGTCGTAAACAAAAAATACAGAACAGGTAAGAAACATTTTACACAGACCACAAACGGTAAGAGTATTTTCTACAACATTAACTCTGTCATAGATCAGGAAGAGGCATACATAGTAGAAGGAGAATTTGATGTCCTGGCTATGCATGAATGTGGATACAAAAACACAATTAGTTTGCCTAATGGTGCAAATGACAATGATGAGGTGTGGATCAACTGCAAACAATACCTAGATACATTAAAAAAGTTTTATATCTGCACAGATAATGATGAGCAAGGGAATATTGTAGCAGAAAAAATAGCACAGAGATTAGGAAATTATAGATGTGTTCGTGTTGAATTCAAACACAAAGATGCTAATGGTCAACTAATAAATAGTGGCAAACCATCTGTTGTTGATGCTATAGACAACGCAAGACATTTTAAAACTCAGGGAACATTTGCTGTTGATGATCTATACGATGACATAATGGAACTCTATGATAAAGGATTGCCTGATACTATATATCCAAAACACAATAGCTTCGGTAATCTAAAAAATATATTCTCAGTCATGAGAGGTCAACTTGTAATTACTACAGGCATACCATCACATGGTAAAAGTAATTTTATAGAGTGGTACGTCATGAATTTAATTAACGATCACGACATGAAGGCATCTTTCTTTTCGCCTGAGCATCATCCCCTGGCTCTTCACCAATCTATATTTATGGAAAAGTATATTGGTAAATCGTTTTGGAAGTCTGAAAATTCTGATCGAATGAATAAGTCTGAGATGAATCAATATAAAGAGTGGGCAAATGAAAAATTATATTTGACATCTGCAGAGGATGGTAAAAATCCCAACTGGAATTGGTTGTTAGAAAAATTTAAAGAACAGGTGTTTGTTTACGGTGTAGATATATTTGTTATTGATGCATTTAACAAGCTAGAGTATAATAATAAAAATCAAAACGAACTGCAGAGCATCAGAGAAGTCTTAACTAAACTTACTATATTCGCACAACTGAATAACGTGATAGTTTTTCTGATTGCACACCCCAGGAAGATGACTAGAGATGCTAATGGTATTTATCAGATGCCAGGACTCTATGATATTTCAGGTAGTAGTGACTTTAGAAACATCTGTCATTGTGGTGCTGTAGTTTATAGGCACTTTCAATCAATACACAATAGCGTTACAGGACAAGATATAGAAAAAGACCAGGTAGAATTTAAAACTCAAAAAGTAAAATTTAAGTATCAGGGAGAAATAGGACAATCAGTAGTTTTTAAATTCGATATAGCTAGTGGTAGATACTATGTAGGCGATTACGTTCCGAAAGGAATACTGAGCAACTTATCAGAGACACCAACATACAATGAAATCATACACAAACCAAAACCCACAATCTACACAGACCAAGAAGAAGACCTCCCCTTCTAATTTTAGAGAACCTTTTTCCTCATATCTTGAAATTAATGCACGTTATTGGTGTATGTCAAATGGTATGATTATATATCCTCACCCTAAGCGAAGTGGAAAAGTTATTAACATAGAATTAGAGGTTGTTATTAATGGAAAGTCACATTGGTCAGGAAAAAAGTACACAAACAAGGAGCTCTCAGGTGTTTTGTCTAGACTATACATGCATTTGTTTAACAAATACGGAAGGAAGTTTTTTGATAAGTCTATTGAGCATAGGATATTGAAATCAGACGACTTAAACAAATAAATTGTAATTTTAAATATAGATGACCGAAATTATGGTAGCTTATTATGAAGATTTACATATAAGAAGGCAATCAAATGACTTCTCTGTAGAATCTGAATTAGATTTTATAGAGGAAAAATTTGAAAATGATGATATTGTAGATGCTATGTTATGTTTTGATGCAACATTAAATATGGATTTAGATATTAGTTCTTCTAAATCTGATAAGCGTGAATCAAAAAAGCATTCAAGATTAATCTACAATAGAATCAAAAAGTACAGACCTGATTTAGGTGTGTCCTTTCTGTCTTGTATGGATAAATGAACAAAAGAGATATTTATATAAACCATGTCTGTAATAATCTTAGAGGGAAAATTAATGACTTGAAAGATTCCTTCTACGACAAGGGAAACTCATCCACAACATCAATCTTGAATGAAATTATATCTGATTCTCATACTATATTGAACCAAACTATAGAAGAATGAGAGTAACTAAAGAAAATCAAAAAAAGATTAAAGAGCACGAAGCTCCAATAAAAGAAAGAGCTTTGCAAATGTACATGGATGGTACAAAGAATAGATCAAAGATCACAAGAAAACTTATTGATGAAGGTTTTAAAGTCTGGGGTTCAAATGGCTTTTTCAACTTCAGAAGTAAAGTAAATAGATGGCTAAAAGAATTTGAGATACAAGGTATTAATCCTGCACTAGCAGAGGAATGTGAAGCTGTAGGTATAGATATATCTAGAGTAAATCATGCCTGGTACAAAGGAAAATACTGGTCAATTAATTTTAAGCCTGATAACAATGGTCCATCATTTGAACAAATGTATCAGGATCATATTGATGCTATAGAACAACATACATTTAAATATGAAAAAATCAAAAGAGAAAAGCAAGACGATCCCCACCTCCTGGTGGTTGATCCAGCAGATGTGCATATTGGAAAGCTGTCAACGAGCTTTGCGACAGGAACAGATTATTCAGGAGACGAAGCTGTGCGAAGAGTTAAAGAAGGAGTACAGAAGATTATCGATTACTCGTCTTCTTTCGAAATAGATCAGATTCTGTTTGTTGCAGGTAATGACATATTACACACAGACAACACTAAAAGATCAACAACTAAAGGTACGCCACAAGATACTGATGGTATGTGGTATGATAATTATAGAACTGCAAAAGAACTATATATTGACTGCCTGGAAAATTTAGTACAAATAGCTGATGTGCACTACATGTTTAATCCATCAAACCATGATTACATGGCAGGGTTTTACCTCAGCGATATGATAAAAGCCTGGTTTAAGGATTGTAAAAACATTAGTTTCGAAACAGATCTTATGTACAGGAAGTATTTTAAGTATCATAAAAATCTTATCGGAACAACGCATGGAGATGGTGCAAAGCATCAAGACTTAGGTAGCCTAATGAGTGTAGAGGCAAAAAAATATTGGGCAGACACTAATCATAAATACTTTTATGTACATCATGTGCACCATAAAACATCTAAAGACTATATAAATGTAACCGTTGAATCATTAAGAAGTCCAACGACTACAGATGTATGGCATTCAATGAAAGGATATGTATCACCTCAAGCAATAGAAGGTTTCTTACATCATCCTACAAAAGGACAAGTAGCCAGGTACACTTATACATTTTAATGAAAACAAAAGCAGGAGAATTTAGACAAGACGTTTACGATGAATTAAATCAGTATGGTATTGATCTTATATCAGACTTTCTACGACACAAAGGATTTGTAGTAGAAGACAAAGAGGAGGATTACACTATAGATATCGAAGCGTTTTTTAAAGACAAACTGTACAGGATAGAGGCTGAGGTTAGAAGTGATTTGTATTTTACCGATAGACATAGCTTTCCGTTTGACACGGTATCGTTCCTGGGAAGAAAAAGAAAGTATGAGGTTTTGTCAGACTTCTGGTATTTCCTAATATGTAAGCAAACTGGATGGGCTGTCTTTTGTAACAGCGACACAATATATCAAGAAGAATATAAAAAACAGATCCACGTTAACAATCAATATCGTTACGGAAAGGATCTTTTTTATAGAGTACCAAAAATGTTATGTAGATTTGAAAACTTAAATTTAATAAAATGAGAGAGTATAAAAAACAACCTGAAACTATTGATGAACTTTATATGCATCACTGCAGTCCACCTGAAGGACAAGAGTTTATAAGTAGTGATATAAAAGACCATTTACCTACGCTTGTAGATTTTGCTGCAAGGTTTGACACCAGGAACATAGTGGAACTTGGAGTTAGATGGGTAGTATCCACTTTGGCTTTTGCAGTTGCAAGACCACACTTACTGTTTTGTGTAGACTTAGAGCATCCTGATGATACACAATGGGCAGATAGAGCAATGGGTAAAATGGACATGATGAAAAAATTTGCTGAATCTGAAGATATAGACTTTAGATTTTTTAAAGGAGACAGTAGAAAAGTAGATGTAGATATAGCTTGTGACCTATTATTTATAGATACCCTTCATGACTATGCTCAGTTAAAAGCTGAATTTAAACATTGGGAACCGAAATGTCATAAGTGGATTATTATACACGATACAGAATCATTTAAAACAAAAGATGAAAGCACTGGTAAAGGCAAAGGCACATGGAAAGCTATAGAAGAGTTTGTGTCTGAAAGTGATTGGGAATTTTATTGCCATTACTTCTACAATAATGGTTTAACTGTACTCAAGCATAAAGATTATAATGCTAATAGAGTTCATGATTGGGAGCTTGGACAAATGAAAGGAGACGAAGCTACGCCTAATACAAGAGAAGATCACAAATGAAATTTACAGAGCTATTTAGAATCAGGCGTTCACTTGATGCAATGCATCTAAGATTTATTGAGTTACATAAAGCTGTTGACACTTTGCGTGAACAACTAAAAACCATGCAAAAGGTTATTCAAGAGTTTCCACAATTTAATGAGGCATACAATAAAGCAAAACTAGAATATGAAAGAGCAAAAGAAGAACAGGCACAACGAAAAAAACGAGGACAGAAGTTATCGAAAAGAGGAGAAGAGTCAAGAGATTAGTTTTGATCCTATAAGACAACTACCTCTAATGTGCCCTAAATATTTAACTAAAAACAACCTATGGTAGGAGATGATACACACACAGAAGATGCGTTAGGTTCTCACGATATAATATCTGGAACTGAAGCTGCGTACTGGTACACAACTAACTCTGCTAGAGTACAAGTAGAGCCAAAACCAAAACTTCATAACCCAGACATGTTTTGGGAAAAGGTCAACGACATCCAAAAGAAAATGCAAGAACTTATTGTTAACTTTGAAGAACTTAAAGCAATGAAAAAGGATGTTGTCGGAACCAACAAGAATCGTGATCAGTAGATCAGTAAATGAAGAAGAGCATAAGCAACTTATTGCCTTGTTAAGTGATTTAGTTACATCAAAAAAAGATGACAGATATTACTATATTCATTTAGGTAAAGGAACTATAGGTGATCTAGCTGTATATGAATTTACTGAATCATTGATAAACTGGAACTGTAAAGTGTTAGGAGTTGGACCAAGAGCAGCAACCTTTGTAGAAGGACGTTTTCCTGGATACATATTTGATTTAAACTATATGCTATATCAAAATCATTTAGGTGATGTAAAAAGATATGTGGCTCTTACCTCTGATACACTTTTAGACAACAGCTTGTATGAGCCAGAAATCTATGTAAAAACATTTGCTATGGCAGTAGAGTATTTTACAGATGTTGTAAAATTAAAATCAATAATAGATATATATGAGGAGGACGACAGGCAAGAAGGGCAGAATACGTTCTAAAAAACCTACACTAGATGGTATAAAGTTTGCTAGTAACCTAGAAGTGCATATGTATAAGGTCTTAAAAGAATTAAAGATACCTTTTACATACGAAGGACAAACGTATGTTATTGTAGATGGTTTTAAATTTCCTAATATGTCGTATGAGAAAACTCCATCTAAGAAGTTTTTACACAATGTAGGTCAAAAAAACATACTACCTATAAAATATACCCCTGACTTTGTAGACAAACAATATCCGCCCAGGTTTATAATAGAATGTAAAGGGCATCCTAACGATTCTTTCCCCTTGAGATGGAAACTATTTAAGAAGTTTTTAGTAGGAAATAACATACAAGCTAAACTATATATGCCAAGAAATAAAAAAGATTGTGAAGAAGTAGGTAAGTTATTAAAAGATTTGTTGTAAATTTACCTTGATTATTAAAATCAAAGACTTTATTTTTTGTTATTCATTTTTGAATTTGGTTAGTAATCACTTCCGAAATATCTTCACTTAGTGATGTATTTTTAGTTTGACGACAAGGAAGTGAGTTTAGGAGAGCCTAAGTCGTAACACCGCTTAGGCTTTTCCTATTTTATACCTCCAGCATCTCTAACTAACTTACCATATGCTATTTTTGTTCTTTTAGATAATCTTTTACCAGTGTATGATTTTACTTTCATATCAAAATCTCTAAATACTTCAGGATCCATGACACCATAGCCACTCATTATTAACTTAGCAGCAACGTCAGGATCTCGTTGAAACCCTATGTCTATGATTCTACCATCTCCATTTTTCAAAGTTAAATATTTAGTATATTTATCTCTTGCTCTTATATAGTCATCTCTCCCAAAGTCTTTTAAAATTTCCATTCGTAAATCTTCTGGTAATCTCCTTGTACCAGGTTTTTCTTTTAGTAAATCACGAACTTTTCTTTTATACTTCTGATCTCTTTCATATTTAGAACCTAATATTTCTTGTATTTCTTTGTTGATCACCTCTCTTTGTGCGTACTTCTGTAGATCAGGATTACTATTTCTGACAACAGCTTTGCTTGTAGCTTTCTTAAAGTCTTCCATACCCTGTTTCATTCTCTGATTCAGTTCTGTGTTTTCAGACAAACCTGCTTCAAAACCTGCATACGCTAAACCAACTAAAGGATTTGTATTTGGATTAGTAAACAATTTTTCTGCTGCTCTTTGTGTATTCATAGGTGATAAACCTGTGATATCTCCTGTCACTTTAAATAACTCGTTTACATATTCACTATGTATACCTTGTTTACTAGCAGGTATAGGGTTGTATGGATCAGGATCTTTAAATATCATCTCTCTTCTAAAAGTATCATAACCACCTAAAGCAAATGCTGCAGATATAGCAGGGTTTCTTGATAGTAAATTTGAAGGTAAGATAGGAGCAGATGATAATACTGACTCAGCCAGAGCAGAATCATCCATATCAATACCCCAGATACGTTTATAAGCAACTTCTTCTGCTAACGTAATAGGTATAGATAGTATAGGTAGTTTTCTTATCCTGACATACTTTACAGAACCATCAGCATTAATACCTACAGGATATGTAAAGTAATTTGATTTCTCGTACTTACTCAATCCTTGTCTGAAGTCTTTTATCTTCTCTTTAATTTCATCTTCGTCATCAGTTCCCATCAAGTATCCCATCAGCATACCCATACCAGCAACTACACCAGCAGACATTAAACCAGCCTGTGTAATATTACTTACAAACTCTACTGGTTTTTGTTGTGCCATATCTAATACTCTCCTGGTAGATTGCATTGCAGGATTAAAATATGGAAAGAATTTGTCTAACCTTCTTGCTTTTATACCACCTTGTGCAAAATCTATAGAAGCTCTTGCTTTTGCAGCAGCTTCAAATAATATAGAGTTAAGTGCATCACCTTGTGGTGTACCTCCATCATTAGCTTTCTTATATTCACTTATAAGGTCGTTTTTTGTTTTGTTGTATACAGATAACCTAAATGTAAGCTCGGCTATTTCATTGAAGTGAGACAATCCTTTGACAAAATAATAACCTGCTTTTTGCTGTGCAGTTTTTAAACCTCTTACAATTTTTGCTTCCTCTATTTTAGCAATACCATCTACACCTAGAAAGTCTAGACCACCTCCATACTTTAAAAACTCATTGTAATTTTCTTTAAATCCTTTTGTTCTTAAGGTAGCCTTAGTTGCATTTACTATACCATCGATAGCAAGTTGAGCACCAGACAATAATTTAAATTTACCATACGCATCTGTAAAGAATAACACGTTTAAATAATCCATTGGCACGTTTCTTACAAAGAATGTAAGGTTACCTCCAGTTGCCTGGAATCTAAGTAGATTTGATCCAGTAAATTTACCAGCTTTCCTGTATCTAGCTGTCACATTAGGCTCAGGATCTATATCTAATATCTGTCGAGCCATATCTACAGGCATATATAAAGTAGCATCTTCTCCATCTACTTTGTATTTAACTTCAGCTAAACCTTTTTTAGATAAGAATGCTTTGTTGCTTACAGGATTTCCTGGCATACCTGGAACTAATCTTGTAATTCCTAAACCTTCTGCTTTTCCTTCGTCAACAAGTTTACCTACCTGATTCAATAAACTGTTTTGGAAGAATTTTTTTTCTGTTACTGCAATCTGAGTTCTTAAAAGCCATCTACTGTCCTGAACATATGCATCCTCATTTGCTTCAGTCAAAGCTTTAATATCTTCTGCAGTCATTCCATACTTTTCTGCTTGTGCATCTATACTATCTTGGCTATACAGGTCTTGGTTTTCTTGCAACATGAACTTGATAGTTCGTATAGGTGAATACTCAATGTCACGAAGATTTAAATACATCTTCTCAGTTATCCTACCTCCTTCATATAATCTTTTAAGCTGATCAGACATTGCTTGGAAGTATACATCAGCTCTATTATTTAGATCGTTGTATGTATCTTCACCTAATTGCTCTCTCATTCTTTTTAATGCAGCTCTAGCATCGTCAGCAGTAAGTCCTTGTCTTCCTCTTTTATACCCTTCTGTTAAATTTTTTGCATTCTTTAAATTCTTTTTCCTTTTACTTATGTTTTCTTCTATAGCTATAAGTCTTCTCTCTGCTATAATACGGTCTAATGCTTCTTTATTCTTTTCACTAAGCTTACCATATATCAACTTATCGAATTGTCTGAACACATTTTTAGCACTAGCACTAGCACCAGCAGCAGTTATAAGACGATTATATACTTCTTTAGCTGTAGCATCTTTTGTTTTTAATAATTTCTTTTTTACATCAAACTGTCTATCCATCCAGTTCGTCATGAAATTATTTATACCTTCTTTAAAACGCTGTTTTAAACTTCTTTTAGGAGGAGACAACAATCTTTTCCCCTCTTCAGTAACTTCCTTCCATCCTTTATCAGATCTATCAGCTCGTTTACCTTCTTCTGGTGTCATCTTAGCACTAACAGCTTCATCAATGCTTTGTTTTATTACGCCTATTCCTAAACCTGCTTGAGCTAAACCTATCTTTCCTCTAAATTCTCCTGGTTTAGTTTCTGCATCCTTAGATAAACCATCCACAGTATCAACTAACTCATCTATATTTTGTCTTTTATCAAACAAGTGTAGTGTTGGAACACCTTCTTTTTGCTTAACAGCTCCTGCATAAGCTCTGTGTGATCTTTCTACAAATCCCTCAACAGGACCATTTATTTCTATGGCAGCATAAGCGTGACCACTAGGTAATCCCTGGAGTAAAGGTTCAGTTAAAAGATTAGCAAGGTTATTTGTAAATCCTGTCTTCGATAATTTTGACATATCACTCATACCAAAGAACTCTCTGAACTTTTGATTAGCGACCTTGTCGTTTTTGACTCCTTCTAACTCACCGATTCTCTTAACTATATCCTGTATAAAACTTCTACGTTCATCAAAAGAAGGTTTCTCTGTAGCTAAGAATGTTTTATCAATATGCTGAATCATTCTTTCAACACTAAACTTTGGAGGAATATCTATACCACGTTCCTTACCAACGTCTGCCAATATCTTTCTTAGATCACCTCTGGCGAATATATTTTTTTCTGGCATCTTGTTAAGGACCTGTAGTGCTGCAGATGATGCAGTTATATTCCCTAACATTTTACTATTACTACCTCCAACTAGCATCATGAATGCTTTTCCATCAGGTGATGCCTTTACAGCTTTGTTGATTGTGTTTACTAAAGAAGTTAAATTTTGTTCTGTTGATGCCCATACATTATCTGTGTTAAGTGTATAAAATAAACCACCCTCACCATTAATAATCTTTTCACCTCTGTGATATATATCACCTACAAACATGTTATCAGGCGAGTGGACTACAACTTGTGCACCCTCTGGAATAAAAGAAGAATCTACATGAGTGATCAATCTACCTTCATCTATAAGTTTTTGGAACCTTTCTGTCTCATTAAAATATTGTATGTCAAATGGACCTACAGTTCTTTTTGCTATAGTATCGTCATCGTCTATTATTTTAGGTCTAACAATATCCTCTGAGTTTACTTCTGTTTGATCCTGAGCTTCTGATATAGAATGTATATCCACATCAGTAAGCTGTTCTGCTGTAGCAACTTTAGTAGCAAGTCTTTTAAATATATCTATTTGTTCAGCTCTACCTACATCTCTACCTGTAAATAGTTTACCTATACCTAATAATTTAGCTACTTTATTTACCCATAACTTAATTGCTTGTACTGATGTTTTAGGAATGTCTGTTTGATTTGAAGACATAAGACCAAACAACTCTACAATTCTTTCTTCGTCTTTCTGGTTTTCCTTATAATTAGAGACGAGTTGCTCTATTGCTTCTTTAGTTTTACCACCTACTTGTTCTTTTAAAGTATCAAATAATTCTTTAGTGGCAGCTTGTATTTGTTTGTCATCAGAAAACTTACGTCTTAATAGTAAGTGGAAAACCTCATGACCTACCGTACTAGGATCTGCATCTTTAAGACTAATATGTATTATATTAGTTTTTCTATTGTATGCACCCATACTAGTTCTACCTGCTCTACCTCCTACTGAAGCAGCATAAGATTGTTTTGTTTCATGTAATCTGATGACAGCATCAGGTGCTACAGTTTCAAAAGCTTTAGCTGCTTTTTCTGCTTGTTCTATCAAATCTCTTTTACGAGGATCTAAAGTACGATCTTTAAGCTCTGCTAATGTTTTTGGATCATCAGTTTGTGCAAACTTATATTTCTTTTTATCTGCTGTAGATCTAATATTACTTTCTTCAGGAAATCTTTTCTCTAAGAATATTTCGTTTTTAGTTAACGCATCTTCGACCTGACGATAAAGCCCTGTCCCTTTTTGTCCTTGTTGCTCGAGACGTTGTCGAATAGCTTGTAGAATTTGTTTTCTTTCCTTGCGGTCAATATATCTGCTCTCGACTGCGGTTTTTGTTTTGCCTTCATAACTTACTCCTTTACTATTTAGTACATCTATTAATTTATCTGTTTTACTATCTAATTCTGCATCTGGGAACTTATGTAAATCGAGGAAGGATACTGTTCCTTGATCCTCGTTTAGTGTAAATTCAGTGATACCAACTTCTTTTAAAGCTTCTAATGTAGCATCTACATCGTCAACTTTAATAGTCCATTCATCTGCGTTGTGTCCTTCAGCACCTTCTTCCGTATATCTAGCAGCAATAGTAGCATCCTGGACAGCAGCAGTTTGTGTTGCAGCTATAGCAGCGAAGTCTGCAATTTTATCCATGTCTGTACTCATTACATTGAATACTGTAGAAACTTCCTGAACTGCACCCCTACCTTCATGCTCGTATCCGCCTATAGTTTTATCTACAACCTCGACTCTGATACCCATGTCGGTTGCTAAACTTGTAAGTCTAGCTATATTTTCTTGATAATTTTTTGATGATCTAACTCTAGATGCTTCAGTTGCATTGTTTACTTCTAAATCAAAGTAAGGAGCAGCTACGACCTGTGCATTTTGAGGTTCTCTTGTTTTGATAGCATCTTCTATTTGCGTTATTTCATCTGCTATCTTCTTTTTTTCTACTAACAGTTCATCTATGTAGGTTTTCTTTTCTTCCTCACTAAATGTTTTTGAGTTCTGTACACCCTCAATCCTAGAGTTTAAGTCTTTGTCTTTGTGATACAGTCGTTGTGTCTGTTCTAATTCAGCATCAGTCATCTGCATAACTTTATCAGACACGAGCTCCTGATTTCTTTTTAACTCTGCCTTTACTCTTTCTTCTGCTATTTTTAATGCTGCCTTCTCATCTTTATTAAGTTTTTTTGTAGACCTGATTCTTTCTATGTCAGCTAATTTTTCTACATTTTTTTCATCTTGATCTTCTTGCTCTTTAGTTTTAAGCATAGTAAATGCTGACTTAGCAGCCGAACCACTTATTGTTGCAGCTCCAGAACCAAACGCACCAAGTAAAAAGGCATTTGCTGTTCTCCAGCTAAACATTTCTTTAGCTATGCTTTTGCCCATGTCATCTAACTCAACATCGCTGAAGTCATCTTTTGCATCAGCATCAGCTATATGTTCTGATACAATCTCTAAAGATTCTTGTCCAAATTCTTCAGCACCGTTCTTACCAACACCAGCAAAAAAGTTAATTACTCTTTTCATAGCCTTGTTCCCAACTGCATTGATGCCTCTTGAAATACGATTTAACTGAAACTTTTCTAATACTCCCTGAAGAATACCTATAGTTGCAGGAACTAATATGTCTGTATCACCATTAGTGATTTGCTCTTCTAAACTTATACCTTTAGCTTCTGCCTCTCTCCTGTTGTAATTATATATTTGTGATGCTGCAAAATCAGTATATAACCCATACCCAAATGACAATCCTCCTATAACAGCACTTCCTAAAAATCCTGATAAGCCAGTTGTTACAGCTTGACCAAACTTACCAATGCTTTTTTCATCGTCTTTAAAAAAATCTTCAGGAGTGTATACTGGCTTTGCGTAATTTTCTATTCTATCTAACTCTAATGCAGAAGCTTGTAGTGCATCTAAATCTTGATACATTACAGCATATGCAAACTTATGTCTGTCATCTGTACCAGCTAAATAACCCATTTGTTGTGTAAGGTTATTAGACAGGTTAGTCATGAAGTCTAATTCTTTTTCTCCCTTTTGATAAGCTTCAAAGTCTGCTTTCCTTTTTTCTCGCCTTTCCATCTCATCTTTTGAAATACCTCTGTCTTTTAAAGTAACAAAAGACTCAGTTTCTTTACCAAAACCTGGTAGGTTTAATCTGTTTACTACACTCTGAATAAAAGATTTATCTTTTTTATCAGGCATGGGTTCTAACTGTGTGATTTCTGGTCTTACAGAATCTGAATAATATTCCTCAGCAGTAGGCATGTTTTCCCACAGCTCTTTGAATGAAGTAAATGTACCTGCGTTTAGTGACTTTTGATTGTCGTCACTTATCTTACTTTGAATGTTTGGATCTGTAGGAGAATCTACAGATGTAACTGAAGAATCTGAATCTGAGGTGTCGCCAGGATTTTTTTTTTGAACCTCCTCAACTCCAACTAACTTTTTAAAACCATCGAAATCACCATTATATCCTTCTTCCTGGAACATAGTGAATGCAGTTTGTAATGCATCAGGGTTTTTACATAGTAATTCAAAATACTCTTCGAAGCCACCATTGTATCCTTCTTCCTGGAACATGGCATAAGAAGTTTGTAAAGCCTGGAACGTCCTTGATCCTGCCTTTACCCTGTCTAACTGAGCTTGTCTTTCTTTTATCTCAGCATCTCTATCTAGTGCTTCTTGAGACTCAGACCTTTGTTGAGCTTTTTGCTCAGTATCTGGTCCTTGTACAGCACCATCAATAACTTCTTCTTCTTCCATTTTTAGTCATTATTAAATCCTGCACCTCTTTGATTTCGCTCTGCAATTTCTTTTGCACCTTCTCTAGTAGTTCCAACCATTAGATCATCTCTTCCTGTAAGAGACATAAAGTTATTGTATTCTGCATATCCAGCAGGAGAATATTTTATTTGTACAGTTTTCATAGGAACTTTTGATGGCTCACCAGCATACAGTGCTACTAGATCACCATTGTTTGTGGGACCTGACATATCAGGAACCTGTATCTCAAGTGTGAAGGTTGCTTCTTTATAATTTCCTCTTGTTTTTTTCTTAGAGTTCCAAGGCATTTCTGCGTTTACAAATTTTGCATTCTTAATTGCATCAATCCTTTGTGCAGAAGTTAAGTTGTCTATACCTGGTAACTCTGAACCATCAGCACCCTGGAATATAGATCTTTTAAATATATTATCTGCTTCTTTGTCCCCAATAGCTAAAGAACTCATTGTTAAGTTTTTACCTTTGTTTGGACCTATTTGTAAAGTATCATTGAATCCATCAGATCTAACTGGTGCAGTTTTATCTCTATTCATAATTACTCTTTCGTAAGTAAGAGGTTCTTTTGTTGCATCGCTTACTGCTTTTGCTCTTTCGATAGGATCTTGGAAAGGTTTAGATGATTCTTTAGCAACGAGCTCATTCATTAGTTTATTGTTCAATCCTAATTTGAGTTTCTCATTTATTTCTCTCTCCATCTCAACACCGTATCCCATAACATTCTTAGGATCTATAAACAGTGCATCTTTCTTTTCTTCTGCTGTAAGTTTATTATATTCTTCTTCATCAGTAAATACACCTCCTAATCTAGATAGTGCATCTATTTTTTCTGTTTGTGATAGTCCTGCTATGGCAGTATCCATCAATGCACTCTGTTGATCTGTTAGCTGTCTTCCTCCTTCTTTTGCAAAGCCAGTATATCTAGTGTACTCTCTACTACCTACCTGATATATATCTCCAGCACCTTCTAGACCTGTTATTCTATCTGTTAAATCATTTAACTGAACACCATTCTCGTTAGTTAAAAGATCATTAAACTTACTTAGAGGAATTCTTGTAGCTTTTGTTGGATCAACTTTACCATCTGGACCAATAGCAACATCACCAGTCCCTGGAGTTCTTAATTCTACATTTCCATTACCATCTACACCGAAGGAAATGTTTTTAGTCATTTCCTCCATCATCTGCATCTTTAGTGAATCAGCTTCTGATTCTTTTCCTTCAGCTTGTAGCTTATCAAAGTTTTCTTTGAAAGCGGTCATTTTACCATACAATCCATCTTTCAGATGTTTTACTTGCCCTTTCATCCTGGCGTTTCTCTTTCTGAGTTGAGCTTCATCTATGTAACCCATCTCATACATCTGATTATTCATTTCATACTCAGACCTCAACGTATCAGCAAACTTCTGACCAGCTTCGTCAAGATCTGTAATACCAGTATCTTCAAACTGATCTTCATATGCAATTCCATCATAAAGTTCTTGCTGTTCTTTTCTAAAGGCTTCACGTTTTTCAGTGAATTCTTTTTGAGCTTCTTGCTCTCTTATGTTTCTTCTTTCTGCAGCAGCTCCTATTGATAAACCAATCTGAGCCAAGCCAGTCATACCAGCTCCTCTAGATCTAGCACCTCCAGCACCTTGTGCTGCGTATCCTGCTGCTAATGCTCCTTTTGCCATATTAACCTCCTGATAATGCGTTTCTAAAATTAGGGTTTACACCAAACCCAGAATATGATGATTGACCAGTATTTAAAGTAGGAGCTGGTGCTCCAGTAAACTGACCAAACCCACTTCCACCTGTCAAAGACTGAGAGGCACTATGTAAAGCACCTTGCGACTGTTTTACAATGTCCGCTCCAAAAGTATCAAACGCTCCAGCACCTGCTAAAAAGTTTGTTCCAGCTAATTGTTTAGCTGCTGCACCCTCTATTACTGGTTTTGCATCTGGAATAGCCTGAGCTGCACCTGCTGCTGCTCCTGCAAGTCCTGTTATACCTTCTTGTACCTGTGCTCTACCTGCAGCCATTTCTGCACCAAGTCCTGCTATGTCTTGAGTTTCTCTCTTCTCTTGCATACTTCTAATGTTCTGCTCTTCCTGCATTTGCATTTGTTGTATGCCCATTTGTTGTCTATCTAAATCAGCAGCTATGTTTTGTTGAAGTGCTTGTTGACCAGAAGTTAAATCACGAGCTCCTCCTACGACTCCACGAACACCTCCAGAACGAAGTGCTTGTATAGTGCTTGAAGCTTGTCGTTGTGCTGCTAATGTTTTCATTTCAGCACCAAGGGTAGATACACGGAGGTCTTTTGCTACGTTAGTTAACTCCTGGCGTTTATAATTTTCTAATGCTTTTTTTGCTTTTCTAGCTCTAGATGCACCTGATATAGCGTTTGCTGCAGCTCCTGCTGCACTGATGCCTAGACCTATTGCTGTTGCTGTTGCTATTGCCATACTTTTATCATTTCTGTTACCTTTCTATCAGATAAAACATATCCTGCATCCAGGTATTTATTTAACAAACTTTCGTTCTTCAATATAACATGAGCGTACTTATACCCATTTTTATCGGCTAGTTCTATAATACAATCTATTAGCAATTCAATAGCCTCTTTCCTATCTTTTTCTTTATACTGTTTATTTGATATTACAAACTCTGTAAGAGCTACTTTAGAATTTGTTAAATACAAAAACCCAGCACATATGTTTTGATCTCCTTTTGTGACCATCAACCCACTAGTTGCATCTTCTGGTAAAAAGTCTCTAGGTATAGGTTTCCATCCCCAGGCTTTCCACCACTTGACTAGGTGTTTATCATAGTCATCAATGTTTAATTTTCTTACATTGAATTCCATTAGTGCAAAGATACTAATTTAATAGGTACGGTATCGAGACCGTATTGCATCTATGATCCAGGTAGAGATATAGTAGTCCTTGTCATCATCTAGCTTATCAAGTTGCCATTCAGGGTGTCCACACTTGTCATGCATCCACATAAATGAGACAACAGGAAACTTTCTTATGGAATCATATAACACTTGTAGAGATTCTTTTCTGTTGGTTTTATACTTTGACCATCTTTCGTCATCCTTTTCTAAAACCCATATATCACACATAGGTCCACCATGCCAACATCTGTCCCAATATGATGCCACTCCTACATGACTTTCAAAAAGATATAATAAGTTTAGAGTTAGATTAAAACTTTTGCCTAATTGATCTATATTATCTTTTATAGCCTCTAATATTAATCTTTGAAAAGAAAACTCATCACCTATATATACCTCTTTATCTCTCTCGTGAAACCTTTTGTCATTTAATATTTGACCTATTATACGATTGTGTGGTAAAAAATTCATCATACAATCATTTCTAGGAAATACTGGTATGTCATCGTATCCTCTATACTCTCTATACTTGCCAGGAATACAGTCATCTGGCTCTACTTTACTGTAATGTGCTGTATGCGGATCATAAGAAGCACAGAAAGCATTCACCACTTTTTGTGGACTTGGCATAGTTTGTATAGCTATGTCATCAGTATCTACATAAGTTCCACCAAATTGACACAACAAGAGTAATCTAAATAAATCAGATCTTTCCCTAGGATGTGTGTTGTTATATATATTTTTTAAGTCAGTGATATTAGGAAGATGGAATATAGGCTCATATATATTATCATCCCAAGAATGCACCAAAATTTTGTATCTGTCTTCAAAATCTTCTTGTTTTAATGAGTTAGTGATTAGATATATGTCTCTGTCTGGATTAAAATATCTTGTTGAATATAGAGCATCATCTAATATTTTTTTTCTTTCTGGAGAAATGTCACCATCCCAGTAGAAAAATACATTGTTTACTTTAGGATATATTGTATTTGTCATATTTTGATTTAAATAAATTAGCATCGTCTGCTTGTTGATGTCTGAACTCACCTCTACCGCTAGTTATAGATATGTCATCTGAATATAAATTTAGATTTTTTATCCACCAGGCTCCGCCTTTAACATTTTGTATAAGCCAATCATCACCACAAGCTATTTTTAAATCTTCAGGTATAGGTACATACATGTCTTTTCTTACAAAAAACAAGCAACCCCAACCCCAACCTCTTTGTGTGCCATTCTCTGGTGTTCTTTCTAGTACAAAATCATTACCTCCATCATGCATAACTTCACCATAAAAGTTTCCTATAAAC
>TARA_R100000231_G_scaffold28505_1_pt1 | contig 23245 bp, 34 predicted proteins | sample TARA_R100000231 | Tara Oceans TARA_R100000231 (sample SAMEA2620565) | marine metagenome | biome: marine biome (ENVO:00000447); feature: surface water layer (ENVO:00002042); material: "saline water (ENVO:00002010), including plankton (ENVO:xxxxxxxx)" | depth 5 m | reverse complement strand
GCTACTCTGGCATAGTTGCCGTTGTTGATTTCATAATAGCCCCAATTGGCTGTGCCTGATGTTGATGATGTGCCTGACTCCAATGCTGTTGCGACACCTGATCCTGTGTCGGCAAACAATGCTATGAAAAGGGTAGTTGGTGTGTAGTTCCTACTGCCTTCTCCTAGAATGTGGTCAAGCAATTTAAGTTCCATGTAATTACTTGCATTTGACATTTAAATTTTCTCCTTATTCGAATAAGTTTTGTTTGATATATCATTTGTATTTATGCTGTCGCTTTATGTTAAGTATGCGATGGATAGTTGTTTTAGAAACCTGGTATTTTTTTGCCAAAGCAGACTGTGTTAGATCACTGTGCAATATCTCGGATATCTGTTTAGGGTTGAGTTTTCTCACATATCCCTGCCTACCTGCCAGATGCATGTCCATCACATTCTGTCGCTGTGTGCCCAATTTGAGATGATATGGATTCACACACTGTGGTTGATTGCACATGTGTCTTATCACTTGCCCTTTGGGTATGTCTTGGCGATGATGTATATGCCATGATAACCTGTGGGCATACCATCTTTGCCCTCTCACTGATATTCTGCCATATCCATTCACATGCATAGGCCCTTGCCAAATCCAACATTTCTTGATGTAATTCTTAGGCACAGTCACTTGTGTATGGAATAACCAACTGTCATAGAGATATTGATCTTTGTCTGGAACCAAATCTGCCATCTTCTCTGTCAATGTTATTTATTAGTTCCAGTAAGGCATATGCCTAAAGGCATATGGTTAATACTTCGTATAACTTTTTTCTTTTCTCATAAAGATCATTATGGAACAACAGTGAATGTATTTGCTTTTTGTTCGCCCAACAGAGAACTTTTAGTAAAAAGTCCTCTCAAGAACAAGAACAGCATCAATTACGGTTAAGGGTTTGCATATCTAACCTACCTTAATATATTAAGGGTGACTACTTCCATCCAACAAACAAGCCCTCTTGTAGCCCAACTTAAAGTTATAGTTTGTTAGACCTAACACACAAAAGTTTCCAAAATGTGTTAGCATCACTGCCCATTTGTTTATACTGTCCTAGCCTAACAGTTGGGGATTGTCAATCCTACACAATTATAGAGGGTGTGTAACTCCTAAAATTCTTATAAAGACATATTGTTTCATTATTATACACAACATTACGATTTTTTGTCAACTGGAATATGGCGGATCCATCCTCCTCTTCTAATATTACCATAATTTTCACGAGGAATCTGTCTATACAAACGATAGTTGTCATATTCTGAATGTTCAAATTTTTTGTAGACCCATATTAGTTTTTCTGGGGCTTCATGTGCCATTCTTTCAATTTTTTGCTGTGTTCTTCTGTTCCAACTCTGCATATTCACCTCTTTATTGTTGTTGTGTAATAATATATATCAAAATCAGTCAAAAAACACCGATATATTGGGTAATTTTGATGTATTTAATAAATACTATTGACGATATAGACATAGTATTGTCCCTTTTAGGAAGAGTGTGATTCTACCTTTACAATGGCATATTGTATCTTTCCTTTAACTGATATCACACTCTTCCATTTTAATTGTTGACAAAACTGTGTTTAATTTGTTATAATAAACTGATGATATAGGAAGTAATATGAAAACAACAAGGAGAAGTTACCATGATACAAATACAACAATATCAACTAGGCGAATATCGTGAAGCCTTACACAAACACGGTGCAACACAATACTGTGTTCCAGAAAAACTCACAATCAACACTTTAGACCCTTACACAGGCAAATACAAAGTAAAGAAAATTATTAGTGGCAGACAAGATTGTGGTTATGTGATACACAAAGCATTAAATCTTTTGAAAGATTATCAAACACAACTAAAAATATCAAAGTCTGTGTATTACACAAAAGAACTTTCACAACACCCAATCAAACGAGGACATGGTGTGGGCAACTACACTGCACAACACATGATGGATGATGTTGGATTTTATCCACCCCAATATTGGACTGTGAGAAAACAAAATTCAGACAAATGGGCTGTAGGATCACCAATACCAAAATACATGGAGCCATATTGGGCTACTGAACATGCATTAGAAAAAACACACAGTTGGATAAAAGAATACTGTCATTGGATATACAATGATCCTAGTTATGATGACAAACTAAAACTGCAAATCAGAGAACATCTTGACAAAGCATTGATTGAACTTGGCACACAAACCAACACAATCACACATCAACCAAAAGTTCGCGAAGTGGCATTATAATGGTTGACTTTGCATCAACAATGAACATATAATAAATATGTATGTGGTAACATAAATTGTTATTACTCTTATATCGCATAGTAGACCCTCTAGCATTATAACAAGTGGTGTTAGGGGGTTTATTTTTGGCTATACAGTCGTAAAAATGGTGTCTTAGTCCTATTTTAAGCACCGTGTGTTAGTGTTTGTTGAGTTTTTGCTGTAGTTGGTGTATGTGTTGTCTAATCACTTCGATATGGTGTTGATTACACTTCAAATAGAATGCAATATCTTCGGGATCACGAACTTTGTCTTGCTGGAATCTTATTTTTTTGATGTTTAGTTCTTCAAATTCTTTGTGCAGATATTTGAGTCTATCTTCATCTGACATTCTTTTGGGATCAAGTTTTACCATAATGATTTAACGAAGGGTATAAACAATGATGCTACCAGCAACAATAGTATTGCCCATAGTCTCATATCTAATTTTTTTACATCCTCTGCTAAATGCGACAAATGATTGTCTCTGATTGTGTGTATGTCTTTTTGGATAAGGCGAACATCTGTTGAGATTGATTTAGTATCTAATTCTACCTGTGTCAATCTTTCTTGTTCTTTTTTGTTCATTGTCCTATCCTATGAAGCCGCCACTGTAGAATCATCGTTGAAATATTTCCAAGCACTGCCATTGTAGTAACACAATTTGTTTTTGGTTGCACCCGCACCATCTGTGGTTAAAAATGCCACATCACCTTGTGCTGGTGTTGTTGGCAAGTTTGCATATGCCACTGGAGCCAAATTGATAAAGTTTTGTATCTTTACCATTGAAGTGTTTGGATCTAATATTAAATTGTTGGTTCCTGTTGTTGTAAGTGTAGCTGGTAATCTTGAATTTGCAACCAATCCATTTACATCTAATCCACATGCACCACTGGCTGTGTTCAATCCATTGATTACATTGGTTAATTCGTCTAATGCTAGTTTAAGTTCTACTCTAGCTGATGTTGGTGAATCTGAGTCACTGTCTAAGTGTGTTGTTGTTACATTTGATGCATTTGCCCAACCCATAATATGTTTCTCCTGTGTATGTATTTATTAATCGTCTGTGCCAGACTCTGTTGTAAAATATATTTTAACACCCAACAACTGTGCATCATGAGTGAATGTGTCATTGGAATCAGAAACTTTTCTTGAAATATCAAACACAGTCAATTGATCTGGTTGTGGCGACCCTGCTGGTGTTATGTTGGATGATTGTGGTGTTATCATTATTTCGTTTGAATTTGTATAAGTGTCATCCACTGTGCCTTTTACAAAAGTGGCACTAAAAGGGGCATCATCTGCTTTTACTTCTATGCCTAATTCCCAAGTGACTCCTCCACTGGTAGACACACCCGGGTGGGCAATCCAATATGCTCTAAATTTGATAGCACCTTCGTCCCATTTCTTAGGCATTGCAATGACAAATTGTGCATGTTCTTGTGTGCTGGGATCAAATGCAAGAAAATTTTTGCTAACACCAGAACTAGCCGCATCTCTTGTTAAATTAGCACAAGGTGAAGTAGTTGCTGGATACATTTGAATAGCTGGTATCCACATTTCATGTGTGCCAATCACAGTGTCTCCACCACTTTCATCTGCAAGTTCAAACTTGTCTGTCGTGGTGTTGTATTTTAATATTTTGTTGTTGGCTGGTTCTGTGCCTAAGTTAAATGTGTCAAGAATTGCATTGACATTTTGTATGTTTTGATTTATGTCTGCTCTTGCAAGATCAATTCTATCCGTTGCACCATCTGTTGTTGTGGTGCCTGCTTTTGATGATACGGGCCAATTGTATGCCATTAGTTACCTACTCCTGTTTGTTTTCTATCCAAAGAACCATTTGGTGATTCCTCGACTTCCGGTGTGCCAGTGATTGCAACATCCACTGTGCCATCTACTCCTGCTGTTGAGAATGTGTTAGCATCTAATAATCTAATTGTTTTGTTGGCTTTGGACACAATGTGTGGCACCAACTTCTTGTTGGCTTCTGAATGTGCTGTGAGTTGCATAGAAGTTATGGATGATACTATTCTTGGCACCAAAACTCTTGCTTCTACTGTGCCACTGAGTGTGCTGGTATCAACATCATACAACACTTCTGTTTGTTGATCATCATTAAATTCAATCAATAATGATCTAATAGCAGTTGCATCTCTTTGTGTTGCAGTCAAAAATCTTTCTACAAACACAGTTATTCTCACATATCTTGCTTTGAATCCTTCGTAATCAAGATTGTATGTTGTGGATGAGATTGTTGTGGTTCCAGCATCACTGTATCCAGGCTCTGTGTGATTTAGTATGGAATAAGTTGCTACAACACCATTAACATCATTGTTTGTGGTATATGTGCCAATGGTTGTTTTGTCTGATAAGTCTGATGCATCACCATATTCAACTGTGATTCTTGCTGTGCCAAATGCTCCTATCTGTATTGCTGGATACACATATTTAGATTCACCCAAATCAATGATTGATGTTTGGTATCTCAATGGTGTGCCTTTGGCTCCTGTTGCTGTCAAGTTTGCCACACCAGCAGTGTTGTTGGTGTTGTCTTCATGTCTTATCCAAGTGTCATATGCTGTCCAAGTGGATAAGTCACTCCATGCTTGATCGCCTTTGTGCTTTAGTATGGTTCCAAATACTGTGCCGTTGTGTGTGCCCATTATAATTTAAAATCCTTTTTCCATGCCTGCAAACTCCAATATGCCGCACTTAATGTTTTTTGTCCTTTTACATTGTCCAATACAGCACCCATTCTAGCATTGAATGACCTTCTCCTTGCTGGATTGTTTCTTTTGATTGTCATGCCTTTTTGTCCAAAATTAATTTTTTTAACATTGCCAGTTGATCTATCTCTCACAAACACTTTGAACTTTTTAACATCACCTCTCATGGGTGTGTTTAGTTTAACTGTTTTGCCTTGATACTTTGCCATTTATTTTCTTTTCCTTGCTCTTCGTCTAATGTCCAAATCGTGTTTCCTAGAGCCTCTCAATAAACTATTTACTCTGCCCATTGCCCACTGTGCCATACCCACACCAGGACGACTGCCTGCACCCAAAAATGCACCTTGTCCTCTGCGATACACTGCCTTAAGATCAGCAAGATTAAAAGTTTTTGACTTTTTTGCTTTGGCTCTCAATGTCTTTAATGTTGATGCCGCAATTGGTTTACTTCTTTTTGCCAAGTTTAATCCTCCTGTTGATAAGACTTTGTGGTATCCTTGCACCTTGTTTGTAAAGTCTTGATATTTGTTTTGTTATACTTGCTAGACTGCTTCTTCGCCCACCTCGTATGCCACTTAAATATTTTTTAGGTAGCCCTGTTGATTTATCTTTGGGCACTCTTCTTCTCTTTGCCATTATGCATATCCTCCCGCACTTGCATTTGTTGATGAAACTGAATTTGATGTGGCACTGCCTGCCACTACATTAGATCCTTGTTCCAACAATACCATGCCTTGTGCATTATGGTCTGTTTCATACACTTTCCATTCCAACACATGTCCTGGTCTAATGGACATATTTTTGGAACCTGATGCAATCTCATACACTATGGTTTGACTTGCCGCCACCACTGTCCATATCTGTCTAAATCCTGTGTTGGCATTGGTCATATCAATGTTAATAATGTTCCTTGTGGTTCTTGATGGTTTGATTGTGAACTTGATGTATCCAGCATAGCCATATCTCACACCAGTCGCTATCCTAACCTTTTGTTCAGGTCTTGGCGGTGGTTCCGGAGTTGGCTCCGGTGGTAATTCTGGATCCTCTGGTGGCGGAGCTGGATTGTCCGGCACACATTGATTGGTTTCATAATCATAGTGTTGGCCTTCAGGACACTGCTTAGGTGGATCCTGTGGTGGTGGTTCCGGTGTAGGCCCTGGTGGATCTGGATCCGGTGGTGGTGTTTCTATTGGTGGTGGTGTTGGCTCCGGAGCTTCCACTGTGACTGCATATATGAAGTTGTCATGTTCAACCAATTGCATTGACACTGTGCCATCATAGTTCAATGTGGTTGCTGTGACTCTAAATATCATATTTGGTGCTGAATAAACTGTATCTACTGCTGAGCCCGTAGGCGATTTGAATAGAAAATCTGTTATGTCAGTGCCACCCACTGTTCTTGAATACTGGTGTGTTATCCTTACTAAATCACCTGCTACAATGCTTTGTCCTTCATTGGTAGTTCTAATAGCCACTGTTAATTGTTTTCTTGATCTATCCACCATGTATTTGGCAATGTGTTTTACTCTATCAATTTTGGTTACAGTTGGTAATGATGTTTTGAGTATCAATGGTTCCCCATCTTGTTCCGCCGCATCTTCATCGCGATACACAAATGTATTGCTTTCATACTTTTTGTCTTCATCAGCATATGTCAAATGACATTCATTGTATTTGGCATTCTTGTCTGCTGACTGTATGGCTATGTCACCAATAATCATATCATCTGTTATTTCAAATTGATCTACTGGTATTTCTGCTGTTTCTATTTTTAATCTGTATTTGCCATCCACATAAGGTAGGAAGCCTCTGCATGACTGCAATAATCTTTTGGTGTTGTTCATCAGTGTGTCTTCTGTGTTTATCACTGCATTACAACTCATGAATGTGCCAGTAAAATCTTGTGAAAACTGTATGCTTTGTTCTGCTGTTAGTTTGGCTGTTCTGAATGCACCAAAATCAATTCTGTTGTCATTTAGGCCCTTACCATATCTTGGATTACGAAGATAGTCCAACAAACAATTGGCTGGATTATCTGAATAATCAAATGCACCAACTCCTGTGTTGGCTTGTTGTGTTTCATATGATGATGTATTTGAATCTGTGTTGTCACTGCTGGAATATGCTGTTAATATTTTCTTACCCAATACTTCTACATGTATGGTTGGAACCCCTTGCCATGGATTGAATACTGTTTGTTCTCCTTTTTCAAATTCTGCTTTTACCCATTCAAAACGACAGGCTATGTATGCAACACCTCTCAATCTATGCTTTGGTGACCAAAATGAACTACCACTCAACAATGCTGATGATTGTTGATCTTCTGTGCCGTGGAATATTTCAAAATGTGCTCTTGGTTTTTTGTTTACAAAGAATGGTGACTTTTCACCATTTGCCAATGTAGATCCAACTGCTTGAACAGTTTCTTTGGTGTATACTGAATTGGAACCACTTCTATTGGGCAATGTTATTTCTTGATCGTTGATGTAAATTCTGTTGACACCTTCAATTTCACCTTCTGCCAATGCCAAACATACCACAAGGTATTCATTGTTGTCACCATATGTGTCTAAGAACACCCTTGTGCCACCTATCCTTCTTTTGCCATACACAACAGGAATACCAGCAACCGATGATTGTTTGTTTACCAATATACCTTGTTGCATAACTTCAAATGATGATGGAGAGTCATATTCTGGCATATCAAATGACATACCAAACATGCCTAAAAAGCCTGATGCTAGATTGCTGGCAAAGTCAACTATGCCTCCGATCACACCACCAATAAAGTCACCAATGCCACCAATAAAGTCACCAATGCCTCCAATAATGTCGCCAATCTTATCACCAATGCCACCAATAAAGTCACCAATCTTGTCTAAGAAGAATGATGGAATACCTGTGGCAGTAACTTTAAGTCCTGCACCACCGTGTTTCTTTAATAGTTTGGCTTCTTCTTTGGTTATGTATGCGAGGTGTTCGCCTTTGGGAGCATATTTTTCAAGTTCTCTTTTTGCCCATTTTATCTTAAGATTTTTCCACCATTTAAACATTTGTTAACCTCTTGCTGTAATAGACTCTGTTTTGATTGTAGCCCATTTTATTAAAAGCATATTCATAGTATTTAACAGATTTTCCGCCTGTGTGTAGTGTAATCATTGTGTCTGTGGCACCAACATTGTATGCCCATTGTTCAAATGCTTTCAACAGTTTTGCACCACCATCATTCAATCCAGGATGTTGTATTGGATTTGTAGTAAACCATTTGTGTGCTATGGCTATGGGCTTGTTGCTCATATCCACATGATCTAAACCGCCAATGATGTAACCATATGGCATGTTGTCCACTGTGATTACTATACACACTGCTTGTGTATCCAACATCACCATCTGCAACATTCTTTCACATGTGCTCATGGCATATGGATAACGGCAACCACTTTCTTTGTGTTCCTGTTTGCTTAGATGCAACAGATGAGGTATATCCTCAAACTCTGCTGGTCTAATATGTATTAATTGTTGGGTCCCCAATGCACATCCTTTACAAATATTGATGAATATTCAAATCCTTTGTCATTTCTGAATGTTTCTGTTGAATTATATCTTTTGGTATAAAATTGTGTCATGGTGTTGGTTATGCGACCATTTTGTCCTTCAAAGTTTGCCCAATGTGTAGCAACTGAAAAATTAATGGTGCTTTTTTCTTGGCTTTCCACACAATTAAAGTTTTTGATGTTGCCATCAAACAATAAAAATGTTCTATTGGTTTGGAAAGCATTGTTTGAATCTAAAAATGTTCTATATATAACCACTCTTTTGTTTACCACATTTGAATGCACTACATCGGAAATATCTGCTACATCAACACCACTCAATGCCACAGTGATTGCATTCACTTTGATTGCTGTGGACTCTACCACAGATCCAAAAGATAAAAATTTGCCCACTGCTTGATATGTGTTGGATCCACTGTCAGGTGCTGTTGCAGAATCATAATCAATTGGATAAAAATTATCAGTAAAATACAAATTATTGTTCAACAATGACTGTGATGTGTCATTGAAATGCAGTTCCATCAAATGAAATGTTTTGATTTGATTTTTTTCTACTTCACCTGTGCCATCACCCACATACAAAGGTGATTGGAATCTAGATCCACTGTAAGCCATTATATAGCCTCCACTACATCAAACTCTATCGTGCCAAATCCATCTGGACCCATGTTGTATGTGTTTATGTCACCAGCCAATCTCACTGTCATTTCAAAGTCTGTGCCACTTTTTACTGATTCACTGCCACCAACTGCTGATACCAATGGGGGTTCAAAGTTTATTGTGGTAGATCCACCTTGGTCTTGTGTAATCATATATGCTTTGGTGTGTCCTGAAAACTTAATCATGTCACCCATCTTAAATTTATTTGTGCCAGAGTCTAATGCAATTGATGTTGCACCCACTGCCCCTGCATTTACATCTTCTGATGTGTTTTGTGTGCCTGACTTTTGTGTAAGATTGTGTGGTGCAATACTAAATGTTCCAAAGCCACCTTGTTGTTTTACCAAAAAAGCATACACTCTTCTTAAGTCTGCTTGTGTTAGTTGTGGCATCACTATCCTTGCTGTGTAAAATTGTGTTGAAAAACTTCTAACCTGTTGCCTACCTGATATTGACTGTGTTCTCACAGTTGGTTGCACTGATCTTAGTTCCATTGCTTGTATGTCACCAATATTGCCGCCTAATGTTGTGTCAAAATCTGCCATGTCTAATATGCCGTAATGGCTCTCCTACCTGTGTTGTTTACTGCTTCATTTACTATTCCAACAATAGTATTTCTTTGTCTTGATAAGGCACTGTTGAATGATTGTGCATCAATGGCATTCACTGTGAAGTTTACATTCACACCTCCGCCTTGTCCGTTTGGTATGATTGTGCCTCCTCCAGCTGGTGCACGGAATGTTTCAGGCCCTCTTTCACCAACCATGTATGTTTGTCCAGCACCAACGGGCCCACCCATTTGTCTACCTGAATAGTTCGCTGATTTAATTTGATTAACTTGTGCAAATCCTTGTGCTATGACTGCCGCCGCCGCAATAAAGTTGAACGGTGGTGGAAATGCACCCAATGCCTTTGCCGCACCTTGGTATGTTGATACTATTGCTTCTGCTATTGCAAATGCTTTGTATGCCTGGAATGCTTTTCTGTTCATTGTGCCCAATGCTTCAAATGTTTCTTTGCCTTTTTGAATTGCAAAAATCGATTTTTCTGCATTTGTTTTGTTTTCAAATTCCAACAGTGACTCTGCTTGTTCTTTAGTCCTGCCGGCTTCCATTAATGCTTCAATTCTTCTTTCTCTCGCGGCTTCTTTGTTGATTTTGGCTATTTCTGCCGCCATCTTTTTGTTCAAGTCTGCTTTAATTTTAGCCGCTTCCGCTTCTGCTATAATCTCTTGATTTAATGCATCTTCAACTATTTTTAATCTGTTGGCATAAGCATCTCTGATGTTGTCTTCTTCTGTGTTGTATAATTCAACCTTAAGATCATGCAAGGCTTCTTCTGCCTTGGCTTGCATTTCAAGTGCTTTCTTGGTTTGTGCAGTGGCTTCATCCAATGCTTGTTGTTTGAAAGCATTTATTTTTTCATCTGCTTCAGCATTGACTTTTACTCTTAAATCTTGTGCTTCTTGTTCTGTGATTATTTGTTCTTTTAAATTTTTTTCAATTATGTCTAATTGTTTTTTTCTAGTGTTTTCGATAGTTTCAACTTCACTCATCAATGCTTCTTGAAGTTGTATAAGTTTCTTTTCTAATATCTGTTGTTCTTTTGATAATGCTTCTTGTTGTGTTTGAACTTGTGCTTCAGCGGCAGTTTCATCTTGCTCTTGTTGTTTTTTGTATCTTTCATCAGTGATTTGCTGGATTCTACCAAGGAATCCTCTAAACAATGTTTCATATTTGCCCATTGCTTCTGGTTCTGGGAAGCCAGGTATCTTACCAATGTTGGTATTGACTAAATCATCCAAAGTTGTGATTGTTTTCTTTAAATCTTCTCCCAATTGGTCTGCTTTGTTGGTAATGTCATCGGCGAAGCCTCTCATCTTGCTTGCCAATGAATCTAATCCAATTGCCTCCGCGGCATTGGCTATCTTTCTTGTGATGTTGCCTACAAATTTTAAAAATCCTGAAAATAATGTTTGGACATTGTCAATAACCAAACCAATTGTTGCAACAATAATTTTACCTTTGAGTCCAAGTGCAAGGAATCCAATTATACCAAGTGTTTTTATGGTAGGTGGTAAAGCATTTGTAAATTCAACCAATCCATTAACTGATGATCTTACAAACTTAAACACTGGTGATATTGCATCCAACAACACACCAAATCCTATAACTATTCCTTCAACCACTGAAACTATTTTTTGCCCCATTCCAGTTGCCGCATCTTGTATGCTACCAAAGTTATCACCAATGGCTTCAACTGCCAATGCTATGGTGCTTTTAAGCATTTCAAATGGGCCTGAATCCATTACCTGTGCTTGGAATTGGAACAATCCATCTTGTAGCATTGATACAGCACCATCAAATGATGTTGCCATTTCTGCCGCCGCACCTGCTATGGCAAATGCACCATTTTCAAATCCTTCAGTGATTATTCTTTTGGTTTCTTCTGCAGAAAATTGCACACCTTCTTGGAAACCTAACAGTGCTTTAATACCTCGTTCTCTGAATAAATCAGCCGCCGCTATACCGCCTGAAAATGATCTTTGAATTTGTTCTGCTGTGGTTACAAAGTCTAATCCTGATGCGACTGCCAAGTCGCCAGTGATTGCTAATAGTTCATTTAGTTCTTCTGTTGAGTCTGCTACAGTGAGCAATAAGGGTGATGCTTGAGCCATTTCAGCAAGTTGAAATGCTGAATTGGCTGCCGCACTTTTGACTATGTTTAAGGCTTTTGCACCTTCTTCTGCAGAGCCTGTAATAAATTTAAGTTGGATACCTAAATTTTCTAATTGACGAGCAGTATCTAAAAAGCCTGATGCAACTTTCAAACCACCAAAGGCCGCCGCCGCACCAACAATTAATGTTTGCAATCTACTAAATCCACTGGACAATGAATTAGTAGCAGTGTTAATACCTTTGAGGTCGTTTTGGATTTTACCCAATGCCGCCCCAGTTTTATTAACGGCTTCTATGATGATTTTTTGTGTTGCCATGCTTCTTCAAATCTCTCTCTTGTCGTTCATGCTTAACATTAAGATAAGCAATCCAACCCTTAAACTCCAAGTGGGACATGTTCATGACAGCATCCAAAGGTTGCTTAAGATGATCTGCCAGGGCGAACATACTGTATAAGTCGCCGTCCCCTTTTAGTTTTTTTCGATAGCCTCTATAGTTTCATCTTCGGGTGTGTTATTAAGTTGCGATGCAACTTTGATAATAACATTTGGATCCATTTCATTTAACATGGATGCCCTGTCACTGTCATTAAAAACTCTTTTGCCATCTTGGTCTAATGCTTTAAGGATAATTGATTCCACCAAAGCATCTGCACTTTTACCTTGTTGGGTAAGTGCCATGATTTTTGATTCAGTTCTCATTGAACTTGTAGATCTATAGTAAATGTCACAATCCCATTCTTCTACATGGTATTTGTATAATTTACTTGCCAATCTCTGTTTGTAATGAGATATGGCTTTATCTTTAACCGATTGAGTCATCGTGTAATTCTCCTCTGTATGTTACCAGTCACCTTACGGACTGTTGGTTTTAGTATTCCTTTGGGTGCTTGTTTAGATATTCCTTTTTCCAAGAAACCAATGTAAGGCACTGAGTTTTCAACCTCAAAACCTTGTCTGGAATTGGATCTAGTCCAACCTTTACGAGCACGACCTGTGTCAATAGGGGTATTCTGTCTTGCAACCCTTATGGTTTGTTTTGATAAATCTTTTATAAAAGAATCAATTTCTTTTTTTAAATCGGATAAATCAAGATCACCTGTAAGTTTTGTTTTCAACACAATACTATACCCCTATTAGATAGTTGCAATAGTTAATGCACCGGATCCTTGTGCCGCAAATGAAGCCTCAACCATGCCATCAACTGATGATGTGATTGAGAAACTTGTAATGATGCAAGATCCAGATAATTTACTGTTGGCAGGTGTTTCTGAAGTGCCTGTTCCTGATGGATATACTTCAAAAGTTGCTAATGTTTCTTGACCTGTTTTTGATACCAATTCATCGATTTTTGCTTGGACACCGTCTGCATGATCAAAGAAAACATCACCTGAGATAGTGAATGTGCTTAAACCAGGTTTGTATGTTCTCATACCTGTTGAACCCATTGCAGTATCTTCAATTGTGTCTTGAGTTTGCTCTACTGTGAAGTTTCTTAAGTTGCCGATTGCAGTTGATGATAAAGAATCACCACTGTCAGCAAGTTTGATAACTCCATCAAAGCCTGTATATGTTGCCATGTTTATTTCTCCTCGTCAATGTTGCCAAAGTCTATGATTTTTAAATCTTCACCTTCGACAGGTTTCAATTCAACTGCTTCAACCTCAACTTTGGCTTTTTTAGGTTTGGCAGTTTTTTTAACAGCCTTTGGTGCAGGTGCAGAGTCAGTCCAACTCCAACCTTCATTGGCTACTAAATTTTGTGCTTCTGTGAGTGAACATGCTTTTTGTTCACCACTTTTGTATATAATTCTAAGTCCCATTATAAAGTTCCTCGTGTGTATTTATATAGAACACGGAAGGTAATATCTATCCTACCAATTGGAAATACTGTGCCATCATCCACTGTCACTTCAGTTACAAATGAATTTAATGCTTTTGAATTTCTTGTTCTATCTTCTTCAAGTTTTTCACTAATCGCTTCAATCAATGTGTTCCTTTGTGTATCAATTGAATTGTTCACAGTGGTTGCGGATGATTCCGCTCTCACAAATCCTGTTATTGTGTAGTCAATTGTGCCAAATCTCAAATTTGAATTTGACATAGTGGCATCTTCTCTTGACTCTGTTGTAGTCCTTACCATTATGGCTGGATACTGTGCTATAGACAAGTCTGTAGTGTTGATTGGGTTCCTTGATACTATAACAACACCAGGTGTTGTGATACCCTGTAGATCAGTTACTATGTCTTCAGCAATTTGTTCTCTTACATTTGCCATTATCTAATCAATCTGTTGTAGTGTTGTGTTTGTTTTTCAGTATTATCTATCGTGCCATCACCATCATAATCATATTCAACACCATCTTGCAGTATAAGATCAAATTCTTCTCTAAATTTACCTTTGTAAAAGTCAATCATTTCTCTGAATCTATCTCTCTCAGGTCCATGCTGTGTTAGTTGTGGTAGTATGTAGTATGCTAATACATGAAACACTGCCGCACGAGTGAATTGTGCCGCTTGTAGTTTTGTGTTGTTCATTTCCAAGTCTGTTGTTTGGAAATATGAATAATTACCTGTTGTTCTAGAAACACGAGGCCACCATTCTATACGAAGCAGTCTTTGAATATCTGCTGTTGTTTTGGCATGGTATGCTGAAAAATCAATGATACCAAATTCTTTAATCTGTGGTTCGTATTCTAATACATCTGTATCCGTTGAATAGTTGCTCATCTGTTTCTCCTGTTGTTATGTTGGGGCAATGTTGCCACTGCCCCAAAATATGTGTTGTTTCTTTATCCAAATTATGATTGGATTGAAGAATCAAACTCAAGTTCAACACCATATGTGTCTTGTAGCTCTGCTACACCATATGTTGCAACACCAACTATCTCAGTTGCTCTTGCTGATGCATCTCTTTGAGTTTCGATTTTGATGTCGCCGCTCATTGCCATTGCTAAACCATCTCTGTGGAATACTGCACCTTTGTAATCACCAGTTGTGCCTGGGAAATTACCTGATGAGTCTGCCATGTTTGATGTTTCATACACTGGAACACCTGCTAACATACCTACGAAACCTGATCTTAATGCTTCGTTACCAACATCACTAGCCGGAGCCGCGAATGTTGATGTGATAGTTGATTTAAGATCATGTGCCACTAGCGGGTGTAATACCAATGCTAGGTCACTTGGTGGAACTGCATTCGCTCTTAGTTTTGCAACTGCTTCAAATACAAGTGCCGCTGTTGCCGCCGTTGTAGCTGAACCTACAGTTGTTGAAAAACCGCCAAATAATGCTGTTAAGTCACGGTCAATTCTTGTTGCGATTGCTTCACCAAACAATCTTCCAACATCTTGAATTACATTAGTTTCTGAGTGATTTAATGCTAGGTCTGATACATTAGTCATTAAACCAACTTCTCTTAATGTAATGTCAACTTTTGATGTTGAGATTGCCGCTGGTGATAAGTCGTCAGCTTCAGTTAAAACTTCCGCTGTTTGTGTTGGGTAGATTGGAACCTGTAAAACTTTTCCAGAGTTTGCTGGAATGTTAAATTGCTTTACAAGGCCTCTCATGATTGATCTTTCTGCCGCTACGAACTGTGCTTCTGCCACGATTGGAGCAATAAGATCATCTAAAGTAGTAGTAGTCGATTTGATTTCGCCTGCCATTTTATGTTTCTCCTTAAATGGTTATTAAAGTTTAATTTACCTCGATATGCCATGTTGCTTACGATATTCAGCATAAATCTTCCTATCTTCTGCTTTATTCATATCTAACTTTGTTATATCAAACTTTTCACTGCTCCCAGCATCGCCAACTTTTGATGTAGTGCCTGCACCTGATGGTGTTGCGGCTACAAAGTGTGGGTTCGCCGTTAAAAATTCTGCAACAAGTTCTGATACTGAAAGGTGTTCACCTTTGTCATTGTATCTCACTTGTTTTGTCTTAGGATCAACAATCTCAACATCACCTGCTTCATTCATTTGCACTTGATCTTTGAGCAGTTGTGTAACTTGCCCTGGATTTATTGCTTTATGTTTAGAAGCAGTATCAAGTAAATTACCATCAACTTTGATAGTTTTCACTTGATTAAGTAAAGCACTAATTTGTTCATCTTTTTTGGACATGCTGTCTTTTAAAATTTGTTCAAACTCGCCTTTTGCTTTCAGTTTGTCTTGTTTCTCCTTTTCAGCCTTTGCAGATAATTCTGTGTAGTATTCTGGATCTATTCCTTCATACTTCTTTTCAAACTTTCGTCTTTCTCTCGAAACACGGTCTGCCACAATCTTATCTAAGTCAGCCTGTGTAAAAGTTTTCGCCTCAGTTACAGCATCTTCAGTTGCTGGTGCATCTGTTTCTACTGGAGCTTGAGTCTGCTCTGTGTTTTGTTCCATATCACTCATGTAAATCCTCCTTTAAAGTTATGAGTTTAACTGTCCAATCTTTGCGATTGTTTGTTATATTTATGCTGTTTCCTAATCGCTTCTAGGGTTTGTCTGCCCTGTTGAATTATGATAGGAATGTTGCATTGTTTGTTTTTGCCTTTGGTATGGTCTGGATGACTCCAAAAGCAAATGGTATTGGGCAATGCATCAAATTGATCCACTGTCCAAATAAGGTCATCCACATCTGATGAAACATCATAATAAATTACAGCCATGTGTTTTCTTGTGTTCCATGTTTCATCGTGGTAAAATACTTTGGTATCTGAATATCTTGCAAATTTAATTAGATCATTTTGGTATGCCTCGAGACTCCATGGGCATACATCAGAAATTGATTGGAAGTATTGCTCCCAATCAACTTCACGGTATTTTTCTTGGACTATCACTAGCCTCTTGATTTTTTACCTGATTTTTTTGACTTTTTCTTCTTGTCGTCTTTTTTCTTACGACCCATCATTGGTTTCCTAGCCATTGTCATTTCCTCCATTTTGATTATTGAAAAATCCAGATAGTTCCGGATGTAGTTGAATAATTTGTTCATTGGTATACCCCTGCTCCACCATCTCTCTCAAATGTGCTACCAATTTGTCCACTGACTCTATGGTAGGGTGTTGCATTTCAGTTTGTAATGGTGCTTGTGTTTGAACTTCACCAACTTCTTCTTGTTGTTCCATCACTTTTTCTAATATATCTTCATCTTTGATAAGTGCTTTAGCCAACATAATGTCAATCTGTTTTAATAGTTCTGCATTCTCTGGTTTTGACTCTTTGGCTAATTTAAGCAATGCCACTGTGTTTTCTTTGTCATGTATATTGAATGAATCTGGATAATCAATAACACCATCAAATGTTTTGCCTTGCCACAGTGCCCACATCCTCCAAATTTGCTCTTCAGCAAGTTCTAGGTTGTCTGCTTTTTGTGATAATCTAGCATTGAGTAGTTCTCTTTCTGTTTGCATAGCGATACCGCTCAATTGTCTAGTTGCTGTTGATCTTACCCCACCCATATTAGCCATCCTGTTTATGGAGTTTGTTTTCTCATTGATTGAAGCAATGATTTGTTCTATACCACTGCCACTAGGCTCCAACAAAAATGGTTTCAGGTTGGGGTCCAAATCATCCGGTAGGTCTATAACCGCTCCTGCACCTGCTGATGCTTGTGTGGATGATGTTTTACATAGACTTGGATGGTTGGAAATCCTTATAAGTTGTTCAAGTTCACTTAATTCATTATACAATGATCTTTGCATGTCAGCAATGTCTGATATGTCTGATATGCCGAGTCCTTTGGTTTGTGTTCTACCTGCATAAACTGGTATGCAAGGAACTGCTCCAATTGGATTTGGAATAACATCCACGATGTTTGCTTGTTGATCTTCGGATGTTCTTGTGTATATTGTTGTCTCAGTAGCTGTAATTGTTCTGTAGTATGCGGCTCTTTCATCTATGCCATCTAATAATGTCAATGATGATAATGCATACACACCGTTTGGTTTTCTCATGTATTGCCAATCAATCACTGACTCCGGTGTGATGATTGAAACATATGGTCTAATCTCTTGTTGTAATTCTTCTGCCCTTGTTGACACTTGTGTGGTGGGCTTGTCCACCATTACCCAAACATGTCCATACACCGCTGAAAATGTAGCACAATCTCTCATGAATGAATTGAATGATCTGCCGTCTAAGTCAGCATCATTTAAAAATGGATCCAATGCTGGATCGTTTGCTACCTGTGTGCCGTAATCTCTCTTGGGTGGTGTTCTAAATAAAAATGAATTGTATGTTTCTACCACTGACTTGCAATGATTGTCCAATGGTGTTGCTTTGAGTCTGTTTTCGTATTCTTCTGCACTTTCCAGGATATATCTTATCAAGTATTGTCCTGATCTAAAATCATTGCCTCCGTTGAATGAATCAGAATAATAAGTCCATCTTTTGATGTTCTTTCTCCATTCAGGGTGAACAGGTAATCCAAGATATTCTAATCTATACTCAACATCAAAAGCATCATAAATTGTTGCCATGCTGTGTCCTCTATTTTACTTTCATTGTCCAGGTAGTTGGTGCATTTGTATTTATACGGTTTCTCGTCACGGGATATAGGTATTCTACCATATATCCTAATGCATCATTCATGTGCGACAAGTTTTCATTGTTGTCGGGTTGTGATGTGCCTGGTTTGTATATTTGTCTTGACAGTGATCTAATCACTTGTTTGCAGTTGGGTGTTATCCATAATTTTTGTTGCCCATCCGCGGATTTGAGTGCAGAATTGACTGCATTTATTCTATCTCTCACAGCAGGATGTTGTGATTTGGCTTTTACATTAAAACCAGCATTCACCAATATGCTTAAATCTGTTCTACCACCGGCTGATGTTTTTCTCTGCCTTGATGCTGGATCTGGAAACACCATGATATGCTTTTGGGGATATCTTGTTCGTATTTCATCTACCATTTCATCTGTGTTGCTTCCATATATGCTTATTTCATCTATCACAACCAAACCTTTTTGTGTTTTTACTGCCACACATGCACTCATAGGATCAATGTTAAAGTCCATACCAATATAAATGTGTTTGGCATCTTTTAATGGTGTTTTATCCTCTTTATATACAGAGTCTTGAGTGTAGTTATAGTATATGGTGCCTGAATAAGTTTCAAAAGAGGCTTCATATTCTTGTTTAAATGTTCTTGCATCTAAATCCTGTTGTGCTTGTTCAATCTCTTGTTGTGGAACTTGCCCACCTTCTATCGTAGTATACTGGAACGATTGCCAATTGTCAACATCTGTTTTGGAATGTTGGAATATGTCATATGCCCAATTACCAATGCCTTTGGGTGTGCCACAAAATAAAGCACTGCCACCAGTGTCTGACAGTGTGGGCCTAAGCACTTCGTGCCATGCTTTGGCATCAATGTCTGCAAACTCATCCAACACGATAAAGTCCAATCCAACACCTCTTAAACTATCTTCATTGTCAGCACCTCTCAAACAAATTAAACTGCCATTGATTAGTTTGATGCTTAGATCACTTTCATTAATCCTATCTGCCCATCTTAATTCTCTCAGTTTCTTTTTGAGTTGTTCCCACACAATTTGTTTTGCCATTCTGTATGATGGTGCCACATAAAATACCTTGCGATTTGGCAGAGTTGCCGCCTTGCAAAGTTCACGGATAGCCAGATGTGTCTTACCAAATCTTCTACCTGAAACAAGGACTCTAAATCTCTTGTTGCTGTCTGCTATGGTCTTTTGTGCGGGTGATAACGGCATTACAGATATTTATGCCGTAAAAAAAGGGCACTCTCCTAAGGTTCATAATAAGAGTGCCCTTAAAGGCACTCTCCAATAAAGATCATAATAAGAGTGCCCTTCGTGGTAGTTAGGTAGTGAGGCAAGTATTATGACATACCCGATTAACTTACCTAACTATTAGAGAGGATATGGAAAACTAAACCCCTCTAAATTTCTTTATACAAATCCGGATAAGGATATGTTAAATTTTGTATCTTATGTTTTTCGTAATTTGGCAGTGGTCTTATATTTGGTATGTATATATTTGCCCTTACGGTATTTTCACCTCTAAAATGAAACTTTGCATAAGATCTTATGTTATCCACTTTGTATATTAATAAGTCTTTGCTTCTGTTATCTTCAATTTGTATATACCCTGCTTTATCCGGATATGCTTCGTAATTTCTATCCATTGTGTTCTCCTTTTTGTTTTGTTTATAATACTATAATAACATCTTTCAAGTATTTGTCAAGTCTTTTTTGGAAGAAAATGTTTCACGGTTTTCACACATTTCATTCCATTCTTGTTGTGTAGGCCAATATATGGTTTGGTGTCCATTCTTCGTCCACATAAATTGTTGATATGATTTGTGGGGATCCAATTCATAAGGTTCAAATAATTCTAATTGTTTTTTATCATCCATACCATGTTGCTCCTATTATGATTATCCAATATATCACCAATATTGATATAACGGTGATTTTCAATTGGCCTCCTCTAATAACTTTTTGAAGGCTTCAACATCTGTTGCATCATTGCCACCAATGTGCCATAATTTAATGTCCTCTGTAGCAGAGCCACGGTGCTTTCTGTAATTGATGCCAGTTTTGTAGTTGTAAATAGTGAGTGGTTGATCTTTGAAAATAAATCTCCATTCAGCATCTGTTTTGTCACCATCACCAGCATCAGGCTCACCAAACAGTGATACCAAACGAGCATAATCAATAGTCATGTCGCCTAAACCCCAAGTGCCGCCATACTTGTAATACATTTGTTTAAATGTAGTTCTTTGTAGTTGTGTCATTTTGCCTCCTTGTGTGAATTAAATTTAACTTGATCTATTCTCACATCAGCAACTTTATCGTTTTCGACAGTTTTGGTGTTCAACAAACGAATCATCATTTCAGTTCGTGATTTGTGCATAAACAAATTCTCTAATTCATCAAGTGATACCACTACAGAATCACCACCATTTTTGAATTTGGCATTGATAAAATCATAAAATTGTTGGGTGTATTGTTGGTCTAGTTTAGCCAACTCGTTTAGTTCTTGTTTAGTCATTTTGTTCTCCATTTTTTAGTTTATAGTATTATAATAACATCTTTTTAGATTCTGTCAACCAAAAAAAACCCCCATCAAAATGACTAAAGAAAAATGGGGGTTTTTGCAATACTATATGTAGTGGTGAGATTGACTACATTTAGTATCTAGTGTTGTGAATGCAACACACTTCTTTTTTCCAGATCGCCATATCCAAATAAGAAAATATGACTTGAAAACATTATCTCACTGTTTCCTAACTTGTGTGTAATGTTATCCACAACACAATTAGATTCATGCAAACAATCGATATTTTGGATTGTTTTGGATCCATGGATGTTCCGCTGGCACAAACCAATAGTCCATTTGTCTTACTATTTCTTGTCCTTGGTGAAACATTCTAAATCTTTTGTCTGCACCTAAAAATCTTATTTCCATATCCACCATAGCTCTTTCAACACCATCTCGTGTGAATATGCGATAATCTCTTTCTGTAAAGAACTGCCACAAGTCCATGGCAATGTAATCATAACGACGACACTGATCTGGCATAATCTCGCACTGCACCACTGGTCTATTGCCATCAATGGTTTTTGCACCACCTTGCAACAGTGGTAATTCATGTCCTTCGGTGTCTATTTTGATATAGTCAATGCCAGTGAATGCATAATCATCTAATCTTTTCATCTCACCATCGAACATGTCTTTTTCAGTTTGTCTTCTGCCATTGTATTTGTGGTTGTGTCCTCTGTTCCTAGGATGGCTGATAAATTTAAATGTGCCAGCTGTATCACTGAGTCCAACTTTGTGTGTGTGGATGTCAGCAGTGATCTTGCGACTCCAATCCCATATGTAAGGCAGTTCGTCATTCCAATTCAATGTGTTGTGTGTGATGTTTTGTATTGCTAAATTAAATATTTCCGGTGTGGGTTCAAAGCCAATCACTCTGCGAGCAAATGTGCCATACTCCACTGTGTTCATGCCCACATTCATACCCACATCAATTATGGTATCAACAGAGCCTTTGGCAAGACATATTTCAGCACCAAATCTTATGTTGGTGAGTTGATAATGCATTGACCCTGCACTCAATCTTTGAGCATACAGTTTATCATCTTTTTCAATTGCATAACATCTGCCAGTTTTGGTTGTGATTGTTTGTATTTCCATGCTTGTTTTTTTGTTGTGTAAGCCCCTGGAATGTTAGGAGCAGAGGCTTACTTGACTATAACCTTTAGTGTTGAGTAGGGGCTTCATGACTTTCAAATTTTATGTCATGTCCTTTTTGGTTTATATTCCTCATACAATCTTCATATGAAGCATATTCACTTATGGAAATATCACCCTTGTATTTGGTTAAATATGTTTTTGATAAGTATTGGATGAATGCATACAATTCAATATTATCATCTTTTTTGATTTTGTTGTAACGAGCAAGGTCTAATTCCCTTAACTCTTTTGAAGCAACAGTATAAAGTCCACCATCTTTGTGTTCTCCTATTCTCCAAACATACATTTTATTTTTAGTCATTTGTTTCTCCTTTTAGTTTATTTTTATTGTAGCATATGACAACAAAGTTTGTCAACTGCTATTGTATTTACATAAAACACCAAAAATACCCTGGATTATAGGTGAATTTTGATGTGTTTATACTTTGGTAACTTTGTATTGATTAGTTTTAAACATATTGTTTAAATTATCACATTGTGTTTGTGCTGACTTACGAGTAGCAAAAAACAATCTGGTATATTTGCGATATGATTGGCCCTTGCACAATCTAAATGTGTCTTCTTTGCATATGGTTACCCACTGTTCATTATATTTGATACCATACATGTGGTCTGAACCCAATGCCAATGTTTCACACATGTCACCTGACTTTAAAGTGTTGTGTAATCTGGTATAGTGCTGTGGTCTAGGCATCGTGTTCCTCGAACAGTTCATCATATGTGTTGCCTGTTTCTCGAGGTTTGTTCCAACCTTCTATTCTTCGTTTGGCTATTTCAACATAGTTGGCATCCAGTTCTATTCCTGTGAATGTGTGCCCCAGTTCCACTGCCGCCATGCCTGTGCTACCACTGCCGCAGAAAGGATCCAATACATGTGAGTTGGCAGGTGTTACCAATCGTATCAAATACTTCATCAGTTCAACAGGCTTTACGGTGGGGTGATTGTTGCCCACTTGTATTTGACTGGCTCTGTGGTGATTCATTTTGCCATCGGGGCCTATCAAACCTTTAGGGCCACCTTGATTTACCACATCGATGTGTGCGAGGGGGTCTTGTAGTTTCTGATGAACTGCCGCAAATCTTTCTCC
>TARA_R100000231_G_scaffold35321_2_pt1 | contig 23296 bp, 28 predicted proteins | sample TARA_R100000231 | Tara Oceans TARA_R100000231 (sample SAMEA2620565) | marine metagenome | biome: marine biome (ENVO:00000447); feature: surface water layer (ENVO:00002042); material: "saline water (ENVO:00002010), including plankton (ENVO:xxxxxxxx)" | depth 5 m | reverse complement strand
ATGTCGGCTATTACGAAGTAGAAGCAGATACCTTAAAAGAAGCAGAATGGAAAGCAGAAGGTTTCTTGAGAGAAGAAACAGACGATCAAGTATGTCCTTCTGTTGACTTTGAGGAGTTTGATCCTAAAGATTTTGTCAGAGAAGAAATGGTCGAAGCTCAGATGACTTTTAAAGGTAGTCATTAATGGATTTGCTATTCATACAAGCTGTAATACTGGCCATAATTGTAGCTTTCTTCTTTATCAGCGATAAATTGTGAATGCGGCCTACTTAATCTAAATCAGACACACTTTTATTTTCTAGAGAGTTTGTTTCTTCGGAGACAAGCTCTCCTTCTATTGTAGTCCCCAGCAGAGATGCCAGCCGGGATTCAACTTCTTCCCTAGACATTTGATCTATCTTACCGAACATAACTTCTTTTCGATCCACAACGAGTCCCCCGACTTTCAGCAAACTATTTTGTGCCGAGATTGCTGCATTAAAGGATCCAGCCTCCAAAGCCTGATCCCGAATCTCATACAAATCTTGTACTGCTCTGTCGTAGTTAAGCTCATACTTCTTCTTAACTTCTTTCATAAGTGAGTCGTATTCGGATCTAACCAAGGGATTAGACATAAGATTATTAGCAGCTTGACGGGGAGATTTATATCCCGCCTTTGCTGCTGCTTGAACTAATGATAGTCGTGGATTATTAACTGCGTGCCAGATGAATAGATGTTGTCTGCGATTAAGTCTTTTATCTAAATTGAAATATTCTATAGGGGCATCATCAGTAGCTTCGATGATAGGCTCTAATTCCTCTAATACTTGTGTATTACTCTTCGCCATGCTTAATTTAAATACAGTCTCCCCCTACATTCCCCTAATGTATTTTCTAAGAGTACAGAAGTTTTCAATAGTATGCAATAGAGAATATGAAAAAAGTATGTCTATTTATCCAAATACTCTGACAAAAATGACAAAAATAAAATATTCGCCAAAACCCCTTAATATAAGGCTTTCGCTTGTCACAATAGGTATGACAAAAACCCGACAAAATTAGCCATCAAACTCAAAATCAAAATCAGGCGTGAAAACTATGCTGTTTGGAGTCTCAACATACTGTGAAATCATCTCATCTACCGCCTTTACGCAACTAGCTTCATCAAAACCAGTCTCTTCCAGGAGTCTAGCAAAAGCATAACTCATGACCCGCTTATAAGTAATGACACGCTCCACGCCTCTGAAATTGTGATTTGTAACCATGCTGTCTAAAGTTTCAATCATTTCCTGTATATCAGGAGTTTCTTGCTTATCCTTTATGTTTACTATCTTTAAATCACTCATAACTAAATATATATAAAATAGGGTACAAAGTGTGGACATCTCTATACATATCCTTATAATAACACTTTTTAACAAAGGAGAAACTATGAGTAAAAATACAGCAGAGGATCTGCTTAGAAAGGATAAGTTTAATTACCTTATCCATCAATTAAGCAAGCATCTAAAAGACTTAGAACAAGCTCTCAGAGAGCAAATACAAGAGATAGAGGAACAGGAAGAGCAAGAGGAACAGTTTGTCTGTGAAACTTGCGGAAAACCCGCCGATTACAAGAAAGGCGGACTATTCTTTTGTATGGAGCATCTCAATTGAGTTTTCTAACACCTAAATTCTTCTCTACACCCTTTATCTATGATGACGATCTTTCTTGGAAAGATAACTACGCAGAATGGCTAAAGATAACCAACAAAGAGCTAAAGGCTTGGGGAGAAGATGAATTATCCTACGTTGACGGTATGCGAGCTTTCGCAAAACAATGGGGATTCAAATCAAAACACGCAGAGAGGAGCAAAGATGGAACAACACACTAAACTACCAGAGTTTTTAGAAACTAAAGAGTATCTTGTAATAGGAGAAGCATTCTATTTTCCAGATATATCCAATGATGATTATCATTCGAGTCCAGGACATTCATCATCAACTGTAAGAAGATTTATGCAATCTGAGGTTCATGCACTAGAGGAGGAAGTAAAAGATTCTCCAGCACTTAGATTCGGTACTGCAGCACACGCTTATATTGTAGAAGGCGAGAACGCTTTTGCAAAAGAGATTGCTTGCATCTCTGGATCTCCTTACACAAAAGCAAACAAAGAACTGAAAGCAGACTTTGAAGAAAGAGGTTATACAGTCATATCATCAGACGATAGAGAAAAGATCCATGCTATGTCTAGACATCTAATACCTGAAGCAGATAAATACTTACATCCAGATATAGGAGAATATCCTTCGGTGTTTGAAGTACCACATGAGAGGGCTATATATTGGTATGAAGGAGATTTACTTCTTAAGGTAAAGTCAGATGTACTCAGACACCCAATCAAGTCGCCCTATGCTACCAATGAGATCATCTTAGTAGATTACAAAACTACACAAGACTGTTCTCCATACGGATTCTTACAATCTGTTAAGAAGTATCAATACGATATTCAAGCAGCTTGGTATAAAAGAGGATTTGAAAAGGCGGGATTCAAAGTAACAGATTTCTATTTTGTTGCACAAGAAAAGACTATGCCTTTTGCAAATAAGATATTCAGAGTCAGCGAATCAGATATGGAAGTTGCTTGGAATAAAATCAAACATGCTTTACCGAGATTTGAACAAGTGTTGAATGGCGATAAAGCTAAGATCTATAACTCACCAGATATAGTCGATCTATATGTCTGGACAAAACCAATAGGAGAAGAATAATGGAGGAAAAATATGCACAAATATTAGAGGTAGCTAAAAGTTTAGACAAAATTAAAAGCTACATTTTTGAAACAGGTAAACCAGATGTTTATTCTGCAAAAGAAAAGGAGATAGACGAGGCAATAGATATTATTGACGACTATCTGCAAAGGAATTTAGACACACTACTAGGTAAGGAGGAGTAATGAATAAAGCAAAAATTTTAAGAAAAATACTACGTAACGAAAGAACCATGACACAAATACTTGAAAGGCTTGAAAGATATCGAATTAATTACGAAGAACTCGAGGGAGAAGTAAAACTTTTATATGCAGATTTAAATATGCCTTACACATCTTCTGTTAATCTTCTGGATCTACCTTTTTTTGAGAAACTTACAGGAAAAAATTCTAAAAGAGACATATTAATCATGAAGGAGTGGAATGAAAATCTAGATAGCACTTTACAATCTATTGCTAATAAATATGATTTAACTAGAGAAAGGGTAAGACAGATTTTAGAAAGATGGGAAGATATTGGATATCACATAAGAGAACCTAAAGATAGAACTAAGTTTCGTAGAAAAAAAGAACTTGATTCTGTTCATGAAGAAATTGTTAATGCTATTGAGTCTTGTTATGGAACACCAAAGTTTTCAAAGTGGAAAAAAAGTTTTTATAAAAAAGCTAATTTATGGCAAAGAAGATATCTTAGAGAGATTTTGCTTACTTATTGGAAAGAGGGAAAAGCAGATCCTTTATTGTTCGTAGATGTTGAAGGAATCAAACTTAAAAAAAGGCACTATAAAATCTTAAAGATGAAAAAATCTGGCATGCAGTTAAAAGATATAGGAAAAAAACTAGGCATATCAGAGCAATTAGTTGCTATGGCGATTAGAGATTTGAAACAAGCACATCTACTTGCTCATGAAAGTATAACTCAAGTTGAATCTGTATCTTTATCTAAAGAGGAAGTAGATAGAAGGCTTAACAAGATGAGACAAAAAGTTATTGAAGGCATAGCTTTGAGTAATTTAGATCAAGAAGGAAATATAAAATACGATATTGGAACTAGCAATGCTACTGCCATGCATTTTGTTAGAAGACACCTTTTAAAGCCAACTTTTTTTAGAGGTTCTAAATGACTCAGTATTCATCTCAAGTAGAGGCACAACAAGCTCTATTAGAAGCTGAAGAATGGGCAAAACAAATAGATTGGATCATTACCGACAATTTAGATAATACTAATTACGGTTTTAATTACCCAAGAGAAGAAAAGTTAGGTATTTGCCAATGCGTTAAATACAACTCAGGTATCGTAAAATGCGAAAACATTTATACGGGTAAAATTACTTACTTTGGAAAAAGGTTAGAGGGTAGGGAATTATTAGATAAATATTTGTTCGGTTGAGGGTAGCTCGCTCAACCAACAAGCTACCCAACGTCCAGGAAATGAATCTTATAGGAGAGTCCTGAACGCTTAGAATGGGGGAGGTGGATTCTCTTCCGCATCACTACTCGCAAGATTTTCTAACTGTTTAAAAGTTAGTATCTTGTTTCTGTAGGATGTTCTTTTTTGTCCTTCCTGATCCAACCAATCTTCTTCAACTTTATCTAAAGCAATCTGAACTTTTTTACCAATAAGCTCATCTTCCTTTTCGATCTGCTCCTTAAATCCTATGGCTTTTAAAAGTTTTGTCCATCTTTGTGTAGCAATATTTTTATAATCTTCTTTATCGCTCCACAAGTTAAAGTATTCTGTGACATCTTTAAACTTGCCGTCAGCGACTTGGAAAACAACCTTAAAGCTAGTGTTACCAGCTTTACTAACATGCTCCATAGCTTCTAAAACCTTACAATCGTAGTCTCCCTTAGGAGCCACTTCTGGCCCTAAAGGAGCTTGCAGATCTAGATCACCCATAAATTCTACATCTTTAAATAACGACATTAGCTACCTCCTTCTGCTGTTTTGACTTCTTGTACTTTTGGAGCAGAAGAAATAAAACCAAGTTTGGTAATTAAGTTTGTTAGGTTTGGTTGTTCAAACGGCTCCAACAAACCACTTCTATCTTTTGCATTAAACCCTTGTCCAATTTCTGTTTGCAACCATCTTTCTCTGGTAAGGTTGCCCTCATCATCTTGTCTTTCAATGACTCTTAAAGCTAAGACTTCATCAAAAAAGTAAGGAATAGATTGACCAAGTTTGGCTCCTACCATCTTTGGTTCATGAACAAGAGATCCATCTACATTCAATTTCTCTTCTTTACAAAGAAAAATGACATGCATCTGCAAATCTCTGAAAGCTCTCATAACATTAGTAACAGTTTCTTGCACATTACCATAAGCCATTCTGGCATCTTTATGTTTAGCTTTCTCAGCAGATAGTAAAAGTTCACTAATCTCTGAAATAGAATCTAGACATACTGTATCGTATTTGCCTTTTAATTTTCCATTTCTAAGAGAGTTGTGAAGCTCCATGACTTCTGCTGCTTCTTTTACTTCTATTGCATCAATGTTTGGTTTGTCCTTAATTGATAGCAATCCAGCTTCTGCACTTATGACAAGTTTCTTGCCAGGGGCGGTAGAACAAAGATATGTTTTACCAGATCCAGAAGCCCCATACACTAGCACTTTAGCGCCTTGGTCTTGAACCATAGCGCTAGGGCTAACTATATTATCTTCTATACTCATAGTTCACCTCCGTTAAAAAAGTATTGCGTGAGTGTACTATATTAGTTACACTCCGTAAATCTTTTTTTATCGGAGGAGTAACTTGTCACAAACGCATAGCGAAGTCTGGAAAGCAAACTATTATTTTAGAACAGCTATTATTGCAGCAAGAGAACTCAAAAAAATGGAACGGCTTAACATCAAGCCACAAAACACAAACAGGAAGGTAAAAAGTATGACATTAAGAGAATGGATAGAGTTCTATGGAATGAAAGCTTCTGCTGAATTATTTAATGTTTCAGAGTCAACCGTGAAAGCTTGGAGATATGGCTATAGATTGCCATCTATAAAACAGGCACAAAAAATTATACAGGCAACAGACGGAAAGATCGGCTATGAATCAATGTATGGAGCAATAAAAGATATAGTTGATCAAAAGGATGTTTCAGCTAAATCTATCTGAGAACGATACAGCATTAGATCTCGCAGAAGCCTATCATACAGAGGGCTATAGCGTTGTTCCCCTATTGAGAGCCAATAAAAGACCTTTAGAGGATTGGAAGAAGTATCAATATGAAAGACCAACTGAAGAACAAATTCAGAAATGGTTTTCAAATAGAGATGATTTAGTTGTTGCTTTGGTATGTGGTGATTTTCTAGTTGTTGATGCAGACAGTCCTGAAAGTATGGATTGGGTTGAAAAGAATTTACCGCCAAGTCCATTTAGAGTTATAACTAGCAAAGGCATGCATTTCTATTACAACAACCCACAAAACTTTTCTACCTTTGCTACTAAAAGAACTGCAACGACACCTATAGAACGACATATAGATATCAGAGGAACAGGAGGTCTGATAGTTGCTCCTCACAATAGGCATGCTAGTGGAGCCATATACAAGCCTGTTACATTTCCTGATTGGAAGGTTATGGATGTTACAGATTTACCTGACTTTACAGATGTAGAGTGGCAAAAAGTTACAGGAGTTGCTAAAACAGAAACACAAACAACCGTTTCTCCTTTTTCGTTAGATGGTGTAAACGAGGGATCTAGAAATGATCAGGCAGCAAGGTTAGCGGGTTATTTGATATCAAAAAATATAAACCAAGAGTTTGTGAAATTTTTCTTACAATCTTGGAACACTAATAACAATCCACCATTACCACAAAAAGAAGTAGATACAGTTGTTAGGAGTGTAAGAGAAACGCATGAGAGAAAGAATGCAAAAGCTCCTTTATTTGTTTCTTATGAAGAATCTATACCAAGACCAAAAGATCTGTTTAATCCTCCAGGATTAGTTAAAGATATGTTTGAGTATTGCGAGCAGATAGCACAAGTATCTCAGCCTGAACTATCTATGGTAGGAGCTTTATCTTTGGCTAGTGTTAGTTGCGGAAGGATCTACAGCACAAACATTAATAATTTTTCTAGCTTATTTTTTATGGGTATTGCTAAGTCAGGACAGGGTAAAGAAAACATCAAAACATTTGTAGAGAGAAACTTGAACGCTTCAAACCATAGTGCTTTGCTTGTAGGGGATGGTTATACATCTAGTGGAGCAGTCCATTCAATACTCAAATATAGACCCACTCAGATCACCATAATGGACGAATTTGGAAAAAGATTAGAGGCTATTAGCAATCAAAGCAATTCTAACAGAGAAGACGGTCTACAGACGCTTATGGAGGCTTGGGGAAGGTGTCATGGGACTTTAAGACCAGATAATTACTCAATGATGAATGTACCTGAACAATATAGAGAACAATTCATGAATAGAATTACACATAAACCCGCAATCACATTGGTAGGACTATCTGTGCCAAAGAACTTTTACAGAGCCTTAAACTCTGGCCGTATAGCAGATGGTTTCTTAAATAGATTTATAGTAGTTGAATCAAAAGAACCAAGAAAAATGTCAGCACTCAAAGAGTCTACTACTCCACCTAAAAAAATTACTGATTGGATAGATGGGGTTAGATATCCAAAAACAAGATTGATGGCTACTGCAATAAATAATGCTGAAATGGATTTCAAGCAACAAGTTTTAAAGTTTGATGATTTATCAAAGGAGTTATTGAATGACTTGGCAAGAGATATTGTTAAAAGACAAGACATATTAGAGAAAGATAATTTAGAACCTTTGTTATCTAGAACAAGAGAGAAAGCCATGCGTTTATCTTTGTGTTGTGCGTTAGCAGATAATGTAAACGCAGAAATAATTTCTGGAGATATTACTAAATGGTGTATAGACTATGTAAATTATTACGACAGCATCTTTATAGAAGCTTGTAGAGATAAGGTAGCGAGTTCTGCAACTGAATCAAAAATTAAACAAGTTCTTAATTTTATAAGATCCAGAAACGGAGATGGTATTTCCAAAAGAGAAGTAGATAGGCATGAATTATTTAGAAGCATGAAGTCACATGAAGTTAAAGAAATTATTGATAGGTTGATTAATGCTGGAGAAATACAAGAAGTCGAAATAAAGGTTGGAGGTAAAGGTAGACCAGCTAAAAGATTTGTAGCAGTTGATCCAAATTATTTTGAGGAGTAAATGAAAGTAAATAAATTTTATTACAATCCATTACCTGATTATTTAGAAATTAAAAAAAGTAAAATTGACGGTATGGGTATCTTTGCAAAAGAAGATATAGAAAGAGATACCAATATTGGCATAACGCATGTTCAGATTCCAATACTCACAAACTTTCTAAGAACGCCTTTAGGAGGCTTTATTAATCATTCAGAAAAAAATAATTGCTATTTAGCAGAAATGCTGAATTGGGATGGATATAAGGTTTTTAATCTGTTCTCAGAGGTTGATATATTAAAAGGCGAAGAAATTACGCTTAACTATCATATACACGATTTATAGAGGTAATTATGAAACCACCAAGTTTTGAAACTCATCAAGATCAAAAAAGAGAAGAAAGAGTAGCGGGATTTTTAGAGGGCTTATGGAACGTAAGTTGTTTTAAGTTGCCTGTGAGTTATGCCTTAGACTATTGGATAGAATCTAAAGAAAGATGTTATTGGTGTGAAGTCAAATGTAGAACCTTTGAAGGGGATAAATATGATACTTTTATAATCTCTGCTAAAAAATTTAGGAAAGGAGCTTCTTATGCAGAATCTACCAAAGTACCATTTATTTTAGTTTATGCTATGAAAGATAGTGTTTGGTGTCATGAATATGACCCAAAGTTTAAATATGATTTAAGAATGAATGTGAACACTTCTCCTGAATCAGATGAAGATAACGAACCCTTCGTTCATATACCAAAAGATAAAATGATTTGTTTGTCTGATAAACCATTAGGTATGGATAGAAATGAAATAGGTATTTTATGAATGTATTAAGTTTATTTGATGGTATGAGTTGTGCTCAACTCGCTTTACAAAGATCGGGCATCAAAGTAGATAAATACTATGCAAGTGAAGTAGATAAATATGCTATTGAAATTACACAAAAAAACTTTCCTAACACTATACAAGTTGGAGATGTAACAAAATTAAAAGCAAAAGATTTCAAAGATATAGATCTAATAGTTGCTGGATCTCCATGCCAAGGTTTTAGTTTTGCGGGCAAACAACTTGCATTTGATGATCCAAGATCGGCTTTGTTTTTTGAATTTATAAGACTACTAAAAGAAATAAAGCCAAAATATTTCTTACTTGAAAATGTAAGAATGAAAAAAGAATTTATAGAAGTTATTACACAACAAGTTTCAGATTGTTATCCTGATTATCAGGGCTCGGGACTCTTTCCAGGATTGATAGAACCAATACTTATCAATAGCGCTTTACTAAGTGCACAATCGAGACAAAGACTTTACTGGACTAATATACCAAATGTTGAGCAACCTGAAGATTTAGGAATTGTTTTAAAAGATATTCTGATTGACGATTACGAAACAGAAAAAGATAAATCTTATTGTATAGATGCAAACTATTATAAGGGAGCTAGTGTTGACCAATATAAAAAGAAATCAAGAAGGCAGTTAGTTAGTAAAAAAATATCTGATTACAATTTATCAGATAAGATGAATAAAAGAGTTAGAGAAAACCCAAGATCTAGAGCATTTAAACCAAATCAGAAAAAAAGTGGAGCGTTATTAGCTAATCAAGCTAAAACATCTACAGATAGTTTGTATGCTTTGAGTAAACCTAAACAAGTTGGAAAAGTAAAAGATGGCGGGCAAGGCAACCGCATTTATTCTGCTGATGGCAAATCTTCTGCTTTATCTTCTCAATCAGGCGGTACTGCGGGTAATGGTAATACATTAGTAGAAACCAAACCTAAACAGGTTGGTGTTGCTACTGACATAAACGGGCATGATATTTTAAAAAGAGTTTACTCAGAAGACGGCAAAGCCCCAACTTTAAATAGTATGGGAGGAGGTAATAGGGAACCCAAGGTTATGGTAAAAAGACTGCCGAAAGGATCTAGTGGTAAGTCTTGGTTTTTTGAACAACAAACATATATGGAAGATACGGATAAGACTGGCCCATTAAAGTCTAGTTCAGGTAGTGGCAACATACCAAAAGTAGTGACAGGAGGTAGGGTAGTAGGCAGAGCTTATGATAAAGATGGTAAAAGATCAGATAGATTTGGCGACTCTGTAGCGGGTAAAACTGAACAAATGTTAGAACTGCGTCAAGATAAAAAATCTAATGCACTCACTACTGCACAAAAGGATAGTTTGGTCGTGCAGTCAGAGGATCTTACTTGGAGAAAGTTATTGCCAATAGAATGTGAAAGATTGCAAACAGTTCCTGATAATTATACGGAAGGAGTTTCAAACACTCAGCGTTACCGCATGCTCGGCAACGGCTTTACCGTTTCGGTAATATCCCATATATTTAACAACATTAAATAATTCTTCTACCTGCTAACCTTTCTGCAAACTCAACTCTATCGTCAAAGTCTGTTGCTGCCGTCAATGGACCTGTTGCTACAGGAGTTATTTGTGGCATAGGTATGTTAGTAGTTCTTTGAGGTATGGTAATTGTATCTCTCAAATCTCGTAGAGTTTTTCTCTCACTTTCTAAAGCTTCCAAAGGATTTAATTCTTCTAATAAGGCTTGTCCTTCTTCTCCTGCTTCTTTAGTTAAATTATCTATTTGTACCTGTAATTGATCGCTTGGCACTAACAATCTAATACCAAATTGTCTACCAGCTCTCTCTATAGCATCTATAGCTTTTACAATAGATCCTTTATCTGTTTTAGCTGCTATTTTTAAAAAAGTTGCGTTACCCATAACAGTTTTCATAATACCTAATCCTATGATGGTTGGTAGCATAGCTAAGTTTAGAGCTCCAGCAGCTATACCCGCAGCAACTAGAGTACCTGCTGTGCCTCCTCTGCCAACTTCTCCCGCCGTTAGACTTCTCATGCCCTGTTCAAAAGCCCTTAATGCATTTTTAGTTTCTGATCCAAACATAGCCTCTAATGTATCGTCTCCATAAGCATCTAAAGCAGATTTAAGATTTTCAGGTTTGAATATATCTGTAATTCTACCTGTACCTTTTCCAGGAGCATCAATAGCCTTTTCTAATATTTTACCCATACTGGCTTGTTGTATTCTTGCAAAGTCTGCGGGATCTAATGTTTCTTCTAATGCTCTTATAGCACTTGCATTTTTTGGTCTAAATGCTGCAGCAACAACTTCATCAGTAGATAAGTTTGGTAAGTCTCTTAATATTCTATTACTTTGAAATATTTCTAGTTCACTTCTAGTTTTTGCAAGTTGTTCTAGCTCTTGCATGAAAGCTTCTGTTTTTCCCAAACCTTTTTCTTTATTAAATTGTTTAATTAAAACAGATAAATCTTTAGCCTTAATATTTACATTTAATTTTTCCAACTCATCCATAGTCCTAAAAACATAATCAGCATCTTTGCCAAACAAGACATTAGCTTTTTCTCTATCATTTGCGTAAAGCCTTTTCACATCTCTAGCAAACTTTGTAAAGTCTATATTTTCTGTGACCCCATCTGTATTTTTGACAGCAGTTTGGTTAAAGAATCTTCTAATCAACCCTTGTCTTAGCTCTTCTGCCTTATTAGATGGAGCTTCATCTGGCTTCATAATTTTTAAATAATCATCATATTCTCTTAGACCTCTAAATATTTTATCTAAATCATTACCACTAATATTTCCTTTGATTACTGTTTGATATATGTCATCAGCATCAGTCCCGCCTTTAAATGATTCACTAATCATTTTTTTCACTTTTAAGTTAGCAAAAGCATTCATATCTTCAGCATATCCTCTATTAACATCTCTCAGACTTCTTACTAAAGTGCTAACTTTTTTACCTGATTGTCTGCCTATGCCTGTATCACCTACTATGCCTTTGTAAAAGTTAGGATCTTCTACAGCACTAAATATACTTTTTCCAGGCTCAGAAAACTCTAAATGTCTATCATCTATTGCTTTTATAATTCTTGTTAAAAATGCTTCTTGTGAACCACCAAATAATCCTGCATGCTTTGCATTCAAAAGTTCAGATAAAACATTTCTAGATTTCTCTAAGAAAGGCACATCTATAAAATTCATAAAATTATTTTGATTCAACTGCATGTTTGGATCAATTTCTAAGAGAGTTTTAGCTGAATCTGCTTCTCCTCTAGCAATACGTAAAGTTCCTTCATACATAGCATCATAATCATCTAACATCTTTATTCCTTTACCGTAAACACTAGCTATGGTTGCATCAGCTTCGGATGCTCCAAAATCGTCAGGAAGTCTAGCTTTTAGAGCATTTAAATCATTTCTAAGCTCATTTAATATAGGTCTGATACCATTATATAGCTCTACTTGTACTGAGGCTTGTAGTGCCTCTTCTGTTTTCGTAAAGTCATCTATACCTGGACTTTCAGTCAGCTCGCCAGCATCCCTAGCTCTAACGACTTCATCTCTATTTTTAAATCTTGGTGGAGTTTTAAAATCTATTAGATCACCAAATAATCTATTGAGTTGTTTGTATTGACTACCATAATTGGTTTGTATCATTTCTCTTGCGGATTGGAGAGTATTTTGAATCTCCGCCCCTATCTCTCTTGAAGACAAAACACCACCTGAAGTTTCTGATAAAGCTTTTGGACCAGCTACATTTTCAAGTACATCATCTAGTAAAGTTGAAAGTTGTTTTTTAACATTTTCATCTGCTTGACTCAATGCAGTATATTTAGCTGTGATCTGTTCATCTAAAGATCCTTTTGTAACCTCATCAATATATGCAGATAAATTATTTTGATCTGAATCAATAAGTCTAAGTAATTTATTGAGTTCCGCATTTAAATACTTTTTGGTTTTACCTGTTCTAGCGTCTCCTAATACAGTCTCTGCAATTTTCTGAAATCTTCCAGGTATGGCTCTGTTCAAAGCATCTTGTGATGGTACTGCTCTTTCAGCAAAAACTTCTATTTGTCCAGCTTTGATAGCTTTTTTTATTTCAGCCTCTGTAGCCTCTCTACCTAAATTTTTGTCTAACTTCATCAAATCTATAATAGATCTACCTAAGTTAGCTTGTTGTATAAATCTTAAATTGTCGAAGGGAGCTTTTTTACCAAACATACTTCCATATAAAAGACCAAGACCCTCTCCAAGCCCTTGTCCGAAACCACCTAAAAGTGCTTCTTGCCCTAAAGTTTGAGCAAGTTCGTTACGGTCTTGTAATTGAAATCCTTCTGCTGCATCTAAAGCCTCTTCTCCACCTTTACCAGCAGCTGAACCAACGGCTGCTTGAATTATTCTTGCAGCTCTACCTGAACCTAAAAAAGAAGAAACTATTTTTGCCAATCTAAGTTGTGGAGACATCATTATGATAGCTCCCGCTATTGGACCTACAACTCCTGAAAAGTCAGATAAATCTCTACCAAAATTAACTTCTCTCTCATCTATAATTACGTTTTTAGCTATCTTTGTGCCATCGCTTAAGGTTACAAATTTTTGTAACTCAGGCAGCCCAAGCTCCTCTAAGCCTTCATGCGTTACAGCTAACCTACCTCTTGAATCTCTTGTAAAACCACTTGTTCCTAAAATATTAGTAGCAACTTGGTCTTGTTCAGCAAAAGGGTTTGGACCTTTAGTAATCTCTGTTCTACCTAACTTAGATCTTAGACCCCTAATATTTGGTATACCTGTTTCATAATCAAAAAGAATTTTATCAACATCGCTAGACAACTCACTCGTAAGTATTTTTGATTTTGCTATTTTTCTAGCTTCCTCTTCACTATTAGCTTCAATAATTAAAGAATTACTGCCATCAACATTTACTCTGAATCTTTTCATTATAAATCTATGTCTACTATTGCCTGATATGAAGTCGCAGCGGTTGGAACATAAGGGGCAAAAGGATCATCTGCCAATACTGAATTAATACTACTTAATTTAGAAAGTATGGTATCAAAACCTCTTGAACCAAACTCAGGCGATTGCAAGAATCTCATTTCATCCTGAATGTCACCCTGTCTTGCACGATTAGCTAATTGTAATTTTTCTAAAGATTTTTCTAATTTAGTTATTGCTATATCTGGAGATTCATCAATTTTTATACCACCAAACACATCTTTAATTATATCCCTGTCTAAGTTTGAAATGGTTCTACCTGATTCTCCTAATATGTCTCTAATATTACCTTGCCTTACAACTTCAATTAATTTGTTAATTCTTGTTCTAGCAGATTGATTCTCAGGTCCTTCATCATAACCAAATAAAGCTTGTACCCTATCTCCAAGTTCAGCCATAAATCCAGGTATACCACCTAAAGGCTCTCCTGTTTCTCTAGCTTTTTTAAATATATTTAATGCTTCTTGAACAAATCTTATACCTGCTCTACCGCCTTCGTATTCCTGAATCTTTAAATTTATATTTTGTCCAGAGTCTCTTAATGCTTTCAAGTCAGTTGCTTTGAGAGCTGTTTTTGTAGCTCCTTCTGCTCTTGCTTTTGCTAAAGCAGCTTCTTTTTCTCCTCTAATTTTAGCTGCATCAGCAGCCCCGCCTGCTAATCCTAAATCTACTCTACCTGTTTCAACTAATTTACCGCCTACTGCACTAATAAAGTCTAATGCTAAATCAGGATCTACTAATGGTTGGTAAGTTTTAGCTACCTTTCTTGCTTCATCTACAGGTTCATCTTTCTTCGTAGGGTCAAAAGGTATATCTATAGGCTTTGTAGGATCAAAAATAGCACTAGGTGTTTCAACAAAATCTTCTTCCTCAACTTGTTCTTCTATTGGTAATTCTTTTTTAGTTTCATCATCAATAGTTAAGTTATCTAATTCTTGTTGTATAGAATCAGTTTCGGTAATTAAACCATATCCTTTTAGAGCTTCTGCTGTATCTACAGCCATGTCTGTTCTAGATTTAGGTACAGGCATTTCTTCTGGCATACCTGCAAATGCTGCCTCTATATTATAAAAAGCATCACCACCTATATTTTTTCCAATTCTTATTATATTTCTAAATAAAGCACCAAAATCCGTTGGCTCATTAAACATACCTTTTCCTATTCTTGATTCGATGCCTTCTATAGTTCTATCTCCAACCTGAGCTCCAAAAATATCAATCATAGGAAATGGTTGATCGTCATAAACATTCAGAAGACCTGGCACATCTACAGCTGCAAAACCTAATAATGTTTTTCTAGCCTCCTCTCCTGCATAAAAATCTGGCGAGTTGATAATATCGTAAACCAATCCGCCTTTCGTCTTTGCAGCTCTATTTTTTAAATCTTTTATATACTCAGGTGTTAATGTAAAAATTCTACCACCAACACTAAATTGATTAGGTTTCAAACCAGTTTTAGTTGAAGGAGGTATGAGGCTAGGAGTTAAGTCATCAAACTCTCCAATTAAATCTACATTTCTGATATTGATATTATCTAATCCAACAGGATCTACAGTAGGTACAGGTACCGCACTAGGTTTTGGAAACTCTAAACTTGCAGATACAAATTTACTTTTAGCTTCATCCCCAAGCAATCTATCAGCAGTAATTCTAGGAGTGTCTTTGCCTGCTACTATTTCTTCTACTTCTGCTAAAGATAAACCTGACACTCCAAATGAAGACGCATATTGATTTACTGCATCAAATATTTCTTTTGCAGTTTTAGTGCCATCATTCAGATTTGCTGCATAAGCTTGTAAATTAACAGCAGGAGAGTCAGCCTGTCCTCCATTTTGAAACATTCTTCTTTTTAATACACTCATTATGCGTTCTGCGAATAAGGGCTTTCAGCCATAGGTTTTCTTAAAGCAGCATACATGCTGAGTCCAGCTCCAGCTCCTACTGCTGCAGGATCTCTTGGTATGCCGTAAGTAGTTTGCAATTGCCTTTGGCCAGTTCCTAAACCGAAGGTCGGTAATAAACCGCCAGCAGTTTTAAGAGTGTCCAAACCTAAATTTTGTTGTGCTGCCTGTTGTGCAAAAAGAGCATCTAATTGGGCTTGGTCTAAGCCTCTCTGCAATTGTCCAAAAGAAGATAGATTTCTTATATCTTCTGTTTGTCCTTTTCTTAATGCATCAGCTAAGTCTTGTTGCGAACTAGCAGACGCTCTGAAAGCTCCTGCTTCAGCTGCTCCAAGATCTCCTAATAAACTAGCAAGTCCTCTCTGAGCTGCTCTTGTACCTCTAAAATCTTCTCTGGCAGCATCTAAGGATTGCCTAAATCCACCAGATCTAATGTTGGCTAAACTTTCTGCTAATCCTCTTCCTCTGGCTCTTTCTAAATCTTCTCTTTTTAATCTTCCTCTAGAACCAAAAGCAGACTCGCCTACTCTTGAAATATCGTCTGCTAATAAAGCTTGATCTTCTACAGCAGCTCTTCTATTAAAATCATCTATAGTTCTTTGTACTACTTGTTCTTCAAATGGATCGTAGTATTGATCTATCATGCTTGGATCAAATTCCATATCAGCAGCTCTTCGACCTATTTCTCTAGCTGCAGTAGTTCCTTCTAACAAAGCTTCCAAACCTGAACCAAATTGTCTTTCAGCCGTTTCTAAGAATGGTCTAAAAGAATCTAAACCTTCTTGTTGTCTAGCTATAGCTTGTTGTTCTAGCTCACTAAGTCCCGCTACATCTTTCAAAGGAACATCAGATTGTAATCTCTGTTGCGTAATCTTTCTTAGCTGATCAATAAAACCGGGTGTGTCGGCAGTTCCAAAATAAAGTTCCCTAATTAAAGGATCTACAGTAGTTAAGTTTTCTACTTGCGATGCAATAATAGGATCAACAGCTCGTTGATCACTTAATGGAACGATATCAGAAGGGTTATTATAAAACTGTGCACTCATGCGAACCTCTCAAAATGTTTCATTAATTTCATCATATTAGCTGCGCCTTTCTTTCTGTTTGGTTTACCGTTTGGTATTAATTCTAAACCAACTTTTGATTTTGTGATTTTAAATCCACCTGCTCCGTTGTTAGCTTTTGCAGTCATAACAAACTCGCCATCACTTAACATAGCTGGTATATCGTCAGAGGTTCCTGTGCCTGGACCTACAGATTCTCCGCCACCTCGCATATCTAGTTCAGCTATACCGCCTTCAGCAAAACCAAGATCAAAACCTCTAGAATAAGGTCGTGGTTCTGGTCTTAAATCTCTTATATCTTTTTGACCAAACTGATATTTTTTAGCTTCTTGCTCTGCTAACTTGCCGTAAGCAGTAGATAGAGCCAACAAAGCAGGATCTAAATTAAGAACTGATTCCTTTGTTCTATTTAATGAATCAACAAAAAAATCTTTAATTTTATCCTCAATACTTTTTTTAGCAGGTACATCATCAGCTTCATTAAATGGAATATCTATAAATGGAACATCTATTGAAGGCGGGACAAAACCTATAGAAGTAAGATCTGACAAAGAAGGTGTTGAAGGTGTTTGTCCATAAACAACCATATCTTCTATGCCTGTCGAACTTACATTAGGTAAGCCACTAACGTCTGTTGGTATGGATGATATATCTCCTGTCTGAGTCATTTCTCCACCTGATAATGATGCTTGGCTTTCTCCACCCGATATCGCTGGCTGGCTTCCTGAAGTTATTTCACTTGCTACATTACTTTTATCCATTAAAGCTTGCATTTCAGGAGAAACAGTAGCTCCTGCTTTCACACCTTCTGCAAAACCAACGCCATCTTTTACACCTTTAATACCACTTGCAACCGTAGCCATAGCTGCTGATAGTGCAGCTCCCTTGGCTCCCTCAGTAACTACATCTTTTGGTTTCTCGCCTTTTAGAAAAGATCCTGCGGCGGCTCCTATACCACCCGCAGCAGCGGCAGCTCCTATCGCAGTACCACCCATAGCTAAAACAAATGGAGCAGCAAACGGCAATCCTACTGCAAGTCCTACTGCAGCTATCGGAGCTATTTTCTTACCTAACTTCTTTAATTTCTTTGATACGCTACCTTTTATACCTAAGGCTCTTTTTAAACTAAACCCGTATTCAGGTAGTCCTGTAATAGGATTTATAGAGGCAGTATCTGAACCAACGAAAAATGAATCAAAATCATCATAACCTTTGTCCTCTAATTTCTTTTTAAGGGACATGAGCAGTTTGTTGTCTAGTATATCAGGCGGTAAAACCATCTCGCCTGTAGCCACATGAGCTAATGTATCGTCTTCAAATCTTCCTAATGTAGCTATACCTTTTAAATTTTCTCTTAATTCTTGCATATCATCATGAAATTGTAATTGTTACTGCTCCCAAAGAGGAGGTTATAAATGCAGGAAACTTAACATTCTCGTTAGTTACTGTAAGTAAGGCGAAGGGAGTGCTTAAATTAACAAACTCTACCCCATCGAATAATTGTAGGCTGTTAGTAGTTGTGTTAAAAATCAACGAACCTTCGTTAAAGTTTAACTCATCTCTTTCAGCTTCTGTTAATTGTAGCGTATTGTTTGGGTCAAAACTACCTAAGTTGATCTCTAAAATACGTATTAATCTATTGAATAATTCAGGAGTTACCTCATTACTAGCTAAAGGTAATCTTGTAGTTAATAGTTTTGACATTACCTTCTACCATCAGGTCTGATATCTAGTCTCGTAGATCCAAACCTCCAACCTACTCCAAGATTAGTGCCATCTCCATCATTTGATGATATACGTATGACTGCTTGTCTGCCCCTAGCTCTAATATGTGACTGTTGAGTAGAAGGGCTAATAGTAGATGTGCTCGCTGTAGATAAAGAGTCTCCAGGGAAGTTTCTAGTTTTGGTAATTATGTTTACTGTAGAGTTAGCATCTGTATCTAAAAACTTTATGTCAGGTATTAGCCTTCTCATAAATACGAATTGATCGCCGTCTCCTATGTCAAAATCAGACGACTCTATAAAAACATTAGTCATCTCTGAGCCGTCATCATCAAACCCGTCTTCATGTTCATATAAATAACCACCTGATACAGCTTGCGGGTAATTTTCTATACCTGCATCTAACCAAGCAGTTCTAGATAGTTGCCCGTAGTACCAGATGTTATCTCTGTAATTAAATATTACATATCTATCTATTTCTGTAGAACTAGCTGAAGGATAATACCAACCAACTTCAGAGTGTTTATTATTGGTAAATGCTTGCACCTTATATATTTGTGCGTCATTTATATCGCTAAAAACATAATTTTTGACAGTACAAGGTAATTCTTGAACACTACCGTTGTAAGTGTAAAAAGAATCATACGACATAAAATAAACACCATCAGGAGCTGTTACTGCTGCTTTAGGTCCAACCAATCCTGTTGATTCGTTAATTAAATTTAAAGCAAATGTAAACGGTGGACCTACAAACTGCATGTTATAAACAGAGGTATCGGTAAATATTATAATTTCTTGTCTAGACTTAACTGCTCCCATAATCTGAGATCCTGAAGACAAACGCAACGAGCCCGCAGTATTAGTAAGTTTAGGTTCAAACTCTAATAAATTTTCTTGATCACTAAAAGCAATAAACATAGGATCTATAGCTTGAGTTCTTGCTGTACCAGCTGCGTTCAAAGGATCTGCACCAAGAACAATTAAATGTCTATCAACTTCCGAAGTTAAAACCTGTAGTCCTAAAGTTGGCACAAGATTTGCTCCTGCAATTCCTGAAAGTTCTTGACCTCTTTTTGTGTTTTCTGAAGATGCTGCACTACTAGGTAACCCAGCACTTTGATCCCATCTGTAAATACCGCCTCCTCTTACGTTAAAAACTAAATCTTCGCCGTAATTATCATGTGTATAAATTCTTAGTTGATTAAGTGCTGATAAAGGAGTGGTAGAACCCCAACCACTTGCTCCCCAAGCGCCTACACCCCAACCAGTAGATTGCACAAATACATCAAGACCTGTATTTATTTGATAGTAGCCATCAACGCCTGCTCCACCATTACCTGAATCACTAGAATTTGCTGTTACTGTACTGCCTGATGTGTCTTTTGCTGTAATTTTGTACGAGTCTCCGTCAACTATACTAGTTATTTGATATTCTTGATTTAAAACAGCTGCAGTTATGTTACCACCTAATGTGACTGCTCCTTCGATACTGACAAAATCATTTTGTACTGCACCATGACCCGTATCTGATACGGTCAATTCAGATGAACCATTCGTAGCAGAAAAAGTTATGCTATTTGTACTGGTTTTTCTTATTGGTGTTATATCTGAAAAACTTGCGTTGTTTTCTACTACATAATATTTGAAATGTGTACCTATGCCTAAAAACTTTGTACCAGCAAGAGATATCCAATTATGCAAAGCTCTAGCAGTTCCTTCATATGCTGTATTTATTATTTTTGACCAGCCGCCAAACTTCTCTGGCCGACCCATACGAAACCTTACTAAATTACAATCAAACCATCCCCCTTCATTATCATATGCGGTTCCTTCTCTATTTATACCTGGTCTGAAGTCTTGTCTTTGTAGTGTCATTTGTTTCCAATAAAAGTTGCTCTAAAGATTGATTTAAACTCCTCAAAATATCTACTTGCTCTAAGTATTCTACCTTTTTCTGAAAAGTTTTTGTCAAATTCCTATTCGGAACAAAAACAACTTTATCTATCATTAGTGCTACGAAGGCAAATATATCAACTTCATCTGAAGCATAAAGTCTTTTTTGTACTTTGTTTGTTTGTTTTTTAGCTAAATCCCAACGACACCAAAGATCTTTTCTCTTTAAGAATGTAGCATTTGTTGTTTTGACCTGTATTTTATAATTTATATGATCCTTAACTACCAAAAAATCAAATCTACTGCTTGGCTCTGCAAAGTAAATATCGTCAAAAACCCTAGACAAGTAACTTGCCGCTAGAAACTCTCCTGACCTACCAATCACTATATTTTGGGGGGTCATGCGCCTCCTGGGTTAAAATAAACTTTTATACACTATTGGTAAAAGCAAGCTTATTATAATACCCGCTATCCACCATAATCTTTGTGAATTTACGGATATCATACTTTCTAATCTGTCAAATCTTTCATAAGCATGCGTCCATCTCTCTGAACATACTTTTTCATGTGTTTCTAATTGATTTGCAACTTCTTTGACAGTAGATCTAGACATTAATAACTCCAAATGGTTGGTCTTAGTTTGCCATGATTTACTTCTGCTATATCGAGATGTATAAATCGACCTTGTCCTTTTTGATTGACTCCTATACCTGTAAAACCGTGTTTAGGAGCAGTAGCAACTATTTGGTAAGCCTGTTCACCATGTGACAAAATATCAACTGCTAAACCCATAGCATGCGTGCCAGGCTTGCTTTTATTTATTTCATTAGGGTGTTCGGTACATCTGAAGCCAGAAGTTATAACAAAAGGAAAACCTAACTCAGTCCTTAAACTCTGCAACTTATCAACTAAATTGTGGCTTATAAGATTTTTTCCACAATGCCTACAAGCAAATTCATCTAAATTGAAATTTTCCCAAGTCATTATTGATTTCTTCTATCTTGTTGCTGTTCTATTAATTTTTTTTTAGCTTAAGATCAACTTTTTGTACTGTTAGTTTCATCTTAATTACCTTTAGTAACTTTCTGTTGTTTTTCAAAAGTTCTTAGTCCTGCCATACCGAGCATAGCCATGAGTATGGTAGAGAGTTGAGTAAAATCAAACTCTGGCATGTCTACTTGTAAACCTGACAAAGCTGCTATCCATTCGCCTACAGGTAAGACAATGAAGTGTACCATCATAGCTATTGAGCAGCCCCAGCCAACACTAGGTCTCCACCCAGCTACAAACCAATTTTTACTAGCTGCTTCAATTTTGTTGACTTCTATTTGGGAAAGATTGGCTGTTTGTAATTGTGTTTTGAGTTCATGCTCTAGTTGCATCTTTAAATTTTTGTCTGCAACAAATTTATTCAGAACATTTCCCGCTATGCCAACTACTGAATTTGTTATTGGATCTGCCATTTTTACCTCAAGTTAGATGCACTAAAAACTAAAATTAAAATTATCAAACAAAATAATCCAATCGAGCCAAACATCTTGCATGCCTCTAATCTTTCAGCTTTTTTTCTAGCTGCTATGTCAGCTTTGCTTGGTCTGCCTCTTCTTGTGTATTTAAAAGGTTTTGCTTTTGCCATTTTATATCTCATGTTTACCAATCGGACATGTATTGCCTTTCAAAAAAACTTTTAAAGGCATAATACATTTACAAATATTACAGGTTTTTATGGATTTTTTGTAGTTTTCGCAAGAACTACAGACGGCAAGTTTTTTGTCCCTAATTGCTTTTAGCTCCACTACTCAACCGTAGAGCTTAACCATTTTTCCCCTTCAGTAAGACCTAAAGAATTTCTAGCAAACTGCACAAAGCCGTCTATATTTGAAACTTCTAATAAACCGTAGGCTTCAAACAACCTATTTCTACCCTCAAAGAAAACTACAGAAGGCACAACAGAAGGAGCAAAGAACGGAGTTTTATCTGTTAAATAAACTTTATACCACTTTATTTCTGAAACATTAGAAAACGCATTTTCTAATAAAGTTTCATTTTTAGTGCAATCTGCACAATCTTTTTGCGTAAGTAAAACAGCAAACTTTTGTTCGGGACTAGCTTCAAGAGTTGTCTCTAAATTTTCTAATTTTATTTCTATCATACGGTACACACCCTTACTGATATATTTGCTACAAAACCTGCTGGGCAAATATAGTTTGCATATTGATAAAACATCCAAGGTTGATCATTATGGTTTACTCCTGTTTGTCCTGGTGTTTGAGAAGTAGCTGCGTTCCGTGTATTAGTCACTCCTTGATCATTAAAACCAGAGGGACAAAGTGGTGGTGTAGCGTAAGTAGCAGCTGGCGTGCCTCCTGATGCTCCCCAGCAAGGAAATCCACTTACAGTAGCCATATTAGAAGTATTATTGTAAAGAGTAGAGCCTACTCCGTATTGTCCATATACAACATTTACACTTGCACCAACACCTCCCACTCCCATGTTTGCATACACAGCATTTCTCTCTGCTTCAGAGTTTTGCGGTATCATCATGTCTAAAGCATTATTGTTACTTATCTTCATCCATCTACCGATTTCTGGTCTATTATTACCATCAGTTCCAGCCCCCATTCTAAAAGTGTACGAGTTGCCGTCTTGTAATCTATATAAACTCATTTTTTAAGTTCTTCTATTTCTTTTTGTTGTTCTTTTATAGCTTCGACTAAAAGACCTATCATGTGTCCGTAGTCCATTCTTTTATGTTCATCTTCAACCACCAACTCGGGTAAAACTTTTTGAACTTCGTCAGCTACTAAACCTATATCTTTTCTGCCTGTGTCTTTCCATTTATAACTAACACCCCTCAACTGTTGAACTTTTTCTAAAGGGTTTTCTATAGTTTGTATATCTTCTTTTAAAGCTGCATCTGATGAATAAAAGAAAGCTGCAGAAGTGACGCTAGTAGTAACTGTAACCGCACTAGGTAATCCCACA
>TARA_R100000231_G_scaffold104750_1_pt1 | contig 23973 bp, 28 predicted proteins | sample TARA_R100000231 | Tara Oceans TARA_R100000231 (sample SAMEA2620565) | marine metagenome | biome: marine biome (ENVO:00000447); feature: surface water layer (ENVO:00002042); material: "saline water (ENVO:00002010), including plankton (ENVO:xxxxxxxx)" | depth 5 m | reverse complement strand
ATGATCGAATGACAAACTGTGATCGATTGCATTCCCTTCTGGTCGCGCAATAGGTTGAGCCTATCCAGGAACTCACGCCAATACCTTAGCGCCTCGACATAACCTCTTCCGTATCCTGGTTGCTCGATCGTCGCATAATTACCTTTATTGCACGTATGCTCCCAAATTAAGGTCTCCAGCCAATCAAGAGAGTCTACAACGACGGTCTTGTAGCTATGTGTCTCTCTAATCAGCACATCTAGCGCTTTGAGGACCTCGTCAAATGTAGCCGGTTGCGGAAAAGAATCCGCTTCGATTTTGCCCAATCCGTCCTCGATAGGCAGGAAGATAGGCTTCGGCGCCTGCGCTCCAAAAGTAGTCTTGCCAATTCCTGCCTGTCCATAAATCAAAATCCTTGGGGGTTTGAGGTTCCCACCTTTACTTATATCTTTTAAGTCCATCTGTCTTCTCTCATTTCTTCTCTGAGCCATCCACAGAACAGCTCAAGGTCTATTTCGCACGTACATAGAAAGTCTTCTATGTCGTACAGCGTTTTGTGCAGCGGATACTGCACGATACAGCGCCATGATTGGCGATCTGCCCTATAAATGACGACAGGACGTTTACCAACCCGTTTAGATTGTTCGACAGCCTGTCGCCACCATATCTTTTTTGATCCCGTATCTACTATGGAATACCTCTTAACTTCGATTGCCCAATCGTCTAGCCCGATCAAGTCATGTCCACCGTAAGCGGTCTGCGAATAGTTCCTGGTCAGCTGGATACCGGTTAAATCATAAATAGCTTGAATACACTCACGTTCACCGGCAGCGCCTTTATTGCGACTATTTATTGCCATGATCTACTTTGAACTTTCCGCGTGTTTGAATCTGTATTTGAGCCTGCCTTGCAACAGGAATTTCGCCTTTATCTTTCCACAGATATATTGTTTGTCTGCTGACCCCGAGTTGAATAGCCATGTTTTTCACCCCGCCATAATGCGAAATGATTGTTTCGAGTTTCATATTTACCCTCCGTGTTGACAAGTAAATTAACTTCTCTTAATCTGCCTGTCAACTAATTAGACATAGGGGCATCAATGTACACGTTAAATCTGAACCTTAAAAGGTCTCAGGCTTTCGTGTCTGAGTTTCACAGGCATAGTAAGCCACTTAAGAGACATATGTTCTCGATCGGGGCTGTAGCTAATAAAGAATGCGACTACGAAGATGCTTTTGGCGTCGTCACAGTCGATAGGTGCAGTTCGAGCTACTCTAAACAACCTAATTATGTGGAGATCAGACGACTCTGTCTTCGACCGGACGCGCCCAAAAACACAGCGTCTTTTTTGTTGGGCAAAGCCAAGGAAGCCTGTTTCGCCATGGGCTACGAAGTGATCATAACGTACACTAAGCCATATGAACTTGGAGTATCGCTCAAAGCCTCTGGATTCATCTTGCAAAGAGCTAGATGGTTTATCAACGATTCGCATCACCCAAGAGGTTTATTAACGTGGGTTTGCGTTAGAGATTATTCGCCGTCGATTGAAGACCGGAGATGGATGAACGAAACACTGAGACAGATAAAAGAGGATATGCAAAATGGTGGGTAAGCTTTCTGACGATACCTTGATGTCTGGCTCAAGGATTTCCGTTCTATTCTGTTGGCTGATAGCAAAACAAGAACATCCGTATGCAACGCCAAACGACGAACTACGTCGATCCATTGCGGCCGCCGATGGAGAAACAATCGAAAACGATGTACATATTGAGAAAGCTTATTGCGGAAACATGGTCGAAGGCGCGATTGCAGAGGATGTCTGTGAGGTACTAGAGCTCGGCGAACCAATCTTATCTCCACCTGTATATACGTCTGACGACGGAAACTGGCAATGCTCTTTGGACGCCCTCGCCAACGTCAAAGAAACGATTATTGCGTTTGCAAGTGACATCGTAGAAATAGAAGACGGCAGCTCATGTGTTTCAATTGATGGACCGATTCCTATTGAGGTCAAGACTACCGAGGCAATCTACGACGGTGAAACACCTCTTTGGCGTGGGCCTGTCCAGCTTCAAATGCAAATGATGGCCGTAGGGGCTAAGTATGGGATACTTGCCACGGTTCATCGAGGCAATCGAAGGCATTATAAAATCTACAAGGCTGACAGCGTGATGATGACGGCTATCAACGGCCTTTGTCAGGAGTTTCGTGATAGAGTCAACTCTAGGATTTTTTACACACCGGTAAATGTCGACGACTGCACGAAAACTCATCCTGGTATTAGAACTGATAAAATTGAACTCCACTCACTCTATGACGATGTGGAGAAGCTGGTCAGTTTACGCGAGAGTCTTCAAGACACAGCGAATGAGATCGATCGGCTGCAAACCAAAATTATGCAGTCAATGCAAGACAAAGAGGTCGCGCAGATCGGAAAATATGAGGTTAAATGGCCCATAAGAACTTACAAGGCTCAGCCAGAAAAAGTGACACCAGCCAAGAAAGAGAGGACGATTAGGCTGAAAACATTGCAAATCAAGGGATAGAATTATATTATTAATTAAGTCTGTCGGACTTACCATGCCTATCACCCCTATGTAGGCATTCCCTCATACCCGTCTTTAACAGGCGGGTTTTTTATTATTATTATGGTATTCAGTATGACCAAATCGTTGGTCTTGGCCAACCTTCATCCCTAGTCAAATCGTCTAAGTGTATGAAACGGCCCGATCCCTTCTGTTGTATACCGATACCGCTAAATCCATGCCCTAGTGCAGCGCATAATAACTTGTAGCCATCTTCCCCTTGGATTCCGATATCAACAGCTCTTCCGCTTTCGTGAGCTCCTGGTTTCGTTTTCTTCTTTTCTATGGGATGATTTTTGCACCGATATGCACTCGTCACTACCATCGGCTGACCCCAATCCGCTCTGAGGCTGGTCAGCTTTTCCATAAATCCGCTGTGCATACCTTCCGCTCCGCACCCACATTGGCATCGCATTTCATCCTGCGTGAAATATGGTGAAGTCCAAGTCATTTCTTTTTCCCCGCTAAGAATCCTTCTACAGCGCCCCCACCGAAGTAAAAGCCTAGGATAATCAACATCGCATAATTGATGGAAAATTGTTCCATGACCTTAGTCACTGCGTCAGGATCACCGTGTCCCGAGATCGTCATAGCAAGCACTAGTACATAGCTCCCGAGGAATGTGATACCAAACATCAAGGCCAAGTACCGCTGAGCTATTTTGAATGGAGCATAAGATTGCATGAGCGCAACCTTTTGTTGCGTTTTCGCAGCAATCTCCTCCTCAGTAGACGTATGCATCTGATCAATCAGATCCATTCCCTTCTTGATGACATCACCTGATCCAAGCATTTTCGATATCACGCCAAGCATTATGTCTCTCCTGTAATTTCGTCACTTTTAATACAGACAGCACCATAGTTTATCTTAGGACTTGGTGCTGCTGCTAAGAAAAACTCCTTCACTTCGTTGCACTCTTCCGCAGTTTTATATGGTCCTTGTGGTTGCACCCAATACCGATCCTGGTCAATCAGAATCGTAAAAAGCATCCAGATCACGGCTTTAGCTCTCTGATCACATATATAAATATGCCTATAATCAATAAACATACAAAAACGCCTGTCACCACAATTCCAGCGTCTTTGTACATTTGAATTTTCGCCTGTTGTTTTCGTACTGCAGCCAAGCGAGCTCGTTTCTCAGTTTCTCTTTGCTCTCTACGCCAAGCGCAGAATTTGTCCCAGTGACCCATCCACTTGAGCTGAGTGACTATAGCCTCCCATTCCTCAGTTGCTTTCGCGTGAGCCGCATAAAGTTCAAGATCAGACGCATGATCGGGGTTTTTCTTTATATGGTCTTCTATTTGCTGTTTATGCTTTAGCGCGTCACCAATACCGTGGAATACGTGCAGGATATCTGAACCATTCTGCGTGGCTGTACGAATCACTGCACAAGCTGCGTTGAAAGCGGCTAATGCTGATAAGGGGTCCATGGGTCAGCCCCTTGTCTTTCGCTTAGTGAGAAATTGTTGGACAGTCTTTGTTTCGTATATACGTATAGAAGTCCACACTATTGTAAATAGCGCAGCTAACGGCGGTAAAAGATCAGATAATGCCCCTATCACTGTAAAAATAGATGCGGCATCAACGAAGCTTTTTGTTACTTCAGGCGAACTCACGGAGACGGCTCCTGGGCGATACAAGACGTATTATACCATTACTGCCCTAGATCAACCCTATATTTTGTTGAGCCTAAAAAGGTTATTCGCATCGTTGGTCATGGGGATCGTTACTCTCCCGTAAATAAACTATCAGGCAGTAACTCATTCAGCCAACTAGGTTTAACTGGAAATATAACATCTTCAGCGTTAGCAAAAGTTTGTGGAATGTCACGGAGCACAGAACGAAATGTGGTAAGTTCTGTTTGTTGTTCAGCAGTAAGCGTTGACCACCTGTCAGCATATGTGTACTTATCTGTAAACATGAGCGCAGTGTCGCGCTCGCGCCTTACGTCTTCCCAATCTAAAGCGTAAGAAGTCGTAGTAGAAGTAACACCATCTGCTTCAAATTTTACAGTTGTATATCGTGCTGGCATTCTATTCTCCTGAATAAGCAGTGCCTAGCGAAACATTTATCAAAGGACAAGATGTAATGGCAGTCCAAGCCGTTCCTACAGTTGCTAAATTAGTTGGCATTGTCGAACTAGTCTGACTAGTCCAGCGTAACCCGCTGGACATTGCGCTCCCAGGATTCACTCTAAAAAACCCGTCTGTTATCGGTGAGGCTCCAGAGCCACTTGTAAAGTTATGTGCCAAATGACTTATAGATGCACCAAGATTAGATATACATAAAGCATATCTTCCCGGAGTGATTGCAGTTACAGAGGGAGTAATTTCAACATAACTAAGAGCGGAAATTGACGATGCTACCGAGGCAGTACCTTGGCTTACTAGTTGTGAAGGCAGTCCAAATTTATTTAAAGTGTAAAGCCCCATACCAATAGTTGTATTTGCATTCGCTCCTGAAGAACCAATCCTGAATACAAAAGTATTAATGCTGGTTGTTGTTGATTCATCTACACCCGGAATCGATATTGGCAACGCGACAAGGTAATTTGCGATAAAACTTACATTCGTAAAAAAGTAACCGTTTGGATTACCTGCCGGAATAACGTTATTGGTTTGAGAACTCACATATCGAGAAGCACAAGCGCCTGTACCCGTAGTAAAAACTCCTCGCGAGACGATTTCCCTATTTTTGAACCCAGCGCCATTAGTGGCATCACCTTCAAGCTGATGAAATATATCTGTGCCTGAAATTGTAATGTCACCAGTGACATCTACACCACCAGACTGAGTCTTTATCTTTTCAGAGCCGTAGTGATAGAGTATTGCATCACCAGTAGAGCCGTCAGCCCGGAAGTAATCTGCTGTACCGGCAGAGCCATTGTCGCTTCTGATCACCACGTCTTGATCAGCTTGCAACTGATTAATTTGAAAAATGCCATTGTTATTATTTATTTGCGACTTACTGCCGGTGTGTTTAATGACAAAATCAAAATCATCGCCAAACTGGGCGTCAACCTCATCGCCAAACAAAATGTTGCCGGTCATCGTACCGCCAGCTTTAGGCAGTGCCGCATCAGCAGTAGCTCCATCAGCGGCTACATCTCTACCGTCTACAGTTCCAGAGACAGTGATATTACCTGTAACGTCTACGCCACCCGACTGCGTCTTTAGCTTTTCTGTTCCGTAATGATAGAGAATCGCATCACCAGTAGAACCATCTGCCCTGAAGTAAGTTGCAGTTCCGCCAGAGCCATCATCGGTTGAGATTGTTACATCGCTATCATCGGTATTATTAGCAATTTGAAGAGCGCCAGTATTATTGTTTATTTTTGCATTTGTGCCGTTGTGGAAGATATGAAGATCATTGCCTGTCCCCATCCGAATACGATTGTTTCCAGAACCAGTGCTATCATCAAACGATAGATTTGCGTTTAGGTCTACGTTGCCTGTTATCGTGCCGCCTGTTGTGGGTAATCCTTGATCGATGGTTATAGTCTTAGTAGCTCCGGCACCAGTTGCCGTCACCCCAGCACCAACAAAATTCAATGTTGTAGCATCAGTGGAGAGCGCCGATCCTTCATCTTGGACTGTGATACCAGATCCGCCGCCTGACACAGTGGCAAAAGAAAGTGTCCCACTACCATCTGTCTGTAACACCTGGTTAGCCGACCCATCTGCTGTGGGGAATGCGTAAGTGGTGTTGCCTAGCCCATCAGTGAGAGTAATTGTCCCGTTAACCTGGATACCGGTTGATTTAGTCTCAAGTTTTTCTGATCCATAATGATACAGATTTACCTGTCCAGTGGACCTATCTAATTTCAGGTAATCTGTAAGTGAGGTACTAGGGGATGCCTTCAAGTTCTTGAAGATAATATCATCACCAGAACTTTGTTCTATTTGTAGTACGCCGCCAGTGTTTGAGATATATGAACGACCCCCATCGTGATAGATTTGCAGATCGTCGCCTGTGCCAAATTTAGCTCGACCATCTGTGGCCGCTGAAGAATCCGTAAACTCTATATTGAATCCATCAGCCTCCAGAGTCCCGCCAAGCTCGGGGCTAGTATCTTCGACTACATTTGATAATCCTTGATCGATCGTTATCGTTTTTGTCGCGCTTTGTCCCGTAGCGTGAACTCCAGCCCCCACAAAATTTAAAGTCGTTCCAGTTGTCGAAAGGTTAGTACCCTCATCCTGAACTGTGACCCCTCCCGAGACATCGGCAAATGATAAAGATCCATTGCCATCCGTCTGTAATACTTGATTAGCGGAGCCATCAGATGTGGGAAAAGTATATGCACCGTTAAGACTGAGTGTTCCGGTAATCCTAATCCCTGTCGATTCAGTCACCAGCTTCTTTGATCCGAGATGATAAAGCTGTGCTTCACCTTCGGATGCGTCTGCCTGAAAATACGTGGTACTGGCACTCTGTGAATCATGCGCTGTGACTTTTACATCACCAGAGCCAGAGCCGTTATTTATGGTAAGTATTCCACCACCAGAACCGTTCTCTATGAATGAATCTACACCATTATGATAGATCTGTAGGTCTGGCCCTGCGCCTAAACGGATACGATTGTTTGTAACCGCTGTGCTGTTGCCAAATGATAGAAGGCCGCTTGTGGTTACATTACCTGTCAGCGTACCGCCGCTCAGATCGAGCTTAGTTGCATCTTCTGCGACTAGCTCTATGAAGTTATTATCTACTTCTGCATTTGTGAGAGGAGCGTCCTTGTTTGTTACACCTGTTCCATTGGTTTCTCTGGTCTTAATCGCCATCAGGCACTCCCTTTCTTCTCACGCAGTTATCAATTTTATTAGGTATCGGCTAAGGTAATTTCCCATGTAATGGTCATCGTATCATTTGCATCTTTGTTGACCACGGAAAAAACCGTTCGACACAACATCGTGCCGCTTGTCGCCGCTGTAAAGATACCGGCCTCCGTGACCGCACCTGTTCCCTCGCCAGCGCCGAAATTGCACACGTAGGTTACAACAGCACCGCTATGGCTTGTGGCTGTAGTGAATGTCTTTCGACTTCCGATCTGCGAACCCAGGGCTGTGTCATTATGAGCGGCAGCCGTAGAGCCAGATCCTAATGCCATGTGAGTCATCACGCTGTCATTAGCATCTACCATACGGGATGCGATGTAAGCTAGCCCAGTATCGACCACCTTGTTTTCAATATCGCGTTTTTCTTTGACGTTGCCGTCCTTGTCTTTCAGGACAATTCCGACTCTGCCCTTTGCTTTTAAGCTATCTTTATGAGCCATTATTTACTCTCCTAGAATGAGCCGGAGCTACCGACATAGTCACTTGCAAAGTAGGTGTTGTCCACCGTATACCCTTGCACTATAAATGATCCAGCGTCTGACGCACTCGCGCTATCTCCCAGATCTTTCCCTGTCGATTTTACCTCTGAATCTCCTACAGAGCTACTATCACCCAGGACCTTAAAAAAGTGTATTGTTTGATCGTCATCGACCGCTGCCCCATTGACATCATCTGTCGCATTTACGTTATCACTTAGGAGTCTTGAGAAAGACATTTGACTTACGAAGACATCTGCGACAGAGGATGTATCTGACAATGACTTCGAGAAATTCCTTATACGAAATACGTCGGCCGCACCTGTCGAATCAGTAAGCCCTCTTGTGTAAGCGACCGTCTTAGAAAAATTATCAGTCGCCCCAATATTTTCATCGGGATTCATTCCATATGAAATAACGGCATCATCACTGAAAGTAGCGTTGTCACTTGGTGACGTATTAAATGCAATACTCGGTAAATCTGTTACGCCAGAGCCATCAGAGAACGCTCTGGTAAAACTGACAACTCGCGAGAGATTGTCATCTGCACCAGCGATATCTCCAGTGACCTTAAAAAAGGCTATGGTCTGATCGTCATCGACTGATGCTTCGCCTCCGACATCATCAGTAGCTCTGGCCGTGTCATCTAGCTTTTTGCCGAACTGAAAAGACTGTATAGCATCGCCTGTACCAAACGTATCAGTGAGTGACTTGCCAAGACCAACCTGAGTATCGTCATCAGCGCTTGCAGTATCCGATAGCAACTTAGTCAAACCAGTAATGACGTTTTCTTTCAGCTCGATAAGGTCATCAAGAGCTTTGCCAAAACCTTTGCGTGGCTGATCATCTGTCGATGTAGAATCAGATTTCGAAGTGCCTACCGCCTTACTTTCTTGATCAGACAAGTCAACACTATCGCTCAATCTAATAATCTTAATAAATTCGCCTAGTACTACTTGAGATTGCAGTCTGGCAAAGATGATAGCTTGATTAATTTTAGAGAATGTAACGCTGGCCTGTAGCCTTGATAGACTAGCTGATAACTGAGCTCGACTGAACCCTATGGCTGATAGGATTCTGGCAAAGCTTACTGATCGTTTTATGCTCATGTAAAGTCAGCACGTAGCACAAAATCTATAGTTTCGTAAACCGTTTCTCTGGTTCCAGTATTGAAAACCACCTCAACCTCGCCCTCGTAATCACCAGGAGTAACATCTAGCTGAGTTCCAGAGAATGCGAATATAGCGATCCCGTTGCCCTGATCTGAAGAACCGCTGGCATTGGATAGCGAGAACAGTATCGTATCACTGTTCTTTTTCCTGAAGTGCATCTTACAGGTTGAGGCCCCCGTAAGATCAATAGCGCTGCCAGTATCAGATCGAGTCAAAGTCACTTTGACTTGAGGGCCAGTATCGCCCTGAACTAATTTGTAAGATTCTGACATGATATTCTCCTGTTACGTAATACTACCATGTATCGTCCCTCTATTAAGAACCTCTCCGTCTGTACCATTCACGATCGAGTTGCCTCCAATACCTCCTTGTTCGTCTGCACTTTCATTCGATACCAAGAACCCTTGTCTAATTGGTAATGGAGGGGTCATGTTCTGATTACTTTCGTTTGTCGAATCGCCACCGTCCTGTCCAGGACCTCCTGCGGCGCCAAAACCTCCACCATTACTCCCTGCCCCGCTACTACCGACCGTAATAGCGTTACCAAAGTGAGAAGTTATAGCGCTCCCAGTATAGGATATGGCGGCCGCTCCCAGATTTTTAGTCGATAACGGTTGTATTACCTCCGAACCATCCCAGCCAGCTCCATCACCTCCATCAACTGGGCCAAAGCCACCAACATTGACACTCGCGAACGCATCTGGGAAATATGTTGCGAAAGCGCTTCTAGCGCCGATCCCTCCAGCACCGCCCCCTGCAGCAATCGTTCCATAATTTATGATTGTCACATCTGAAGATACTGAAGAATCAATCTCTATCGCATTTCCACCATTATGGCTGGCGTGAGCCCCATGAAATTCACCTGATGCTCCAAATACCGCACCATAGTTTTTGATAGTAAGAGTACCCCCCATTCCTGATGGGATTTCTAAGGCGGGTTTCGCAGTCACCCCAGAAGCTGCCCTACGTCCGTATATTTCAGCGCCTTTTTCTATAATTAGAACTTTAGCAGATGAAGCAGCATATTCACTATTAGCAGAAAATTGTGTCGAAACATCTAAATACTCAATCGCGTTTTTAGTCACTCTTCTTATTTGCTGAGTCAATGCTGTACCTCCAGAATACGAAGCCGAACTATTTTCTTTCATCGTCAAAGAAATACCTAGCTCTCTACCAGAGAAGGCAAAAGACCAAGAAATCACCTCAAATATTTTATTAGTGAAACCTAACCTAGGATATGTGAAATTGACGTTATCACCGATCTGTATATCGAATTTCTCTAAATTAACTAAAGCGTTCACAGTCATTTGATTCCTAGCTCTAAACAAAGCTAGTTCAGCAAGCTTCCTGGCTTTAGCTTCGGAAGTTGTGAAAGGTAAAGAAAGGTCGACGGAATTGCTCTGTCCATTGTCTAAAAACAAAAGATCGAGCTCGTCTTCAACAGGCATATCAGTCACTTGATCTAGGCTGATATTATAATAAATTGCCTTGACTACATTAAATTGATCTCTCATCGAATTGGTTGCTTGTACATCAATAGCATTCAACAAATGATCTTCAGTAATCGTTATTGTAGGTGCAATAAATTTAGCCGCTTTGAGACGGAACTTTCCGTTAGAGTATGACAAAGTTCCTGAGCAGCTAGTAAGCATATCAGTCAGAATAGAAGCTGGAGATTTAGAGGTGTCGACAACGCCATTGAGCTGATACTGATTACTGTTCTCATCGCATACGTTCGCTGCAGTCTGGAAGGAATCTTCATCAATTTCATTTGGGTGACAGCCAATTCCATAATCAGAATCTAAAAGATAGTCTCGAATACATAACGCTGGATTGCTTGAAAATCCAGTAGAAGCTGTTCTCGGATCGTAAACTGGCTTGCCTTTACATCGGACAGAAATGTTCGGGATTCCGCTTTCGAACAAAGTTGCGTCATATTGCATCCTTATGTACAGATATGAAATTCCATCAAGTCTATAGCTTGATTGCCAACCGGCTGGGTTGGTGTTTGTACCAGAGTTTTCAGTCAGAGAAGTCTGAGGGTAGCTTCCATCTTTCCATTGCAGTGATACCTTAGCGGAGAAATCAGGTGTCGTTCCTGTATCAGCCGCAACAAAACCAGCGCTGGCATTAAGATTGGTTTTAATTTGTGTGTCATTCAGATAGACAGCTGCTGCACTGTCTGACTTAGCCCCAGAAATACAAATGACCATGTGTAAAAACTCATTGCCAGACTCTGCACCAGTGGAAGAGGTAGAACCAATCCAGGCGATAACACCAGACTTTCTTGTCTCGCCATAAATAACTTCCCGTACCCCTGTTGGTGAGCGAAACTGAAACCTTGAACCTTGAGCGCCAAGGTCTTGGATTGATCGACCACCAACATTGTCTGGATCTGGGCCAAGAGCTTGAGCGACAGCTCCCAATCCCAAAAATACAGCTGATTGCCCAGCTGCTGCTGTCCAAAATGATGCTTTGCCGACTGAAGCTAAAGCGGCAGAGAACGTGCTTCCGCCGAGCATAGACGTGGCAATACCACCGGAAGCATACATTACTGCCAACGTGCCTAAAGTTTTTGGATCAGCAAGAGATTGTACAGTTTGCTTTACTGACCTTCTAAGACGACTGAAGAAGCCCATTTATGGAGCCTTCCATATAATCTGTTTGTCTTGTATGCCTCCAATTTCACTCAGCCCTGCATCAGTAACTATTGTAGACCCAGTGATTGGAGAGTTAGCGGGGTTGATCCGATTTGGAGAAAAGTGTTTTTGTTCTTCATTTGTGTAATGCAAAACTCTCGGTCTATTAAGATCAATCAAACGATTTTCTAAGAAAATACTGACAGTAGAAGATTCCGGTCCATCATCAATCGACACCTTATCAATTAAGCCAACGAATAACTTGTAGCTCTGAACTGTAGGATAGTTGTTCAACGACCCCACAATAATCTCTGCCTTACGATATTGATACTCTTGATCTAATGCTAAATCCTTGGCTGTTGCATCTAATCCTGCAAGGATGACTGTGACACCATTTGCGCTTATCTGATTGTCTTCCGATATTTCCGAAAAAGACAACATTTCTCCAGCACCTGTATATGTTATTGAGTCGACAGTAATGTCCCCGTATCCTGTCCAGAAACCTACCGTCTCGTCGTCCATTTGAAAATTGACGGCGAAAAACAATTCAATGGAATCGCCTGAAAAATCTGCTGGAGAACCTGATCGACTCACAACGCCTCCACGATATCAAAAGAACAGACTGTGAAACCTTCTATGCTCTTAGACCACGTAATTTCATTGTCCGACAATCTAAAACGACACTTTCGGTTAGTAGTTGTGAGCGTTATGGTTTCACTTGTGGAATTCTCACGTAGCCCAGGCCAAATAGCCATTTTAAGGGTGCTTGAAGTGAAAGATGCTATTTTATGTAATCTTGGTATTGCAGTGGTTGACCCGGTTAAGCAAATCCAATCACCTTGTGTAGGTGAGAATGACCCCGTCTTAGTCAAAGTGATATTTGTTTCACCAGCTATCGCGCCAGAATTGACAGTCACAGTACCAGTATGCTGACCCGATCTCGTTTCATTCAATATAGTTGGGATGTCTAACTCAAAGGTTCCTCTCACACCTTTCAGACTCAGTAAAAATCCTTGTACTGCTTTAAGAGCTGCAGTATTCGACCCTAAAGCACAAGTCGTTAAATTAAATTCCCATCTTTTGCCACTAAACTCATAAACTTGTTGTGCAAATGTAAACGGACTTTCGTTTATAGCGCTCGCCCCAACAGCTTTAACTTGTACAGATGCGATGTTGTTAGTTAGCTGAGATGTTACGGACGTTATTGGATAAGTGACATGACCCATTTTTACATCCTTCTACGTGCATGAGCATTTCGGACAGCAGATTTAGCGACTTCGGCGATCTGTGGCAACATATCTTGCATTTCTTGTCGGACAGTCGCTGAAACTCCAGTGGATACGTTCAAACTGATATTAACAGTGTCTCCACCTAATCTGTCATTGGAGACGACGCGACCAGAGCTACTTGGAATCATTAGCTCTGGCCCACGCTCACCCACCATATAAGGGCGACCGGCTGAAACAGGTCCTCCCATAGCCCTTGCTATAGGCGCCCTAGTCATCTGAGCATTAGGCATATTGCCAACAGCTGTTGGAGAAGCAGGAGTCAAGAATGAAGTGAGTGTATTATTCAACGGCCCAGTTATTCTTTGTTGAATTTGCATACGAATTAGATCGTTAATGATTGATCTCGCCATATCGGCAAAAGCATCTTTTGCTGATTTAGCTCCAGACACTATGTCGACTAATCCGTCCTCAAACGATCTCAGCCCCTGTTCACCTACATCACGTAATGCGGTATTGACCACCCCATATTCTTCTGCTGCTTCAGCGAGCGCTTTGTTAGCCGCTTCAAGCGACAACCCATGATTTCTCACTAGGTGATTAATTTTCTCTTGGAAAGCAATGAATTTCTCTCGATCAGGAGCCATTTCGCGCATGATTTTCGCAGCTTCCTCATCCTGCTGAGCCAGTTTTCTACGCGCTTCTTCTAGTTTTCTTGCATCCTCTCTGGCTTTTTTGGCTCTTTGCCTAGTTCTCTCACCGTATACCTCTTCATGGAATTCTTCCATCGCCTTTGTGTAGGCTGCCAACTCTGTACTGTTAAAGTCTCCTAACCCTCTTTCTCCTTCTCCAATGACATCGATCAGGCGTTTTTGTTCAGCTGCCATCTTTTGCATAGCAGATAGCCCGTTGAACAACAACTGATTACGCTCTCTTTGTTCAGCCAATATTCTCTTGGCTCTTCTTTCATCATCTGCTTTTGCCTTAGCCGCCAATTCTTCTTTATGTAAAGCAATCCTATTTTCAATCGCCTGCTCTAGCTCATGGTCCATAATCTCTCTGGCTTTAGCTAGGTCACGCTCAAGCTGAAGAAGCTTTTGATCCCTGACAATATGTTTGTCCCGCATTGACAGATGCTCTTCCACTGACTTTGTAAATGCAGCCAACTCTTCTTTTGCTTGCTTTGATGCTTCCTTATTGTCCTTGAATCCAGCAGACCCAAGTTCCATAACTTCCTTAAGCTTTTCTTGCGTCTTAACCGCCTTCAAAGCGGCCTCACTATTGTCGATCAATGATATAACTAAGGTTCTCAGCTGCTCGTCTGTTATATCTACTTCTTTGGCAAACTGTACTAAGAAATTTTGAAGCTTCTCTATACCTTCTTTCGTAGTGTTATCGCTAAACTCTATCAATGCACCTGTCAGCTGCTTTGCTTGCTTCTTGTTTATCCCTAAGTTTTCTGCAAGCGTACTCAACGCGCCGTTTATTCTTCTGGATGCAATCTCTGCGTCGGTGGAGCTCGAATTGAAGGTAGTTTGGATGTCTGTTTTAAATGATTTTAAGCTTTTATTATCTAGAAATCCGCTCATCAGAGTATCTAATGACGTAGATATCGCTTTCGTAGCAGCTTCAACAGCAGCTTGCGCTTGAACCATCCCGAGTGACAACTCTAACTGAGCTAACTCAAGATTTGCTTTAGCCAGTTCTCGTATCTCTTCGGTGAGCTCGATTACACCGCCTTTCATACTAGAAACAACACGATCCAGTTTCTTGTTAGCGTTTTCTAGTTGGGTTGCGGCGTCAGTTGCTTCGAAAAGAGCTGGGGCGAGCTGAGCTGCGGCAATCGATCCAAGTGCGATGAACGCGCCCGCTACTGCACCACCAGGACCGAAAATTGATGCCATTTGAGAACCCTGCTGACCTAAGACCATGAGAGGGTTCATGCCCATTTGGACTTGTACAGCAACGTCCTGAACTTGATGTCCAAGTTGACCAAAAGCGGCTCTACTCTGTCGAGTTGCCGTCCTCATGGTAGAACTGGTTTTTTGGACTTGTTTGTCGAGCTTCTGAGTGTTATTTAACGCCGATCGAATAGCAGCTCCAGTTTGATCGTCAGCGAGTAGGACTATTTTTTGGGTTACTGCTGGCATCTTGATCAGCCTCTATTCTGAAATACGCGATCCATTCTAACAGTTCTGAGTATGGAATACGCTCCATCTCAGCTACCGTTTTTCCAAGGTGACTCGCCAATCTGAACAGACTCAGTCTCAGCGAGTCTTCCCTTAGTTTTTTTCGTGATCCTCTTGTAAGGCCGTTCCCACTAGGACGCTATAGAATGGCATGATTACAGTGACTTTTTGCTTCATCAACCACGGCTTATGCTCAAGCGTGAACGCTTTCTCTCCGTCTTTCGTTCTAGCTTTCATTATTATTAATTCGATTGCTGCGTCGACTGAAGAATTAGTCAGGAAATCAGGAAATCGCTTTTGCAACTTAGACAGCTCGGCCACCGATAGGGGCGTGACGTAAAACGTCTCGTCCCAAGCGGCAACCTCTATTTCTATGTTGTCAAACTCGATAGCCTCTTTAAGCTTATCAAGAAGACTCATTTATCACCTATACAGTAGTTTCAGTTAAATCGCCTGAACCTTGAACTGTAAAAGAAGCAGTGATCATCTCGCCGGTAGACGTTGATACTGACCGACCAGTAACGATCCCTGTCCCGGTGTAATATAAATCACCTGTCTGGTCTCCCTCTGGGAATACCTGGAAGGTAATCGACGTACCGATGTCCAAGGCTAACTGTCCATTAGTATCTGTTTCGTCCCAAAAAACGTCAAGCGTTGCTGTAAACATTTTTAACGTAGGCAGATATGTTCGAGCAGTATCCCCGATCACTGTATCTTCTACAGTGTCGCTGTTGTACTCGATTGAGAATCCAGTAACCTCCGCTACCGCATTGTTTCCTACCTTTACTACGCCATTTGCGGCGGTGTGAGTTGCCATGATTAAGCCTCCTTAAATGGCGGTTTCAGGTTGCCCTGTTTCTGTACGGTATTGTACCGTAAAAGTAATAACCAGAGTAGCAACAGGCTGTTCCCCGTCGCCTGAATAATCACATTGAGCTGAAGTTAGCTCAGTATTAATAGCCAGACCACCTAACTTGGGATCGTCAAGTAAGGCCACCTCTACTTCTTTCAAAACGTCATCAATTTTGTCGTCGAAGTTGGATACAGCTCGTATATATCCTTCTACATTAACTTCCAAAGTTCTCATCTGAACTCTTTTGCTAGAGAAGGATTGCTCCTCTACAGATTCAGAATGAGTATAAATGAGTAAGGCGGGGAGTTTGCCAGACCCGAGAGGATAAACCCTGCTGGCGTATACATTAGAGCCGGTTGTCGTCAGACCAGTGAGTTGCGTTTCGAAATATTCACGTATCTGCTGTCTGACGTGACTCATTGTCTTTCTAACATGACCATTGTCATGCCCGTTCCGTCCGGTTGGATATCAGTCACAGCATAATTTACGCTATCAATAACAAGTATGGAGCCTTGTCCAACGCTTGTTAGATCAGCTGTTCTAGCTGTTATATAACATTCTTGTATTGAGAAAGGGACCTCGCCACCAATCGTAATATCCTGGTGAGGGTTATCAAATATAGCTTTAATCTTTGAAGAGCCAATGGTGACATCAACTCCGAAATCATTCAGAACCGTCAGCCGGTCCTGACTCGTCTCCACTGTCATCGTCTTCGACCTCTTCGTCAACCTCCTCTAGAGGCTCTGCTGGACTATCATCGAGAGACTCAGCAGCTCCAATACTAACTAGAAGACTTGCTGTTTCCTTTTGAAGACTTACTACGTCCCCTGCTTGTCCGTGGTTTGACCTTTTTATCAGTCTCACTTGTACCTTCACGGGTTTCCACCTTCTTAACTTGCCTATCGGAATTATTAGAATCCTCAGTATGAGGAACCACTCTACCCATGGCCATCAGCTGGGATGCCGTTGCCTCATCGACAGAAATAATATCGCCAACTCTCGCTGGAGCTCCATTGATCCTGCAGTCTCTGATAATACGATAATGCATATATTCTCCTAAGAATCTGGGGGCCGAAGCCCCCGTCATCATTATGGGTTATGAACCGTCATTATTGACAGCAAATGACACCGCGTGTCTTACTGCAACGTCGACCATTTGCATCGCTCGGATACGAACATTACCACTGTTACTGGCGCTATACGGATCAACCAAAAGATCGATTCCGCCATACATTCCAATCAACAGATCGTCAAAGTTACCGAAGTACAGGTCACCAGCTGTGACTTGATTCGAAACAATCGCATTATATCCATTGAGAGTGCCACCAGGCTCAACTACAAACTGAGCTGTCCCTGTTGCCTTTTCAGTGGTCTTGAGAGCGCCATACATACTTGCTGGAAGAATGTAGGCCAAATTCCCAAGAAGCGCGTTGTCTTCTGCGACAGCAGTCTCCATGGCGACCACTTCTGCGAACGTTGGATTGGCTGCAGCGAAGTTAGTCGGAGCATTGATGCCAGTGGTATTTTTAATACCTGTTGGATTGCCCGACGAACCTGATCCTTCCAAAGCACCAGCGTCAATAGCCAATGCGATCGATTGAGTCAGATCATCACGAATCAATGCTTCGATGTCAGGAGATGATTGAATCATCATTTGACGCGTTACATCGGTGAATGCTCCGACAGTCTTTGGTGTCATCGTGACTTGTGCAAAAGTCGCTTCAGACTCACTCAGCGCATGGCCCTCAGTTACAAACCCAGCGCTAGAGGCAGTTGCCTTCTTCGGAATGACCACGTTGCCAGATAACCCATTAAGCATCCTAGCACCAGCTTGCATAACTGAAGACTGATTGCGTAAGACATCAATGAAATCACCAACTCGGAAATCTTGCGGTACAAGAGCCGAATCATTACTGGTATTCAGATCACGTTGAGCCCATTGACGCATGACATCAGGCGGGATCATAAGGCCCCGAGAGGTCACACCGTACAACTCGGCTGCAGCTCGAGCGGCTTCAAATTCGAAAGCAGCTTCTTCCCTGAATTTTGGTTCATTTGGGTTTGCCATAGCTCTGATGGCTTTGATCAGACTAAACCGCTTGACTTCTTTGTCAGTCATTCCAATGTCTTCAGTGACAAGTGGCTTGTCACCAATCTCATCAAGAACTACACCACGGAACTCAGCTAAGCTTTGTCCAGAACGAACCGCTTCCGCGGCTTTGTCTGTCATATGATGCCGAGCACCGAGCTCAAAGATTTGAGCGGCCTCCTTTTGGGCGGTACGCGCTGCTTCGGACGCTACTGCCTCAACATTTACTTCTACTTCTTCAGACATTACAGTCTCCTCTCTTTCAGAAGTTTCGATTACGGGTTCAGTAGGAGCCTCGGCACTTCTTCCCACACGCGATTGACTGTCGGCGGGGATAGATACTACGGATGCTTCCATGGGACGCCAGGATTTTACGCGATAGGTATCTTTGCCCTCGCGCTCCATCTTGTTTACTGCATAGCCAACAGAAATATTCTGTCTTATGCCGTCCTTTACATCTTGGAATATTTCATCGGCAAGTCCTCTTTGACCGAAGATGACTGAAGCACGGACTTTGCGCTCATCCGAATCTAACTCCACAGATTCAATGACACCGATCTGCTTAGCCGTGTCATGGTCAAGTAGCAGCGGTGCGCGACCGGTGGCGATCCACGACATATCAATGGATTCACTCCTATGGTCTAAAATTTCTTTACCGTACCCACGCTCAACAGGATTCTCTGTTGACATAACGATGCGTACTCTTCTTTCTTCTTCATCGATGATATCGTCTTCATCGAGATGTATGGCGCGATGAACAATCTCCACTGGATTATGTCGATCGTCATCGTCATACATCATGTTCTGTTCGGTCTCTTCTACTACATCAGGCATTTCGTTCAATCCCTTATAGTTTTCCGACTTGCCGAACTCAACAATGACCGAATCTTCAGTCTCAGTTGCAGAAATAATATGACGCTCGTCATATTCTTGGTCCTTATCCATAATTGATTCCTCAACTATCCAATCATCGGTTTCCCTAAAATTATACACTGTTTCATCTGCGCGATCCTTACTAGACATAGGATGCCCAGATGGCAAAAGGTCGGTATCATGTTTCCCGCTACGGAATTTACCATTCCGTAAGACGTACAAAAAGCTATTAACTCGGGCGTATGCCCATTGTTCTGGTGACTTTACACTTGGTCTCACCGATTGCGGGTTAGTTTTGTACGCACCGATACCTCGGCGGAATACAGCTATCAGTGTCCTAGTAGAGGTGCGCTTAGATGCGGTGTCACCTACCTTCTTGTTGTGATCACTGGCTTTCTTCTCTAAGCCTTTCCTGACAGCAGAAGAGACTTCATATCTGCTGTCCTCATATGAACGCTCATCATCTAGACTGTTCACAATCTTCCTACTCCAAGAAAACCCTGCGTCGCCGCCCCACAAAGCCCAAGCAATCCTTCCGTTAGAAGGATATCCATCCTCTCCTGGGCGAAAGCCCTCCGCTTTCTTGTCAACTTCGTGCCTACTAAAAAACGAAAACATCCTTTTGACAGTGCTTTCACTCAAGTTCTTGCCGTTTTTAATGTCTCTTGCTCGCGCTATGCCGACTTCTGTCCCACCGCGACCATGCTCAGAACGCCACTCCAAACCTTTTGTGGCTTCCGTAATCATCCCGTCAGTCGGCTTATAACTCACTCTTCTTCCTCAATGAGATCTGTCTGAACGGGAGCTTTAGGCGCTCCAAACGGTTCAAACGCCGTTTGGATATCGAATTGAGATGCAACATCTCTATCACGCTGTATTTGTGCAAAAGTCTCCTCAACGTCACGACCGTAATGATTTGCGACATCCTGCATAGACAAGATTCCATTTTGCAGGCCGACAACAGCGGCATTAATCTCTTTGAGAGGATCAACCCACTGGAAGCCACGGCCGCGCCACTGGACGGCTTCTGTAAATTTTACAAACTTGTCCACGCCAATAGGCGTCCCGTTGAGTGTCAGCAAGCCGGTCTCCATAGACCAACGTAGCCAAGCCCTAAACACTTTGTCCACAAAATGATCAATCATAAACTGCTGATCATTACGAAATTGGTCGCGTTCCAACAATGCTCCCTGACGTATCGAGCTGTAAGATGTTCCCTCAAGATCGTTGCTCAATGCCTCATAAGAAAGTCCGATACCAGATGCAATACCGCGTAATACGGCCTTATTGAAATCAGAAAAAGCGCTTGTAGGATGAGTTGGATCAATCATCTTCAAGTCATAGCCCATCGGCAATGATTGGATTGTCCCGGCTTCATAATCAATCTGAGGTATCTCCTCGTCATATGAATCTGCGATTCCGTCGCCACCAGGTGAGTAGAGAACGCCAAACTTAGCTGCCGCAGCTCGGGCAGCCGTAATCTCAGCATCTCTATACCCATCAAGCATTTTCAGCGCGAAGATTGCAGGAGCAAACGCGGTTTCACCCCTTGTCTGTCCCGGTCGTTTTTTCTTAAATACATGAATGATGTTGTCAGCAGTAATCCTAGTCGACTTCTTCGCTGGTCGATTCTGTGTAAAATCATAGTCGCCCGGATGATAATTAAGAACGTGATATGCAACCGGCCGCTCAAACTCGTCGAGTTCCACACCCATACGAATCTTTCGACCACCATCCATGACCTCATTCTTATCGACATCTATTCGATCGGCTTCGATCGGATGCAATGCCAACCCGTCGTTATATGCAGAATTTTTGACGATCTGAGCAAAAAACTCTCCGTCTCGTTTCAGCACACGTACCGCCATAGCGCAAAGATCACGGAATGATTGGCAGCCGTCAGTAGTTGCAGACTTGCTCCAAAGCTTCCAGCGACGCTCAATCAGATCATTTGCTGGTATATCTAATCGATTGTCTAGATTGACTCCTTTGACTTGGAGGTTAAATCCCCTGTCTCCGACTACGCCGATTTCCATGAGATCAAGGGCTCTTGCGACATATTCGTTATTTCGTTCTAGGTCGCGAGCCCTGTCTCGTAACTTAGTCAGTGATGGTCGCAACGCAGAATCTGCGCTCGCGCTAGTGCCAAACATTCCTCCAAGAAGACGACCAACTTGAGCGCCTTGGAAGTTCCGTCTTTGCACTCTCTTTTCCTTACGGCTAAAGAATGGAAGTTTCATAGCGGAAATCTAGCCTTTATCGTAGCGGTGGACGACTTGCCAGATTTGATTCTGGCTTTGTTTCGCTCCTGATTGACCTTGCCTTGCCAATAATTAATTTCTTTGCGTAACTCTTCCGGTTTGAGTTTTGTAAGAGAGCGACCGGAGATTGAGTAGCTTTCAACATCGGTAGTTATCCTCCCAGCATAAACATCGAGACACTTCTGTAGATTCTTCTCAGCTTCTGTTCTTGGGTCAGAAGAATCGAGGTCTCGATTCGCCACAACCGTCCAAATACCTGACGTTACAGCTATTCTGGCAGAATCTGAGTTTCTGGTTATGTAAGCTTGCCAGTTATAGATTCCTGGGACGTAATTAGCTGAAACTGCAGAAGAGACCTGAACAAGATGATCAGTTCCTCCTGTAATTTCTATCTCAACTGCACCATTTCCTTGCAATCGAGCTGAATACTTGAGAGTAAAACTAGCGGAGGGATAATCGACCGCGAGGTCTTCACGCTTCCATTGTGTGAAATCGCCAGCGATTATTTCTTGAGGCTCACCGGATTTTGCGCTCGTTGAATCGAACAGATTCGCCACACATTACCTCCACGCGTTGACGAAATTGCGCTTCGGTGTCTTGCCTAATTGAGATTTCTTATCAGGCTCTTTACTTCGCACCTGTTTCCTCTCTGCAAGTCGATCCGCAACGCTGTTTACGTTGACGTTAAGGATAGCATATGCGGAGAGCGCATACACCATACAATCGAGTGCTTCGTTTCTAGGTCTGATTTTTATAAAGGTCCGTTTAGAGTAACCCTTGTGATATTTAGTGACTATTTTCTCTGCAGTCAGTTGTCGAAAATATTCTTCTTGAAGATGGTCAGAGAAATGAATGTAGCCTGGTCCTTCGACGTCAATCTTCAACCTAGAAAACAATAAATCTTTAGCTGTATCAACGCCAATAGGAAACAAGGGGCATTTGGCTGCGTTATTTTTACTTGGGCGGCCGACAACCGGTCGACTGCCGATCTCTCCTCCAATACCTTTTATTGCAAAAATGCGATGACCGGCATTCTGCTTACAGAATTTATAAACAGCTTGGGTATGATGACCGCCTGAATCTACACTGGTTCCTCTCACATTGAGGTCTCTTCCATCATGTGTTTGGAATGTACCTTTAATTTGCGACAATAAATTATTCCAAATATTCGGCGTGGAAGGGTCCCCATAAAGGGTTCTGTGATCAATCACCCACGATTCGTCATCTCTGCCCCATCCTATAAAAGAGACTTCTAATCGATCATCCTGGCAATCAACCCCAGCTGTAATGAAGGCGACTTCTTCTGGGACCATTCCTTCATAATCCTCACCTCGATCGAACAGCTGATGTTCGTCAACAGTTTCTCCAGCATCCTCCCATGTCTCGCCCAGATAAGTGTTTGTCCATACCCTAAGCTGCTGAGGATTCTTTCTGACAGCCAAAAAATCTCTAACGCCATCCGACAAAGGAGTCCAAGGAGAATATAATCCAGAAATACAAAATCCAGCTGTGCCATGGAAGTCGGCTTCAGCTACCCATTCGCCATGAGCTATTGAGTAAGATCGATCACTGTCGTCCCACATCGAGCCACAGTGCTCACAAACATAACACGCAGTATCAGGGTCGCCATCAGTCCATTGCACATTTTGCCAAGACAGACGCTGTGGTTCGCCACAATGACGACAGGGAACGTAGTAATGACGTTGATCACTTTTCTTAAACGCATCTTCGATACGTGAGTCATCTTTGTTTGTTGGAGTCGAAACAGTAACAATCTTACGATTCCAGAACGTTGCAGAACGCTTTCTTGCTAATTGGATCGGGTCACCTTCTGATCCAGCAGAAGTAGGATACCGGTCCACCTCATCACATAAGACTAATCTTATTGGTCTCGACGCGAGACCAGCTGGACTGTTTGCACCAACAATCGTAATCGCGCCACCAGGAAAGACCTTGTGCAGCGTCGTATTATTCGAATCTCGAGATCGAGGGTCCTTAACCTTTCCTCTAATTGCTGGCGTAGATTTGATAAGCCCTGATGCGAGTCTATCTTTCGAAAATGCTTGAGCCATTTCAAGCGTAGGCTGTAGTACAAGAATAGGACACGGATCGTAATCCAAGTGATACCCAACGATATTAAGGATAGTTTCCGTTTTACCAAGTTGCGCTCCAGCCATGACCACAACTTCTTTAATAGAAGGATCAGAGCAAGCATCCATGATGCCACGCTGATACTCAGCTCGCGCAGTGTACCAACGACCTGGTTCAGCACTACTTGTTGAGTCCAGCCGTCTTTCTTGGTCGGCCCACTCGCTTACGCTTAGTCTTGGCGGAGGCTGCAGCACTGCTATCGCTTTCTTCAGATGCGCCTTTAACGCTTTGCGTGTTCGCTGGGTCGATTTTAGGGTCATAATTCGATAACTCTTCCAAAGCCTCTCTAACTAAATCTTCTATAACCTTTTGACAGCCACCTGCTGAGTCATCTGACGCAACTATTGGTGCTGCCTTTGATGGGATTGATACAAGCTTTGCTTTTAAGCCAGCTAATGTGTCTGCCCAGGCTGATACAACGTCTTCCGCTATAACAAGCTCTCCCTGAACCTTAGCAAGCTCAAGCTCTGCTATCTGTGCTTCTGCCGCGACCTTTCTAGCACGGGCTTCTTCATACGATGGAACGCTCATGCGCCAATGATGCACTGTAATTTATATTGACACAACCTGTAAGCAGATGTTATGGACATCAAGTTTTTCAAAATTCTGTCGCTAGAAAGGATTGGTGGCACGAACAACC
>TARA_R100000231_G_scaffold120464_1_pt1 | contig 24692 bp, 25 predicted proteins | sample TARA_R100000231 | Tara Oceans TARA_R100000231 (sample SAMEA2620565) | marine metagenome | biome: marine biome (ENVO:00000447); feature: surface water layer (ENVO:00002042); material: "saline water (ENVO:00002010), including plankton (ENVO:xxxxxxxx)" | depth 5 m | reverse complement strand
GTGGTTTGTAAAAGCATGAATTTTTTTAAGCTTCTCCTTGCATACCTCAACATAATAGTTCCTACTCCTTCCGAGGAGTGGGAACTTATTTCAAATCAAGAAGAAACTAATTATTTGATTGTCCATCAAAGTGGCAGATGGTATGAAAAAATAGTAGACAAAAACAAAAGACCCATTTACATTTCAAATAGCGAGCATCATAGGTACATGATCGAATGGAAAAATAATAAACCTTCGGTTAAATACAAGGCTCCAAATGGTTGGAAATGGATTAAATTGAATTAAAATTAATTTAAATTAAATTTAAATATTATTTTAGTCTCCGTTTGGGGAGTCCACTGGTGGAGGTGGGGTATTAGCCCAAGTTCTCAAAGCGGGAATAGCTACCAATATCGCATCCATTGCGGCTTTTACCTCTGGCACTTCATCAACAGCTTGCCAAAAAGTTTTTCTTCCGTTAACTTTATTTGGAACGTGTATATGAGTTGCTCCCTCATTGTCAGGAGAAACAAGAACTTTTTTATTTTCTGCATCATAAGGTAACATTTGTATATTTATATTACCTTCATTTGGTGCTGCTTCTGCTGTATTTGGAGAAAATATATTTATACTTTGAATCCATACAGAATCAAATGTTTCTTCTGCTGATGCTGGTACAACAAACGGCTCCTCTCTTGGGATTGGTGATCCTGAATTTTCATCTGGCATAATATATAATTAATTAAATTATTTAAATTTCTATTTTATATTTACACTAGTGTAATAATATATGTGAATTTAATTGTTGTTTCTCATTTAACCACAAAAGAAGGTTTATATTTTAGATACCTCTCAAACGTTGCGAAACTACATTACAACATGGATGTTGTTGTAGAAGCAAAAAAAGAACAAATAGATTACTATTATAAGCTCCTTAAAAAACATGGTTTATATGATTTTGTTTCAGAGATTGTGCCACCAGAATATGAGGTAGATGGCATAAGATTAGACACAGAATTAAATTATCCTTTAACAATACAAACAAATTCAATTCATGTTTTTAATGTAACTAATTTAATCGCACAAATTAAAACTTTACATAAGATACGAAAAGATTTATTTTAGTTTTTTAGAAAAAATATAATCCTTTATTTGGAAAAATATCATTCGATCTGGAGCTTTTGTTTATTTGGCTCAATCCAATTAGATCTGGGGGTATGGCAAAAAGAAAACGTTTTTACTTTTTTCTGAGAAAAACTCTTTTATTTCACTCACGTTAGCGTAAATTAATTCATCATAGTTTTTGTGACCATACGAACCTTTTCTTTTATATATTTTATATGGCATGCCTTTAACATAACTATCCACTAATCTAGTAGTAGTAACATTTTTTTGAGTTCTCGCCTCAGCAAAGTCTTTGAGAGTTGACATATGATATATATTAAACCCACCTTCAACTTCTTTAGCTAAGTAATCTGAGTCTCCATACATCCAACCATCATCACCTTTAGTATTCTTAAACTCTAGAGTAATAAAATTATCATCCTTTCCTTGATTTCTACCAGGAGTATTTCTATTCTTGACTTGGAACTTTAATATATTGTTTTCTTTTGTTTTAATAATGAAGTCTACTTTATTAACACAATCTTGTTCCTTATTTGCTTTGCGAACCTTATTGCCTCTACTAATCATAAGGTTTTTAAAATTGTTTTCTGTCTGACGACCTGCGGTTGCAGATGATTTGTATGTATTTAGTCTATTCATTATTTGGCTTTATTTCGTTCGATCTTGGACCTTTCCTCAATCAGCATGGCTTTAGCTAAGATAGCATAGTTTATAATATCATCACAAGCATCTTCAACTGTTTCGTTTGGAACAGAAAGTTCTTTGTCATTAGTGAAAGAATTTATTCTTTGTATTTTATCTATGACTCTTATTAGTAACCCTTTGACTGGGTGCAAGCCTATTATTTTTGATGAGTTAAAGTTGGCAAAGATATCATTAGCTGTTTTGCCACCAGTATAATCATTATTTTTCTTTACCATGATTGATTTGCACTTGGAACAAGTGTCTTCATGGATTTCTAATAGTTCATTTATATTCATTCATTCATCTTTTCTTTGACTATTTTTTTTGCTCCCTCATGAAAATCCTCAAGTTCTTTTTCACTCATAGAATTATATTCTTCTTCCGTTAAATTTTCAGCTTCATAAAGGGCTATTTCTATTTCTTCGTCAGTAGGATAACGTAACTCATCTTTCATATCCTCTGGAATAATACCAAGCCAACAAATGCTTTTTTCTTTTTTATTTTCTTGCCTACTAAAGTCTAACTCTCCTTGTTGTAAGTTCTCTTTTTTTCTTTTGTTCACATAATAAAAATTATACTTTATATAAGCCTCTCTCTCGGACATCCCTTTGCATGATTCTGGAATTGCTTGGTTTAAATCAGGTATATGATTAGACCCTGTTATTTTATTGCAATAATTTATTACTTTTATATAAGCACCTTCCCAACCATCCGTAAGAATGAAAAAAGATTTTTTTTGGTTGCCGCCCTCTAATTCTGGCCTTCTTCTAAAAAAAGACCAACAACTACGAGTAAGCTCAAAACAAATAAATTTAGGTATTTTGTTGATCCTCTTTTTTGATTTTTTTATATTATCAGAATGACTTAACAACTGTAAATTGTCTTTTGTATCTGGTTTAATAACAAATAAATATTCTTTACCTTCAATTTCAATATCTTCGTCATGATCAACCATCAAGTCATTAATTATATTAAAGTAATCTCCTGCCTCTACAACTCTTGGATCATTTCCATTTAGCATGACGTAAGCAAGCCTACTTAAACGGTATTCAGAGCTATGGATAGATAAGGAATACCTAATCTCATAAATACTTTTCATCGTTTTCCTTGGTTTTTTAAAAAAACTAAACCCCCCGCAACGTTTATTATCAATGTAAGGAACTAAAACATCTTTCAAAAGATAACCTTTAAATCCAATATTTTCTCTTGGTGGGATAAAAATATCTTCAACTCTTAGTTCTAGTTTATCAACTAGTTCTTTTGGTATTGGTTTGAATTTCATAAAATTACGCCCCCCACATTGCTACAACTCTTAGCATTTCTGCGTTGACCCAACTGTTAATAACACCATTTGAATCTTTATATTGCATTCTAACTGTTACATATTCATTAAAATTACTTCGTATGGGTGGCAGTGGTCTATACCATTCCCAGTTTGGATCTATCACTCCATCTGGTGAAACTTGCTTTACCTCTATGAGATACCAAATGGGTCGATCAAAAGTAGAGTCAGATATCCAACCAACGGTAGCTATTCCAGAGTATTGATCGTGCTCAACATTTATTTTAGGAAGTGGTGGAATGGTTCCCCAGTGGTCATCCGCTTTACAAAAAACACTAAGAAACAATAGTGTTACTATTAAAATTGATTTTTTATTCATTTTTATGCTAAATTTTCAAAGTTTAATGGATCGATTTCTGGAATATCTTGCGGAGGATCTATTGGTGGCGGTTCTGGAAATATTAATATTTGTGGAATTGGTAGAGGCTCTTCCTTAAATTTGTCGTCGCTATCATAAAAAGAAGTGACGGCTACAGTCATAAAAACTGCAACCGTCACTATTATGCCAACTGATAAAGTTCTTTTCATTTTTTTAACTGAAGTCATTATTGTTATTTGCTTTTTTTTCATTCATCCTTTTGATGTGCCTCTCCCACATCTGGTCTGCCACTGTCTCCTCATCTTGTATAGGTTTTTTGTTAACATTAAAAGCTTCCATTTTTAATCTGGTTATCTCTGCTTCTACAAGCGAATTGTAAATTCTTATAGGAAATCTAAAAAAAACTTGTAAAGTTGTGATTAAACCTATAAAAACTGACACAAATAAACCTACAGTAAGTGCAGCAATTATGGATATTATAGCGTATATCACTTGTAGAATCTTAAAGTGTATCATCTATGGCTTTGAGTAATGTATTGTATAATTATCAGGCTTGATGCCTATAACATTAAAATCTATGTACTCCACTGCTTCCTCTAAAGACATACCGTCTTCCTGAAAATGGTCAAGTATTTTTTCATATTCGTAAATCAAAAAACCTCTTTGATCTACTCCCGTAATACAGTGGTCTAAGCCTGTAAATTTTATGGCCTCATCAGCAACAAAGAAGTCCAATTCTTTTATTTCGTCCCAAGTTATATTATAAAATGCGCGATTCTTATTTGAACAAACAGAAAAAAATCTTAGCACTAATAATATTGTTAGCACCCACCCCAAAAATATGCACAAATATAACATATATTTGAGGTTAAATTATTTAATATTAGCTGTCAAACTTTTTCTTCAGAATTTTCTTCTTTATCGCTCTCATCTGGTATTAATGTAGGCTCAGCAAAAAATGGCTCAACAATTTCACCTGGAGTTTCAGCAGCAGCTTGAACTTTTTTAGCTAATACAAGTGCAGCCTCTGCGACAGTTAAACCTTGAGCTTTAACAGCTACATCTAAAAGTTGGACTAAAACTTGTAATTCATTGTCCGTGTATTCAATAGTTTTCATAAATAATAGATTATATAGTTTAAATGTATATTATAGTTATGTAACAATTTTTCTAAAATTAGTGTAACTTATATGTAAATTACCGATATTATGGCAGGGGAACTTTCTCAAAGAATTCATTCAAACTTTTCAACTGATGTGGCCACTTGGTCAGGATTTAGGGATGAAATAACTGGAGCATACATAAATAATCAAGGCACAGGCGCGGCTTATGTTGATTATTCTGATCATCTAATAAGAGAATACAACGATAAAATAAATGATTTAAATTTTTCTAAAGAGCTTCTGATAGAACCCATGGATGCGGGTTTTAGATACGTAAATGACCCCGTTGTAGGGGCATTTCATAGTGGATTACACTCATGTTTTTCCGCTAGAACCATAGGTTTTGGTGGCCCGTTAGTAAGGGTTAGACGCGCCTCTGATAATGTAGAGGTAGATGTGCGAGGAAATATAAACGGTGAATTATCTTTAAACTCTCCAGTTATAGATGAAACAGAAAACTTATTACCATATTCAGAAGACATATCGGAATGGGATGAAACAAACAATTTATTTACTAAAAACATAACAGGAAACGATTCGCCTTTAAGTCCTCACACTGGATATGAATTTACAAGCACTAATATAGATAGAATTGTAGATGGTAAATTAACTGGTAAATTAAGCGCTAATTGGGCATCTTCAAATTCTTCTTTAGTTAGCGTTAATGCTTATGTTTCTGGAAGACAATTAATTCAGAATACAGGTTTTGAAAGAAATGCTAATAATTGGACCCCACAGGACGGAAATATTTCTGTTGTTGCGGATAATCTTGTATCAGTCCCTACTTATCAGACTGGGGCAAATCTCGTTATTAACGGAACTTATACTGGAGCTGGTCATTGGTCAAAATCTGCCGATCCAATAGTGGTTATTGCTAATGGCGTGGCGACATTTACCGTAACAGATGGTGGTTATGCATTCATTTCCCAAGCTATTAGTCTTGTGTCAGGAAGACAATATAGAGTAGAAGCCACGGTAAGCGGAACTTCTGGAAAAGCACTTCGTGTAATGGATAACACTTCGGATTTAGGAACGTTGAAGAGTTCTGAAACAGAATTTACTTTTGATGGGACCGAGCAAAATCTATCGTTTGATTGGACGGCAGGAAGCAATTCAAATGCTATTCAGTTTACTAGAAGAGGTGTTGGCGATTTTTCTTTTACATTAGACGATGTTTCCGTCTATCAGACAAACGCAACGAATATGTCGCGTATAGGTTTAATAGATGGCCCAGACGCTTATGAACCAGGAGGATTTAGTCAAAACGCTGCCGCTATAAGAGAAACAACAGGAATTGGAGAGCACTCGTTTCAATTCGCAGCAGATGAATATGATTTTGCTTTACCTACTGGCGCTAAAGTAACAGCTTCAAGTTTTTTAAGAAGTGTCGGCGGTAGAAATGTAGAATTAACTTTTTTTAATGGTAATTTTTCTAGTAGTAAATCGGCTAGGTTTGAATTGACGGGAGATGGAACTGTTGCATTCTCGGACGGAGACGCAGCTACCATTGAGCCTGTAGATAACGATTATTACAAAGTCAATTTTCAATTGACAACTCCTTCGACGAGTGTTGACGCTGCCATTAAACCATACGTAAGATTTAGGCTACTTCGAGATGATACTAACCTTGTGACCTATTCAGAAGATTTTAGTCAATGGAATGATGTAAATACAACTTTGACGGCAGGTCAACTAGATCCTTTTGGTGGGACAGGCGCTACTATTTTCACACCAGCGGGAGATGTTAATGACCGTAAAGAAATACTAACTTCTGTAACTTCGGGTACAACATACTTTGGAAGTGTTTTTGTAGCGACTGGAACATCAGATAACTTTCGAGTTCAATTTGTAGATAATGAAAACGGCTATGCCAACAGAGGATTGCTTAAAGTTGATATTGGAACCGATGGTTCTTTCTCTACAGATACAGCTACACTTGCTTCGAACGTAACATATACACCATCTTCTAATGGGTTTACTAGAGTAAGTTTTTCATTTACACCCACTGCTTCAACAGATCAGCTTTCTTTTAGATTGTTTCCAGATAACGATAACGGAACAGCAACAACAACCTTTTTTGGAGCACAACTAAGCGATGAGGATACACTCCCAGACTATGCTAAAACGAACGGCTCAACAATAACTTCAACGGGTTGGGCAGGAGATACAGGTAAAGGTATTGATCAATTTGAATTAAGAGTTTTTGAAGGTACAGAAACTCGCGGAAGAGTGTTGCCTACTTCTACAAGTAGTTATGTTTTTCAACCTTTCGCAACTGAAGCTGGTAAGCAATATAGAATATCAGCAAGCGGCTCTAGATCTTTAGAGACTGGGTTCGCTACAAATCTCGTTACTAACGGAACTTTTGCTTCAGATAGCAATTGGACTAAATCTACAAACGCTGTTATCGCTGATGGTAAAGCTACGATGACAGTAATAAGTGGAGAATTTGAACAAGTAGCTCAAAATCTGACATACACAAATGGGCAAACTTATAGAGTAAGAGCTGATGTGAGTGGAACTTCAGGAGGACTCATGCGAGTTATGGATAATGGAGCTAATAATGGTGGTTTAACAACTACTAATGGCGTTCATGAATTTGATGGAACTAACCAAACAGTAGATTTTAGTTGGCAAGCAAATGCGAACTCTGCAAATATAAGTTTCGCAAGGCATAATCCTGCAGATGAATGGGGTAGTAGTGGTCAATTTACCGTTGATAATGTTTACGTCTATCAACCAAACGCAACTCAAGTGCAGTTGCAAGCGCTTGATAATGAAAATTCTAACGCTTTTATAAAGGCATCTACCGCTGTTTTTGATGGCGATATCTCAATGGATTTTACAGCCGTGTCAGACACTTCAGCTATAGCACTACTAGTTAGTGATAATGCAGTCCCTTCTGCTGGCTTTTTCACAAATTGTTCAGCTAAAGAAATAGTTTACAAGGCTGCATGGAATACAACGAGCACACAAACTCTAACGCAATCAGATAAACTAGGAACAGTAGGTGGCAAAAAATATAATATTAAGTTTAGCATTTCTGATTATGAATCAGGAGCTATAAAATTATCAAATCCGACTCCATCAGAAGAGACTTTATTTTCAGGTGATGGGACTTATGAAGTAGAGGTTATAAATGACGCTCTATTTGCAGGTTTCAACGATGTTCAATTTAAAAATCAAGGCACAACCAACTTAAAAATAACAGACATATCTGCAATTGAATCGTTGCCAGTTTCACCATATTATCAAGTTTACAGCGTTCCTAGTGATGATAATACCATTTTATCTGAATCTACAGAGACTTTGAATGTTAAGAGTGGGGATATTTTTACAGCTTCAGTTTATGCTAAAAATGTTCATACTACAGGTGGTAATTTATTACTTCAAATAAATAGAGGTGCTGGCGGCGCGTTCGAGGAGACTTTTCAACAACTAGATGCAGCTTCAACTAACGAATGGCAAAGATTTACTGCCATACATGAATTCACAGAAGCACACACACAATTACGAGCAAGATTATTTGCTCCATCTGGTGCAAGAACATCAGGACAAATATTTGGATTTCAACTTAATAGAGGATCAGGTGCTGAGCCATACATTAAAACTGAGGGATCTCCTATAACTAAAGAAAAAAACCCAGCTCCTTTAAGAGACTTTTTATATGGATCAGAATTAGTAACTGATACTAAACTAAGAGATTCTAGTCAATGGTCATCTCAAAGCACTGCTGGTACTGTTAGTTTTGGTGACCAAGGGGCCACTTTCACAATAACAGATGGGGGTTACGCTAAACTAAAACAAAACATTACTTATGAGGTCGGCAAAACTTACATAGCAACTATAAATGCTGTTGGCGTGTCAGGTACAAAGCTACGTGTCCAAGATGACGATGGTGGCGCTGGAGGACTTTCAAATACTGTTTTCTTTAGCTTCGATGGCACAAATCAAACACTTACATTTCCATTTGTGGCTACCGCAGATTCAGATTCGATTCTTCTCTCTAGAAGCTCAGCTGGCACTTATAAAACATTGGTGAAATCAATTTCTGTTAGAGAATATGAAGATGGTTTTTGCACTCTTTGGTATGATCAATCAAACTTTGGGACTAAAGCTGAAAGAAATTTCCAACAGCCCACAGCAGCTTATCAACCAGCAGTTACTTTTAGTGGTACTATACCAACTGGAGCGAATGGTAAACCTGGAGTCAGGTGGGACTTTGGGAAAAATATGTACATCAGTGATCAATTCCCTAATAAATTAGATGCTTTTTTCGTTTCCGACTTTGATGTTTCTGACGCTACAGGTATATTTAGACAAAAACATATTTACTTCACCTCAAGTGGTAATAAAAATTATATTATAATGGAGTCTGGATCTACATCCACTAGCATTGGCTCATTAGGTAATCTAAATAAAACACTACGAGTAAATGGAGTTGATTACGATCCAAATGATCCAGAGTTGACGAGAAGTGGCGCATTTGAATTATTAGACCACAATAAATTATATTCAGTAGTCGGAGGAGTTAGCTCCACCTACACAGGAACTCACGATAATATATTAAATTTAGGTTTCTATAATAGCAATCCTTCCACTTCATTTAACTTTGAAGGTTTAATGCAAGAGACTTTAATCTATACAGGAAGCCAGTTGACTACTAGAACTGGCATAGAAAAAAATATGAATGATCACTATGGAATGTTTTAAAAAATGAAATATTTACTTTTTAACACTAGAGAAGCAGCATTTGATAGGAGCATGCAAGAGGCCGATGTCAGATCATGCGGTCCCTCAACTAAATACTGGTGGGGAGCAAGTATAACAAAAGCTGGTAAGTGGGCCTTATGTATACCAGATAATGAAACAAGTCATCTTACGCCAACAGAAAAATCTAATCTAAAAGATTCTGTTGTTTGGCCTGACCCTGTAGATCCCAGCTAAAAAACCCCCAAGCCCAAAGGGGAGGGGGTGTCTAAGATTATAATTAAAATTTACTCAGACTTCTGCTTGGCTTTACCAATATTAAGGGCTGCCCAATCAATGATTGCGTAAACTTTAGCCCAAATTGATCCTTTTTTCGGAGTAGGTGTGGCAGCAGCTATTGCTGAAGCGAGAGCTATGGCAGCTGTTACAACACCAAACCAAGGGTTGTTCTCTATTAATGAAATGATTGTATCCATACTAATATTTACACTTAATCTGGATGAACTATGCATTTCTCGTCAGAGATTTCTTCATAAAATATACTCTTATGATTATCAAGCCATCTTTGATGAGCCTCTTTAGCAATTTGAAAGGCCACATCATGAGATTGCCATTTACCGACTTGAGTATCTGAATCTCTATCTATTTTATAAATTTTAAAAAATTGACGATAAATTTTAAGATGTGATGATTCAATATCATTGATTGTTTTATACTTTTCTACAGGAGACCAATGAGGCACTGCAATAATTTTGTTATCTATTTTACCACCGTCAACAAATCCTAGCACCCCTAAAATTCTACATGATACCATACTTGCTCTATCAATTGGGTCATGGTTAAAAATCAAAACATCTAAAGGGTCATTATCTAAAGCAATTGTTTGAGGTATAAAACCATAATTAATAGGATATTGCAAAGATGAAACTAAACATCTATCTAATTTAAATATATTTAAATTCTCATCATACTCATATTTTGTGTTAGTTCCTTTAGGAATCTCTATGATGCAGTTTACGTGATCGTAATTATCATCAGTTATAGGTATGTCATTTACTAAATTCATCATTAAGTGTATAAAAAACGCAAAGCTCTTCAGCTTTACGTATTGGTTTTACGGTATAAAGATTTCTTTCTTTACCTGTATTTAAAATAAAACAATTCGGGTGCTGAGAATGGTTTATAAATCCTCCTAATGGAGTTCTTATCCAGCCACGTTCATCATGTAATATATGAGTAATACCTAAGCAAACGCCAGCATTAATATCTTTAGAGCAAATCAAACCTAATCCATGTATGAAACTGTCGTCCACAGTTACATTATCAGGTAAAGGTTTATAAGTATTAAATTTTAACATTTTAAATTTACAAATCTAGGCGCGATCTCCTCTATCTCTTCACATAATCTACATATTTCATTTCTAGACATTTGAGGAGCATTATTTTTTAATTTTGTTACCTCCCAGCAAAATTTAGCATAGATCTCATCTTGATTGTATTTATAATCAGTTTCATTATCGTAAATAAAAGTGTCAAAAACTTCGTACCTTGTGGAGTCTATACATTTCTCCATGGGGTCAAACATAGAGTTACCTATAACAAATAAAAAAATGTCCTCTTTTTTGACTTTGATTTCGTGTTTGTCAAACATCTTACTATATTAGTAAAACATCTACGAATATCAAAAAAAAATTATAGAATTCTTATTCTGCTTCTAATACTAGAGACATGGCGTTTTTTCTCTAAAACCGAGCCGCCTTCACGACTACCAGCGCCATTTGTGTTTCCCTCAATAGTTTTTACATAACCTCTAGAATCAATATCTTTGACAGCTAAGCCTATATGAGAGAAAGTAAAGACTACGATATCTCCAGCTTTAATATCCTCATTTGTAGGTTTACGTAAATCTATATCATTTGCAATTTCTTGTTTTGCCCAATTTTCAAAATCCCAAGCTCCAGCAGTTCTTGGTCTTTTGAATTTTACATCTTCATCCTCTATGGATTCTCTAACCAACCAACAAATAAATGCGGCACACCAAGGCCAACCCTTACTAGCATCAAGCCATGTAGCCGCCTTGTATTGATCAACTCTTGGTCCACAATTTGTCCCATCTACTTCGGACACGCCGATTTCTTCACGGGCTAATTGAACCATTTTTTCTGGTATATTACCTGAAACATTTAATGGTGAGTCTTTTGCAGATAACTCAGCTAAGATAGTGCTCCAAGTTACAGGCCCATCGATTCCATCAGCGGTGATCCCTAAAACACGCTGCACTGCTCTAATTGCTTCTTTTTTTCCTCTAAAATTCATTAACTACAATTTTTTTTAAATGATACACACACACCCATTACAACTAATAATACGATTGTCATTAACATCATCTCTTTAAAATCGCATATTTTAGATTCAATAATATTAAATTTTTCTTTTAATTCGCTGTCATGACCTAAACCACAAAAATCACATGACCAAAGCTGAGATGAATCTTTTAAATCTATAACTTCATTTATTTCATCCAATGCCGCGATGCCGCACCAACTAAAAATTATGCAAATAACTACTAAACAATAAACTAGATGCTTGGGTTTCATTATTTTTTAAAAAATTTAAATGGATTATTTTCAAAGTTTTGAGCTAATCTCACAACTCCTCCAATAATCTCTGGGCTTACAACGCCAATGATACCATAAGTTATAGCTTTGGTTAAAGATGATACATCTGTTTGTTCTAAAACAAACCATGCAACTCCAGAAGCTATGGCTGCGGTAACAATTCTTTTAAATTGTTGTTTTATCGACAAACCACTATCTCCAGATAAAAGGCGAGCAAACATAGCCGCTGCACCAATTAAAGGCACTAGCCAACCCCCATTAAGGAATTCTTTTAAAAGCGACTTTTCAGGTTCCATATAACTAATAGTTACACGAAAAAAAAGTCTAACAAAAGTTTTTAAAAATTTATTTTAAAATTTATTTATTTGCTATAATAATAAATTTCTCTTTCTAGTTTTCTAAATCTAGTGTCAGAGTGCCAAATTTCAGTAGTTTGCGGCGTATAAACACCATCAATTGTTTTTATCTTTATCCCTTTCTGTAGCCTCAGTGTAGAAGGTTGATAAATGTTTAAATTGCCTACGCTCGGTGCTGAGGTAGTTTCGCAAGAGGTCAGCCCTATTAGCGCTATGGCTGTCACCCCTAATCCTAAGCTCTTCAATTTCTTCAATAAATTTACGCTCTTTTTCTTTGAACTCTTTATGTAATTCATAATAAAATTTTTTATTTTTTAGTTTTAAATATAATTCTACTGATTTTATGATTGACTTTATTGAGGAAAACATAACTATTTAATTACTTTGCTCTTTAATTTCAGACGGTCCAATAGTAAATGGCATAAATTTTAATTGAGCAACACCAACATTTTGACCGCCATCTGATAAAAAGCCGTTTAAGTAAGCCGCCTCTGGACTAAATTCAACTTGCTTCTCCTCAAAAATAAAATTTCCTGTTTTGTTTTTAAGTTCGAAAATAGTTGATCCTGTAGCTGATTTGCTCTTTGAGACTACCTTTAATTCTGTGTCTAATAGTTCTTTAAGAGTTTCATTAGCTCCTACTACTTTAAAAATAATACCCCTCATAGCATTTTATGTTTTAATTATTATATAATTTTACACTGTTTTTTATATTATAATATAGCAAAAGTGTAAGTATTGTTATGGCAGAAGAAGGTAAAAATATAGTAGCAAAAAATTTATTAGATTTGCAGCCCTCAGCTGTTTTAGAATTTTTTCAACTAACATTAATAGATCCTAAAACTCAGACAGAGCAGCAAGTTTTTTTTCATGGGGGTAGCTTATTTGGAGGCAGTGTAACTTGGCAAGGTAATAAATATAGCGCAGTGCCTATAGAATGTGAGGGTTTTGAAGTTTTAGGAGATAGAACATTGCCCAGACCTAAGATTAGAGTATCTAATAATAATTTTTTAATCACTGCTTTACTGCAAAGATTTAACGATTTTGTAAATGGTAAAGTCACTAGGAAAAAAGCCTTTGTAAAGAATTTAGATGACGTTAACTTTGATGGAGGAAACCCTTGGAGCGAGGCTAATGCTGGAGCAGAGATATCATCACAAACTTGGATTATAGGTAGAAAAACACAAGAATCTAAACTTTTTGTTGAGTTTGAACTTAATTCACCCTTAGATTTAGAATCATTTAATGTAAACGATAGAAGTATAGTCGCTAAATATTGTTTTTGGAAATATAGGGGGCAAGGTTGTAGATACGAGGGTTTACCAATCGAAACAGAGGGCGCGAAAGCTTTTAAAGATAAAGATGGCAATGCAGTTACTCCTACATTCACTACATCGCCAGACAGTGACCAAACATTTTTTTTCCAAAGCCCTGAAGCTGAGTGGCAAATCGATAAAAATTATCAAAAAGGTGATATAATATATGTAACTGGCGAACCTATTCCATCAATACTTTCGTCATCAACGGATGGAAATGCGCCTACACAGCCTAGTAAAACTGTTTATGTTTCTGTAAGCGGTAACAATTCAGGCAATCATCCAAATGAGGGGCCGTCATTTTGGCAAAAGGATGTTTGTGCAAAAAATTTATCAGCGTGTCGTAAGAGATTTAATTTAAATAATCAATTTACATATATAGCTACAGCTACAGAAGCTACTGGTTTTAAAGTGATGAACTTATCAGGTAATAAAATAGTGGATCAATCTGATGCGTTTAATGGCGCTGGTCTTTTTCATGGACCAAAAGTTACAGGAGCTTTGACTGGAGCTTTTACAATCATGGGATGGGTAAGCGGAAATAGTTTATCAAGTCAAAAATCATCCATTTTAAGCACTACATCTAGGGATAATTTGAATAATTTTTTTAATTTAAACAGAAAAGTCACTGAGGATGAGAGCAAAGTTAATGATATTGAATTTAGTTACCTTTTAAATGATTCTACAAATAACCCACCTTATGCTAACGCTAATTATACTGTCGGTGAGGTTGATGCGGGATGGAATCTTTATGTGATAACTAATCAAAGCGATAAAAGCATTAGATATATTAATGAAAGTAGCCCTACAAGCTTTACCGTAAAACGGGACCAAGCGCCGTATCCTTTTATAAAATTTAAACAAACTTTAAATTTAACATATAGAAAAGAAAATCCAAGCTTTTTACCTGAGCATTTTACTTTAGGCGGCATCCCTTTAGGAGATGGTAAACACGCTTCAATAAATGGCGCACTTGGTCCGTGGGCGATATGGAATAGAGCTTTATCTGACGTAGAAATAAATTATTTAAGAAAAGATGTTTATACTCCTGCTAAAGAAACAATTGATTTTATGCCTAGAAATTATTATGAAATCACAGGAGATTTTGGAGATGTTACTGGGGATAGTTTATTAGCATGGTGGGACATGTCAACTGGCCAAATAGGGTCAACAACTTACACTGGGCTACTTGATATTCATACAGGTGGTAATCATTTAACTGGTTCAGGGTTTTTTGAGACTGGCTTTTATAACATAATTCGGAATGATCAAATCGTAGTCTCAAACCCTAGTAGTTACTATCCTAGATTTGGAGGTTTCCCAGGAACAGATGGATTTGGTTACTACAAAAGTTTATGAGTAAATTTAATTCTCCAAAAAGCGCTTTAGAGCATATAAAAATTTTATGTAATAAAAGTTTACGTAATGAAATATGTGGTTTTTTAGGTTATTGCCCAAAAAATAATGTTTTTGTTGTCAAAGAAGCAGACAATATAGCTGATGATCCTAAAAGTTTTTTCTTAATCGATCCTTTAGAATACCTATTATTTAAGGAGGAATATTCACTTTTGGCTATATACCACAGTCATTTGATTGGAGATGAAGAGCCATCAGATTTTGATAAGAATATGTCTGAGAATTGTTGCTTGCCATTTTTAATATTTAGTTTAAACACACAAAAAATATATATTTATGAGCCACAAAATCCAGATTCAGATGTAAATACATTAGAAAGGATAAAGGCTTTAGTATGACCACTGTATATTTACATGGAATTTTAAAAAAAGAATATCAGGATTATTTTAAATTAAATTTAAATTATCCAAGTGATGTTGTTCGCGCTATAGACTGTAACAGACGAGGTTTTAAAGGTAGATTAAATGAGTTAAGTCTCCAAGGTTTTAACTATGCTATTTTAATTAATAAAAAATTAATTAAATCATCTGACGAATTAAAGTCTTTTGGTTCTTGTGAAAGGATAGATTTAGTGCCAATGATAATTGGATCGGGTGGTGGTGTAGGTGCATTTATCGCGGGTATTTTTGGTCTAACTGGTACAGCCGCGACAATTGCAGCAGCTGTAGTCAACATTGGAATAGCTTTTTTGTTAACTCCTAAACCAGACTTAGGGTTACCCGCTGAACAAGATATATCAGCAACCAGTAATGCTAATAAAGAGTCTTATGTTTTTTCATCAAATGTAAACTTAGCTCAACAAGGTAGTTTTTTACCTATAGGTTATGGTAGATTAAAAATAGGCTCATCAGTTATACAAACTTCAATAAAATCTTTCCCAGTCATTAAACCTGATAGCGAGGCACTGCAATCAGATAACTTTATTAACAAAGTTGCTGCTGAAAATGATTCATTTTCAGCTAATTCTTTTAATACCTAATGGATCATATAATTAAAAAAACAAAACTGGCTGGAGCAAATACGCCTATGTATAGACCTCCCAAACTTGGTGAGATGTCATATGGCGCATCTTATAGTTTTGTAGAAACTTTAGATTTGCTAAGCGATGGTCCAATAGCTGGTCTTGTCAACCAACAAGGTCAAATTGTTAGAGACGCTGATCTACTACAAGGTGTTTATTTAAATGACACACCAGTGGCTGTTAACACCCAACCACAAAAAGCAGTTGATAAAATTTTTGAAAATACAAAAACTTCTGCACAGGTAACTGGTCAAATTCACATTACGGGTTTTTTTAATCAATTAAATGGTAAAGACCCAACATCTTTGATAGTTGAACCAATTGGGCAAACAGCGCACACTGCGTTTAGCTCAACCAATTTAAGCGCGACGGCAGGTATTGCTCCAAATTGGTCACATCTCAATAGCGCAGAAAGTAAAGTTCATAATGATTCAACTGAGGTAAATGTCAGTAATGCTTTTTTATATGGCTCAGTTGTGCATCATATAGCCGACAGATCTCTTAAAGGAAGTATGGTTAGCGTTAAAAATGATTTTAAAGCACATAATAATTTGTTTGGCCTTTACATGGGAAATACCCCCAGGAGCACAAGTGATAGAAAATTAGAATATATAAGCGGATTTGAGCCGACTGCGCCAAATGCAATATTAGAGAGGAAATCAAAGAAAGGAGGACCAAGCGCACAGGCTAATTATAAATCTTATTTAATTTATTCTGATTTACAAGATGTATCAAAATCTATTAATACGACTAAAAGTTCATTCGCATCATCAGGCACTATAACTTTCACCGATGGCGTTTATACTTTTACAAATGCAGCTGTAAATGGATTTATTCAAGAAACTGATAATACTAATATAGTTGAGGGTAGAGTTTACAGAGTTCAATTCACTATTTTTGATTACTCTTCAGGTGCGATCAAAGTACGTCACCCTTTCAATAGCGCTAACGTTAGCGGCGATGGCAAATTCACCTTCACGGCAGTAGCCACTTCAAGCGGTACTGACGCTGGGAAATTTATGCTGATGGTTCAAACTGCCGCAGCAAATTTTAAAGTTAAAGATATTTCTATATGTGAAATAGTTGAAAAAGTTCCAGATAATTACAAATTTTTGTTTGGTTTTGGTAAGCGAGGTCTTGAGAACATACCATCTAGAGGTCTAAAGTTTGAAAGAAGAAAATCTACTGATTCAAATAAAAATTTTAATTTTTTCACAAACCCAATAAAAGATACATCGTCTAACTCGAACTCTATATTTGAATTGACAAAAGTTTTAAGTGATGAATTTGCGACGATGTCTAATCTGAAAGCTGAGGGTGAGAGCAATACCGCAAATGGTGGTAAATATCAATCTCAGTTAGTGGATCAAGTTTTCGAGCGATTCACGAATGTACAAAGTTTGTCAGTTGAGTTCAATGGCGAAGCGGAAAGCTGGAAAAAATCTTTAGATAGTTTTTTCAGGAGAATTGATAAAGATGCTTTTATAGTTTATAGACCTTTTACAAGCCAGCCAAATTTAAATTTTTCTTTGATAGACCCAAACTCACCAAAGATAAATGATTTTGAAAGTAATTTTACTTACCAAGGTTTAATGGATTATGAGTTTAACTTTCAAAGCTCTGAATTATCTGATGGTATTAATTTAAAAGATTTTGCCTTAGCTAATAAAGAACAAATAGAAGTTTTTGATTTTGTTCTACCTAAAATTGATAATAATGGAACTTTGTCTCAAGAAGTTGTTGGGTTTTATTTGATAGCTTTAAAGTCAGAATCATCTAGTAGCACAGATGAAAAAAGAGGAAAAGGCCAAAAGTATGATTTCACCACTCACTTCCATGGATTTAATCAAAATGTTGTAAATATATTAAAGAACATTACGACTTTTAAATATCAACAATCTACTGCATTTAGTTCTAGTATTTTATCTAATCTTAATTCACAAAAATTTAATTACTCAAATGTTTTAGCTGAGTTAAAATTAGGAACGGAGCTTCAACAGCCTTTTAAATTTTTTAATAAAATTTATATTGATAAAATATATAACGAAAAACTTTTTGGACCATTTAGGCAAGAAGGTAATGTTCAAAGAATAATTTCTAATGAAAAAATGCTCTCAAAAAATGATTTTGAGACTCAATTAAGTGAAAGTGATGTAGAGGGTAGTCAAGATGAAAGGAAGGCAGATGGCAGTGCTGGCGAGATAAAATTTTTAAATTATTCTCAATGGGCTGATAATCTTAACCCTAGTTTTGATGAAGAAGCGTCTCCAATAACTCACACCATTTATAATCCAAATGTAGATGAGGTTTATGTCACTTTGTTATTAGAGTCTTTAAAAGATACTTTACATAAAGAAGTTCGTCCAGATGCTTTAAAAGATGAGACTTTTGCTGCTGATAAAAAAATAGAACCAGCTAATACTTATCCATCCTTATTAGAAGTAAGAATAACAACAGGAACAGTTGACCCAAGAACTAATAAAAAAACTCCTAATGGTGAAGTAAGAGATTACAGATTTGTAGCGTTAATTAATACTCCTACTTTAGTAGATTTAGGTAATCCAGAGTCTTCTCCTATGGACTTCCCTTGGATAAAATTAGGCAGTTTTCAAGATTCAGGAGCTGAAACAAATAAGATAAACACGCCTATAAGCTTGCCACCAGCACTGTTAGTGGATAGAGCGGGTGTTGGCGAAGGTAATGAGCTACTTCCTCATAGGTATGTTGAGATTAAAAAAATATCCTGCGAAACAAATTCTGTTTTAATTGATAAAGATGTAAAATTAAAAAGTGTTACTGAAATAATTCCAGTCAACTTGACTTATCCTTTTTCTGCGATAGTAGGCACTAAAATAGATTCAAGAACGGTTGATAACATACCTGACAGAACTTTTGATTGCAAATTAAAATTAGTTAGAGTCCCAAGCAACTACCACCCATTAAGAGCTAATGGACAGGATAAGAGATACTATGCTACTGAGCAAGAATTCAATAATGCTACAGAGAATCAAAAGAGAGTTTACATTGGAGATTGGGATGGCACTTTTAATCAAGAATTACAATGGACTGATAATCCAGCTTGGATAGTTTATGATTTACTAACTAATAAACGTTATGGGATGGGGCAGCATTTAGACAAAAATAAAATAAATGTTTGGGAATTATATAAGATTGGTAGATTTTGTGATGCAGTAAATGAAAAAGGTGTTTTTGTTGGAGTTCCCGATGGACAAGGTGGACTTGAACCTCGGTTTTCATGCAATATCCTCTTTAAACAAAATGAAAAAATATATGATGTTATAAACACTGTAGTATCTTTATTTAGAGGTAGTGTCTTTTTTGGAGATGATGAAATAAATTTTGTAGATGATAGACCAAGGAGTTTTATAAATTTAATCACAAATGAGTCAGTAAAAGGTGGGTCATTTACATATTCTAATAATAGGAGAGATCAGGTATATAATGTCATAGAGATAAGTTATAATGACAGATTTGATAATTTTTTACCAAAAATAGAAACCGTAGAAGACGAAGAAGATATACGTAGAAGAGGTGTATTTAAAACTAGAATTCAAGGTGTTGGCATAACATCAAGAGGAATGGCAAGGAGAGCTGCTCTCCATCACATGTTCCACAAAATAAATGAAAATCAAACTGTGTCATTTGTGGCTGGGTTGCCAACTATGCTATCACAACCTGGAGATTTAATCAACATAGAGGACGAGTTAAAGACCAATAGTATTAGTTTTGGTAAAGTTTTAGGTGTTAATGCTGATACACAGGAGATAAGAATTAGTAATACATTTGTTCCCAGTGAGATGACTGGCAACTTAACTATTTATAACCCAACAGGGATTGATACTATTTCATCAATAAATAGTTTAGCTGCTAAAAATAGACAGAGATTAGTTGGCGGTTTTACCATAAGCGGTAATTTATCAAGTAACAGCGCAACCTCTACATGGACTGATAATTTTACAGGTAATTATGATTTTTCTGGTTATAGACAAGGATATACTGGAGTTGAGGGCGGTTTTGAAGAATACGCAACATACACTGGCACTGGTTCTAATGTTTTATATTTTGACCCAAGTCTAACTGGATGGGTTTATAGTATTGGCGGTAGCTTTGAAAAGGATAATAGCTTTGCCAAATTTATTAGTGAAACTACAACAATAGAGAAAAACACTTATCTAAGCGCTCTAAGTACGGGTGTTCTTGCTAATTATGATACCTCCACAGCGACTAATAGAGGAGTAGATAGATTTAGTGGTAGCGGAGCTTTTTCTGGCAGTATGTTACCTTCAGATGATGTCATTTATACTAAAGGTATATTAGAATCAGAAATAAGTATAACATCTCCATCTCAAATATCAGTACTCAATTTAACTGGAACTACTAATCCAATAAATCAAAATTATGGAACATTAGTATCGGGAGTAAAGAGTTCTCAAACTGGTTTATTAAATAACATAGTGATAGGAAGCCCTTGCAAATTTGAAATATCAGGAGCGTCTCCTACCACTTTTAAAATAATGGATATTAGAGAGGAAAACCCTAATGAATTTACTGTTACCGCAAATCTTTATGATACTGGTAAATATGATTTAATAGAAAAAAATATTAGTATTGAAAAACTAGCTAATACTTTCAGTTATCAAAAAGCTTCCACTCAAGTAAATAATTTAACTTATCATACATTATCTCCAGTTACCGCGCTAACATTGACAACTGGCACTGGGGTTGAAGATCCAAATTCAAGCTTCTCAATAACTGGCACTTGGTCAGATCCAAACGGCTCTAACTCAACTGGTTATTTAGTTGAGTTAACAGATCCTACATTATATGTAAACTCTCAAAACGTTGCAACTGCGACTGCGGCTTTTGATGGATTAGATACAATGGGAACTTACACATTAAAAGTTCAAGCATTAGGCGCTGCGAGTAGTGCTTTAAATTTTGATAGTTCTAACTTAAATGCATATTACAATTCCGCTTTTTCAAACACATCTAAATTCATAATCGTTGACGATTTAGTAACTTTTGATTCATCGTTTTTAGAAGGTTTCACAATTGAGCCTGTAAGAAGAGGCGATATTACAATTTTTGTTCAAGAATAAATGGCTACAATAAACATATTAGATACAAGCTCGACTGGTTTTATACCTTATTATGATGAGGCGTTTACAGAATTTATAAAAGCCACTGGCGCTGGTAAAATTTATAATGGCTCTGGTTTGTATGACTCATTTCTAATTGGAATGAGCAAAGACATTGCAGACATAACCCCAACCATAAGTGGAACTCTTTCAGAATCTTTAACATTTGCATCTGGAAACACTATAGGCACAGTTGATATAAGAGGTACTGGTGATAATTATTTTAATGGCCTTACTGGGTCAACATTTACTGGTCAAAGTTTAGACCCTAGCTCTACGTACTTTCATGGTTTATATGCTAGGATGACTGGTGTTCCAGGTATAGGAGGTGGTGTTGCAACTGGTATTTTAGGTTCTGGAGCAGATGCGACATCTTTTTCAAGTGGTTTATATAGTGGTTCATTTACAACTGACGCAAGGATATACAATTTTGATACTATATATAATACTGGCACTCAAAGTGGTAGTGGAATTTTTTTAGAAAAAAGCTCAGTAATAGGTTTATCAATATTTGATAGACTAGGTGAAGATATAGATACAAATGAGGAGTTTATAGGCAATCCTTTTATATCAGGAGTTCACATAGATATTATGAACTCTGACGGGTCTATAGCAAAGTCTGGGTTTTTATCTGGATATAGACAAGCTGAATTTGTTTTTGGTGAAGGTGATAACGTAAATATATTTGGTTCTTTTGCCACGGACTATGGAATAAGAACTAGAATAGTAAGTTTTGACGAAGACATCTCCACAGGTAATATATTTTTACATGGCAATAGAGTTGAAATTAATTCTATAAATGTTGTAGATGGGACAGGTTCATTTTTAGATGAAAATCCAATAAATTTCATAGCACCCAATACTGGCTTATCTAATGCGTTACCTTTTACAAATCGTCAAAAAATAAGTGATTATAATATAAGTGGAGCTATATCACTCAACCTAAAATTTGAGCCGACTAGAGCTAAGTTCAAGGATGTTCAAATTTTTGCAACTAGCGGAGATATTGAATCTTTAGTTTTAGACTCTAAATCTTTAATTAAAACACAACCAATATTTGGTCGCGTTGCTCCAATAAGATTAGTTAGCGATGATGGCTTAGATGCGAATAGGGATTACAATTTTAAAATAATTCCTAGCTCTGATGTTGCTACTGGTAGACCTTGGGTTATTGGTCCTTATAGAATTGCAGAAAAGAAATTAGCGAATACGAATCCAATTTTTTCTAATGTAGGATTTCCTCAAAACATTGAAAGTAAAATAGGTTTTGGTACAAGTGTGCCACCTGAATCTAATACTTTAGAAGTATATGGAACAGCTGCGGGAGCAACATCGCCATCAATAGTCGTTGGAATAGGCACAACAACGACCACCGCCACTGTTGGAATAGGAACCTCCACTGCCCCTACTGGCAAAAATACTTTTGAGGTGGTAGGTATAGGTTCAACAGCGCCATCACTTGTAATTGGTACAGGAAGCGCAACCGCTGGTGTAGGAATCGGTACAACGGAAGCGCCGACGGGTAACACTTTAGAAGTCGTTGGTTTAGGAACGACATCGCCATCAATCGTTGTCGGCATCGGATCAACGGCTACTGCGACCGTCGGTATCGGCACAAGTGCAGCGCCTACTGGTAAAAACACGTTGGAGGTTGTGGGTATCGGAAGTACGATCCCATCTTTAATTGTGGGTTCAGGTAGCGGAACAGCAGGAGTTGGCATAGGAACAACTCAATTATCATCAACTGGTAATACTTTAGAGGTTGTTGGTATTGGATCAACAATTCCATCTATCGCTGTTTCATGCGGAATCGGATCAACAGCGGGTTTTGTTGGCATCGGTTCATCTGACCCAAGTTTTCCATTAGATGCCTCTACCATATCAAAGGCAAATATAGCCGCAGCAAATAGTTTTATTTTTTCTACTGGCTCAGCAATATTTGGAGGCGCTAATCATATTATAAGTGGAGACTTTAACGTAATAGCTGGAGGCTCAAAAGGTCAAATCTCAGGAAATAATTTTAACTTTATTGGTGGGGGTACAGGGGTAAATGTAGACTTGAGTCAATTCTCATCGAGTATTGGAGGTTTTGACAATGATATAAATAATGGAAGTTACTCAGTTATAGGTGGAGGTAGGCAGAACCTTATTAGTGGAGTAGATGGAGAATCTCACTCTGATAACAGTGCCATATTAGGAGGACAGGAAAACAAAATAGTCGCTGCTCCATATGGATTTATAGGTGGTGGGGCTAACCACTTGATAACTGGCTCAACGTCTATTTATAGTGCAATATTAGGTGGTAATAATAACCAAATAAAACAATCTCAATTTGGTGTAATTCTAGGTGGAGATGGTAGTAAAATTACACATGCAAACCATGCTCTAACAGCTGGTAATTTTTCTACAGTACAATCAGGGCATAATGGAGCTTTTGTTTTATCTGATTCAAGAAGTGCAGAATATACATCTAGTGGTGCTAACACTTTAAATTTAAGATTTCAAAGTGGATTATTTTTAGACACTGATAGTGGTATTTTTATTAATGGTAATCCAGTAGTAACTGGAGATAACTCCTCAGATGTAGATACTTTACAAACTGTTACTAGTAGAGGCGCAACCACGACTAATGATATAACAGTTGCCGATCTACTTGTTCAAAATGATGGACAAGTAAGAGCAAATGGCGCTGGCGGTTTAACCCTTGGGAATACAAATGGAGGAACAATTTTTGTAAGTGGAACTTCAGCTAAAAGCGTAATCACACCTAGAGTTAATCATCTTTATTTACAATCAAATAGAGATGAAGATGACATCATTTTCCAAGCAGGAGAAGCTGATGTGGAAATGGCAAGGTTTGATTCCGCAAATCAAAGGTTTGGTATAGGGACAAATAATCCACAAGAAAAATTACATGTATACAATGCGGGAACAGCAGTAGTTGAAGTAGAAGGCACTAATGGATCAGGAATATTTAAAGCAACAAACAGCCAAGGTTCTTACGCATGGTATGTTGATGAAGATAACGATTCATTTAGATTGCATGATTTTATAGATTCCGCAGATAGAATAATGATTACTGGCAATGGTAATGTTTCTATAGCAACAACAGAAGTTGCTCCACACAAACTGAACGTAAAAGGCACAATTTCAAGGCTTAATAGCTCTAATATACAGGTTGTAAACCTTCAAACGGCAAGTGAGGCTGGTCAGGTATCAGTTCTAAATGCTGGAGGAACAGAAAGAGTTTTACTTCATTCTAATGGAGAAAGTTTTTTTAACGGCGGTAGTGTCGGCATAGGAACAACTGATCCAGATGCACCTTTACATATAAAAACCTCTTCAAATGTAAACACCTTACGTGTTGACTCTGCTTATAATGAAGGAGCTGGCGCAGTTGCTACAATAAAAACCACAGCTAATGGAAATGTTTTAAGCCTAGAATCTGCTACAACTTCTGATAGTAGAGAAATTTTTGAAGTTA